>OZSS01000569.1_pt1 | contig 17731 bp, 17 predicted proteins | sample 1779911 | NCBI WGS metagenome assembly OZSS01 (sample SAMEA2603589, study PRJEB24840) | metagenome | biome: Water; feature: Photic zone; material: Seawater sample | place: Mediterranean Sea | collected 2013-11-12 | depth 10 m | reverse complement strand
GCGATATTTTGATATCCCCACCGCGTTGGGCCTGTTAGGCTTGACCCAGCCAAAAAGAGGATGCGTATGAAAAGTTTTTTAGACCCAAGGCAAATTTTGCACAATCCAAAGCATTTCATGTTTAATGGCCGCCAAGCAGAGAACCCCGAAACCCCCGCACGTATTGAAATTTTAAAGGCAGGCGCTGAGGCCGCAGGCTGTGCGTTTGAGGCCCCACGCGATTACGGGCTTGGCCCCATCAGCGCCATCCACTCTCCGCGTTATCTGACGTTTTTACAAAATATTTATACCCGCTGGTCGCGGATGAAAGACGGTGGTAATGAGGTGATACCAAATATCCACCCCGCCAACCGAGTGGATTCTTATCCAGCCTCTGCGGTGGGTCAGGCGGGGTTTCATCAAGCCGATACAGCCTGCCCAATTTCCGCCCAAACATGGGAAGCGGCTTATTGGTCGGCTCAATCAGCGATCGCTGGGTCGGAACATATGCTGCAGGGGGGCAGCCGCGCCTATGTGCTATGCCGCCCCCCTGGCCATCACGCCATGAGTGAATTGGCTGGCGGGTTTTGCTTTTTGAACAATGCCGCTATTGCTGCGGATCTTTTAAGCAAAGCCGGCCGACGCGTCAGCGTTTTGGACATAGACGTGCATCACGGAAACGGAACACAGAATATTTTTTACCACCGAAAAGATGTTTTCACCGTGTCACTTCATGCCGATCCGGCGCGGTTTTATCCTTTTTACTGGGGGCACAGCGCTGAAACCGGAGCTGGTTTGGGCGCAGGCTATAACCTGAACCTGCCGCTTCCCCGCCGCAGCGGTGATGCCGATTATTTAATCGCTCTTGCGCAAGCTTTAGAGCACATTCAAGCTTATGGCACCGATTGTTTGGTGGTTGCGCTGGGCCTTGACGCTTATCAAGGCGATCCCTTTCAGGGCCTTGCAGTGAGCAGCGAGGGCTTCACCCGGATTGGCGAGGCCATCGGCGCTTTGGGCTGCCCGATCCTTTTGGTTCAAGAAGGCGGGTATATTTGCCCAGAATTGGGCATAAATTTAACCGCAGCTCTTACAGGATTTGCAGTCTGAAGGCGCAGATCAGACTCAAACATAGGTTTGCGTATTAAGGCAAAAAGTGGGGCTTATAAAAAGCTAGAGTAAAACAAAGCTTAAAGCTATATTTTTTACTGCTGCTCTCATTCTTGTTTTCTTTCTTATGTCTTTGCATGCCAGGGTTTTACGTTCAAAATTTCGCGCAGCCGAGGCGTCGGTCTTCCAAGATTTTTGGCGGCACTGCCCGGCTTTGCGCAGTTGCTGAATACCGGCGCAACCAAGTTTTACAAAATCACCCTCTCCATCCCGCAATGGCACTTAATATTTTTTGCGGGTTTTGCCGCTTGAAACATCTCTTTAGTTGATCACATTAGGGCGAAAGCCATGTTCCGGCCCAGCGGTCGTCAGCTTGAAATGCCGCCCGGAAATGCTGCTCTTTGAGCGAAAGGAACTCAAGCTTTTGAACCGCGCAACTGCAAACCACAAATTGCGATCTCGACGGTGTGAGCGCATAGGCAAAGGGGTCACGGATCGCAAGACCGGTGCGCGGGGATTTGCCATAAGCAATTTGACTGGGTCCGGGTACGTTTTGCCATTGCGCATCGCGATGGGCATCTTGGCGTAATGCGATGCGCACGTGAAGCCGCAATTGGATGGCGCGATCCGGATCCCAAAACAATAATTGAGCCTGTGGATTGGCCTGCAACTCGGCGCATTTCGAACTGCCAATATCGGTGTGAAACTCCAAATTTTCACCTGCGCGATCAACGCCGCGCAGCACCACATGGCGCGCCTGTGGTTGGCCCTCTCTATCCACCGTCGCCAAGGACATCACCCGGAAGGGCGACTGCTCATCCGCCTGCCCTCCCTCTAGAAGGCCCCATGCCTGATCCAAAAGCTTTGGAAGCGAGATTTTCATGTGGTTTGCCTTTTGTGACAAGAGTGAAGCGAAAGCCAATTGATATAGGAAAAAGACTATGCCTCCCTTAATCCACAATTAAAGCATTCAAGCGCTTAATCAAGAACGGCCAATATCATCCCTACATAGGATCTCCAAAACAAAAAAGCCCCCAAAAGGCGGGGAAACGAAAGCCCACAGTAATGCTGAGGGCCTATATGCTGAACTAGCCGTTTAGAAAGCAAAAGCCCCAATAGCTTGCACCAATGGGGCTTCACAGCACTGACCAAAACTTGCTTTCGTTTAGTTGGCCAGTGGCCCTTGTCAGGGTCTCAATGTGGATGCCAAAGCAGTGCCACCTCATTTATTAATTTAGTCACGAATTTTCTCATCATCCGCGCATTTGTAGATGCGAACACAACGCGTAAAGACTTTCTGGCCGAAGATATCTTAAAGCGGTCACCTCGCAAAGTTGGCATTTATCGCCTCACCATGAAATCGAACAGCGATAACTTTCGACAATCCTCAATACAGGGTCTTATGAAGCGGATTAAGGCCAAGGGAATTGGGTTGTGATAAATGAGCCTGCGCTCGCGGAAGAGCAGTTTTTCAACTCGCAGGTTATGCGAGACTTAAAGGCCTTTAAAGCAGCTTGTGACGTGATCTTGACAAACCGCATGTCGCCCGAGCTAGAGGATGTAACAGATAGAACCTACACGCGCGACTTATTCGGAGAGAATTGAGCCAATATCAAAAATTTCACGTCCAAATTTGCGTGGTTCGAATCTTTTAAAAAAGACCCATGCTTTGATCGCGTTAAAAACATTGGATTATATTTACATAAAGGCTTTGTTGAATTGTCGGATTTGCGCGCGCATGATTACATTAGAAGAAAACATACTTTAGAAGAAAACTTCATAAAATCAGCATTTTAAAATAAATCTTATATCATGCGCTAGATGCAAGGTGCAGGTAATCACCGCGCCCCGTCTAGCACGACACCGCTTGCACATCTTCTTTCCATTGTGTAACACGCACAAACAGCCGAGGCGGGTTGGTAGAGTGGTTATGCAGCGGATTGCAAATCCGTGTACACCGGTTCGATTCCGGTACCCGCCTCCACAATATATTGTGTATCCCTTTCAAATAATGCCATCTGAAACAACATGTTGTTTCTATTTCCTTATACACAATTTGTACGCAAAATTTCGGTGTAAATTTGGCGATGCTGACGCTAAGTTGTTTCTAGTAATAAGCGGAGCTTAGAGAAGTGGTATACGAAGCAGCTAAAACAGCTAATCGAGCAAATTACAGCACGTTAGCGAAAGTTTTTCATTGGGGCTTTGTAGCGTTGTTTGCCTACGGAATTGCCAAGCAGGTGGATGACATAACTCAGCTTGCAGATTTCTCGCTTCTGCGGTTTGAACTTATTTTTGCGACAATAATGTTAGTGCTTCTCGCCGTTCGCTTTCTTTACATGAGGAAAACACATTCATCCGCTCTGCCCGATGAGACACATCCAATGCAAAAACTCGCAGCTCGGTTAGTGCATTTGGGAATGTATGTTTCACTAGCCACCATCGCTATTTCCGGCATCTTTGTTGGAGTCATTTATTGGATTGGCATAAAAGATGGCTTGTTGATTGAGGGTATAATAGCTGTGCACGAATTAGCAGTGACAACGAGCTACTGGCTCATAGCCTGCCATGTAGCTGCAGCACTATTTCATCGCTTTAAAAAGGATGATGTTTGGAATTCAATGGTGCCCGTTTGGAAGGAGGCAGGCGGCGCTGAAAATCGATAAAGAGCAAGGCCTCTCAACAGACCGAGCACTAGCTGCAAAAGTTTACAGCGCCGCGCATGCGGACCCGCATTCAGAGAAAAATTTTAAGGGGAAGCGCTCGGGATGCGAATGCACCACAAGTATTCTGCGCCCAGCTCGCAAACACAGCACTTTACCCGCTTGAACCACGCCTCCTGCTGGGCATAATTCATTGGAAATAAATGCCGGTTGGCTCGGCCGCGTTTGCTTATTGCAAAGGATTGCTCAGATCAGAGAGCAGTCCTTTTTCCAGCTATTTATCCTTTTTGAGATCTTTTGCAAAAGACAATGCGAATCTTTCGAAAATATCCCTCTTGGGTTTTATTTGCGCGCGCTGGTCCAGACACCCGATGAGAATATTAAACATCGACCTATCCAGATCGGTCGCAAACATCTGCGATCCACAGGTGCCGTCAAACGCATGAATGCGATGATTTCCACTCTCGGCCGTTTTTACAAACTGATTGACATCTCCGTCAATGATAACAGTATCCGCCCGCGCAATCGCCACAGCGCGCTATGGGGCGTCGCTGAAAATTTGGCAATGGATGCAATAGCAAGCGACCATCATATAATCCGCAACCTCAGCCTGACTGCTGATTCTTCTGCAAAAACAGCTTCCGCTAACCTTCATACTATCTTTCCTTCACCTTGTTTAATCGGGCCTTACTCCCCGCTTTCAACCTAGGCATTTTGACCTTGAGACAGAGATTAGAGCGTTTGTATTATGTCACAATAGATATTGGGCTTTGCCCCAGACGCTGCCAAAAAGGGAAACGGAGTAGCGCGCGTTATTGGCAGACATCCTCCGGGTTTCATCAGCTCTTTGTGATACATATCTTATCTTTAGGGTTGAATGTCTGAAACATTCCGCGCTTTTCTATCCCAAACGTTTTACCAAATAGCAGCAGGAGCCATAAAATGAATAGAATAGAAAATAAGGTGGCCATCGTTACCGGGGGAACGCAAGGCTTGGGTGCTGCAATCGCTTGGCAATTTGCCCAAGCCGGTGCCAAGGCCATTCTGACCTGCGGGCGAAACGCTGAAAACGGCAGCCAAGTGGCCACAAAGATCACCCAAAGCACGGGCGTTCCAATGGTGTTTATTCAGGCTGATCTTGAAAGCGTTGCGGATTGCCGAAATGTTGTAACCGAGGCCGATACGCGCTTTGGGCAGGTCGATATCTTGGTCAATGCTGCCGGTCTTACGGATCGCGGAAATTTACTGGATACCAGCGAAGATCTTTTCAATCGTATGTTCGCGGTCAATACCCGCGCGCCGTTTTTTCTGATGCAAGAAAGCGCAAAAGTGATGATCCGCGAGAACATAAAAGGCTCAATTGTAAATATTGGTTCGGCTTCAGCGATGGCAGGTCAGCCCTTTATCGCGCCCTATTGCGCCTCCAAAGGGGCATTGGCGACCTTAACGCGCAATTCTGGATATGCCTTGATGCGCAATAATATCCGGGTCAATCAGTTGAATATTGGCTGGATGGCGTCGGATGGGGAAGATCGTATCCAACGCGAATATCACGGGGCTGAAGATAACTGGCTAGACGCGGCAGCAGCTGAAATGCCCTTTGGCAGGCTGTTAGATCCAAAAGAAGTGGCCAAGGCCGTTACATTTCTAGCCTCAGACGATAGCGGCATGATGACCGGATCGGTTATCCATTTCGATCAATCGGTTTGGGGTGGATATTCCTTTGCGCCGCCAACGCCCAACGATGCTTTGGCCCTTTAGCGCAAAGGGCTGCAGAGGCAGCTTGTAGGTTTTAAATAACCCGCCTAGCGCCCCTACACTCTTTGAAACATAAATCTCATAGCGGCCTAAAGAACCATTGAGGGCCTGCCCAAGGTGCCCAAAGTCCCACTGAAAGTTTGAGTTGCGCAGGGGCGATGATGACCCAATCGAGGATATAGCGAAGCCCTATCGGACGGGAAACCGCCAAGACATAAGATAATCTGTACGCGGATCAGCGCCGGGACGGCTTGGGCCTATCCCCCCTCGGCTTTTGATGCCAGCTGCGCCCCCTCAGACAGGGCCGTAAGTTTTGCATAGGCAATTTCAGGATCGACAGCTCCAAAACCGGCAAAGGTTCCAAAGCCGCAATCACTGCTGGCGATCACCCTGTCTTGCCCAACAATCCCCGAAAACCGCCGCAGCCGCTCTGCCACCAATTCGGGATGTTCCACAAAATTGGTTGTGGTATCCACGACGCCTGGCACCAAGATTTTATCGTCTGGGATATCGTTTTTACGATCTGCAAACACTTGCCATTCATGCCCATGGCGCGGGTTTGAGGTTTCGAACAAGACATAGCGCGATTTGGTCGCCATCAGCGTGTCAAACATTTTTGACATTGGGATGTCGCAGATATGCGGTCCCTCGTAATTTCCCCAACAAATATGAACCCGCACTTTCTCTTGCGGTACATTTTGCAACGCATAATTCAATGCCTCAACATGCGATTGCGCTATTTTTAGAAAGGCCTCATCGCTGAGATCATGAAACAACATATGCCGTGATAGCGCCAAATCCGGGCAATCCAACTGCAAATCCAGACCAGAGGCCACAATCGTTTCATATTCCTGCTTCATCGCCTCGGCTAAAGCTTCCAGATATTTTTCACGGCTCGCATAATATTCATTTTGTAAAAACAACGATATCACCCCGGGAGAAGCGGCATTCATAAATCCGCGCTCCACCCCCGTGGCAGCCATCGCGCCTTTTAAATTGGCGATATCCTTTTCCAACTCGCCTTGGCCTTTGGATTTCACATCCCCCACGCACATAGGGCGCGCATATTGCGGTGTGCCACCATCATCGGCCAGGCGCTTTAAAAAGCTTGGAAACTGCTTTAAATCCGCAGGCGCATTGCGCGGGCCATCGCCATCAAAGCCAGTATAGCGATCTTTGACATAGGTCGCATAAGAAATTTTTGACGTCTCCCCATCCGATACAATGGATATGCCGGCATCCACTTGCTTTTGAACCGTATCAAGAACCGCCTCCTGCATGGTGCGGTCGAATGCCTCCTGATCATAGGGTTGTGTATGTTCACGGGCAAAAATAAAATCCACAACAGCTTGGCTGCGCGGCAAAGACCCGACATGCGTTGTTGCAATATTCATTTAATTTCCTTTCCAAGTGGGCCCAGCAGGGTCTGCAGTTTTGCGGATCCGAAAGGCCGCGCAGGCGCCGCTCATCGCCGGCGCCAAGCGATGCGGCATGTGTTCAGGAACCGAAGCTGTATCGCCTGGATTAAGCACCGTGCTGCCACCCTCAAAATGCAAACGCCAATGCCCGCGCACAGGCATAATGACATCCGCTTGATCAAACCTCTCAAGATCCTCAAAGCGGGTGCATTGCGTGATAAACTCAACTTCAAACCCTGGTCGATCCGGAAGCATCGCGCCTTCGCCAATGATTTTTGCCGGCGCGGGATCCGCGAAGGCGACCATATCCCAATAACGTGCAACGTGGTTTGGTACCAAATCCTGCACTGACAATTCAGGAAATGCGACAAGCTCTTGCGGCGTTAAAACAGGCATTGGGATGTCCCCTGCGGGAAGGCTTTGCCCCTGAGCTGTATCATAAAGCTTACCTTTTTGAGATAAAACAAGCCCATGATCTTTGGCATCTTCGATCACTTGCGGCGCCCAAATCACGCCTCCACCCGCATCATCGCCGCCCAACACCGCCATGATCATTCCATAATCGGTTCCGATATTTTCAAACCCTCTGAAAATACCTGTCGGCAGGTTGATGATATCTCCTGCCTCAAGAACCACCTCACCTGCGGTGCCCCAACGTCCCCAAAAAAACCTCCACCGACCCGAGAGCACAAAAAACACCTCGGCTGTGCGGTGCGAATGCAGTGAGTTACGGCATTTGGGCGGCTGCCCGGCAGCGCCAATATTAAACCCGTGCGGAATATTGATATGAACATGCTGATCCGCGCTTTCCGAGACCCCCCCACCAATAATGGTGAAGTTTTCCTTTTGATCCGAACCTGGGGTATGGGCATCGATAAAGGCGGTTTTACAGGGGATCAAATCCCCATATCTTACGATCCTTTTTTCCATCTCTTTCGGCGTCATTATCATTTATCCTTGATCCATCAGATTATAAGGGCTGTAGCCGCGCGCCCCATTCGTTTTCATTGCCGCGGCTTTTATAAGGCCCTTGAACATCCACCGCCGGAGAGAACGGTGTAACACAGTGTTCTGCTCCCCCTTCTCGGGCGATCAAATCACGCGCAAATTCTTTCGGATCAAGACCCAATTGCAACACCAAACCTGCAGTGTCTCGGATCAGCCATTCATCGTTGATTTGATTGTTGATCGCCGCGCAATCTGCGATGGCGCGAATGACAAAACGCTTACCAGTAGGCGGGCCGAAATAACCACCCCCGGTATGCGTGCCCATGGTCAACAAGCGATGCGAAGATAAAAACCCGTCTTGCTCATTGCCCGACCAGATTACATCCTCGCCGGTTAATTCGCGATCGGGAAATTCGGCCAAGGTGGATAAAGTTCCGTTGATCGTGCGCTGATTACCAATCGAGACACCTTCGGGGAACCGCATCGGAATATTCTCAGCATAGTAATGATTGAGCGTGGCCAAGCCGCGACCTTCCCAAATTTCTTTGGTAATCCCCAAAATATAATCTGGAAGATCGCCCCATTGTTCAGAAAATCCCTTCATGTTTCACTCCTTCCCACTCTGCGCACCGAGCGGCGCAAAACCAAGGGGCCATCGATTTCCACGCGGCGGGGCGCTTCGGCTTTATTTTCTATTTGCGCCATCAAAATTGCCACCGTTTCGGCCACCATGCGGTTCGCCGGTTGGCGCACTGTGCTAAGATTATAGGCGGGCCAGGCAGCGGCCGGCACATCATCATAGCCGATTACGGAAACATCATCAGGAATGGTTAAGCCAAGCTCAAACCGCAATGTGTCCATAACCGCCAGCGCCATATGGTCATTCGCCACAAACACCGCATCCGGTGGGCTGTGAGCAAACATCCTCCGCACCGCCTCTGTGGCGCCATTCATGGTGAAATTGCCAACCTCTCTTGCGTGCAGAGCCACACCGGCAGCGTTCAGGCCAGCGCGAAACCCTGCCTCCCGATCCCGCTGCGTCGAGGCGCCTTCCCAGCCGGCGATATACCCAATCCTCTGATGCCCTGAGGCCAGCAGGTGCTGCGCAATTTTTTGCCCGCCTGCGTGATTGTCCGAGGTCACCGCAGACATGCCTGTATCGTCTTGGCTTCGATTAAATAATACCATAGGAACCCCGGCAGCTCGACAACGATTTGCCAAAGTCGATGACAGCGCAACCGATGCGGTCACGATGCCGTCTACTTGATAATCCAAAATTTCTTCGATCACATGTTCGATGCTGGCATTGTCTTTACCCGCCATAAAGATCAAAACATGATAGCCTTTTTCTTGCAGTGCGTTTGAAAGCTTTTCCAAGGCTTCGGGATAAAATTGGTTCTCAAGATAGGCCACAACCAGCCCGATAATCCGGCTTTTCCCCGACACCATCGCGCGCGCAATGAAATTTGGACGATAGCCCATTTCATCCGCAATACGACGCACTTTTTCGACAGTTTTGGCCGAAGCCGAGGCGCCCGGCGTGAACACACGGCTCACCGCAGATTGGCTTACCCCCGCCCGCTTTGCCACCTCGCTTGATGTGATCCGTCCGCTCATTCAGCCGTCCAGCCTCCATCCACCAAAAGGGAGGCGCCTGTCATCAGCGCAGAGGCATCAGAGGCCAGAAATACAACCGGCCCCATAATATCTTCTACCGTTCCCACGCGGCCCAATTTGATTTTGCTTTCCACCCAAGCGCGTTTCTCTGCATCCTCAAACGTGGCCTGCGTCAGATCGGTTAAAACAAAGGTCGGGCAGATCGAGTTGACGCGGATCCCCGCCTGCCCCCACTCAATCGCCATCGCTTTGGTAAACCCTTCAACCGCATGCTTAGACGCACAGTAAACGGCGCGATCAAGGCCCCCCACATGCGCCATCTGACTTGAGATATTGATCAAGCTGCCAGGTTTTTGCGCGCCAAGCAGCCCCTTGGCCACCGCTTGAGTCAAAAAATAAGCGCCGCGAATATTCACCTCTGCTACGGCGTCGTAATCGACAGCTGTTGTATCACTGGCCTTGCCATGGCGCGCCAAGCCGGCCGAGTTGACCAAAATATCGAACGGGCCCGCCGCAGCCACAGCCACTGATGTGGCTTCAATATCCGCAACATCCAGTTGCAATATCTCTGCATGGCGTCCTGCGGCCTGTAAACTCGCAGCAAGGGCTTGCAATCGCTCGGTGCGGCGTGCAGCCAAAGTCACAACGGCCCCATGCTCGGCCAAAGCCACAGCGCAAGCCAGTCCAATGCCCGAGGAGGCCCCGGCGATCAATGCGCGTTTACCAGTTAAATTGAAAGATGGCGTTGTGGGTAAAATCATGACAGCCCCTGATTTATTGAAATCGCCGACATAGAACGGGCTTTGTTGAATTCACGCAAGCGTGCAAACACATCAACCCCCAATTGCGCATAAGTATATGGCACATCAATCTGAACCCAATTTTCACGGATTTTTCCGTTTTCCAGGCGCCAAAAATCAATACTGCGCAGGGTAATTTCACGGTCTGCTGGAGCGATCCCCATCCAGCCATCACCGGTTAATTTCATCCGCATATTGGGCCAGCCTGTTTCGCAGACATAGGCGCCCTCTGCGATATAATGGGAATGTAAGTCATACATCTCTTCTGCAGCCAAGCGATCCCCAGCTGGATCAACTTTGCGATCCGGCATTCCGCGCAAAAAAGGGATCTGATGCCAATGGCGAAACCCAGATATGCCCCGGCCCGTGCCAATCCCCGCCGGCCCGTACCAATTGAACAGAGGATGCCAAAAGCGATCCAACTGCATCACCTTTGGATCCGGGTCATCAGGATATCGACACAAAGCCGTTTCCATATCTTTGATATGCTCAAGACTGGCCCGCCCGTCGCCAGACGCGCTTAGCCCATCACCGCTAAGCGGCCCGGGCGTGCATAAGAATGCGCCCAATTGCGGCGCCATTGGCCAGGCTTTGGCCTGTATCATCAATTCAGGCAGATCCCAAATCACCTGCATCTCAACAACCCGACCATCTTCAATCCGAAAAAACTCGTGATAGCGCATATGCGCCAAATGCCCAGTTGGCGGAATATCCATAAACGGCGCCAAGAATGTGCCCATATAATTGCCCATCGTGCCAATCCAATCCTGGCCTTCAGGCGTGGTGCCAGCCAACAAGATTAAATCGCGCCGTTCAAGATCGGGTAGCGCTGTTATCAAAGGCTGATAGATCTTGTCATAAATGTTTTCAGCGCCGTAAAGATCGCCAAAAGGGTGACACATATGAAGCGTAATATCAGGGGCGCATAAATTGCTTAATGCATGGCGGATATGCGCCACATCTTCAAAATTTGCCATCGCTCTGCGCCAAGGTAACAAAACCGCTTTTAATGTTTCAGATGGCGCGGCGATGCTCATTCTGCGGCTGCTCCATAAGGCACATTTTGCCCCCCATAGCGGCGCACCCTCAGATTGCACTGCTCGGCATGCCCCACAAAACCCTCCAACATGCATAAACGGCTGCCATAGGCACCAATTTCAGCCGCAGCCGCATCGGTTAAAACCTTTTGGTAGCTATGCGTTTTCAGGAATTTTCCAACCCAGAGGCCACCCGTATACCGGCCCGCCTTTTTGGTCGGCAATGTATGGTTGGTGCCGATCACCTTATCCCCATTTGCCACATTGGTGCGAGCACCCAAAAATAAAGCGCCATAACAGGTCATATGCTCTAAAAACCAATCATCGCGATCCGTCATCACCTGCACATGTTCTGAAGCGATTTCATCAGCCACCTGCAGCATTTCTTCATAGGTCTCGCATAAGATCACTTCGCCATAATCTTCCCAGCTCACTTTCGCCGTACCGGCGGTGGGCAAGATGCGCAGGATGCGATCAATCTCAGCCAATGTTTGTTCGGCCAATTTCCGCGAATTGGTCACCAAAACCGCGGGCGAATTATATCCATGCTCTGCTTGGCCCAGCAAGTCAGTAGCACAGAGCTCCGCATCTACTGTCTCATCCGCGATCACCATCGTTTCAGTGGGGCCTGCAAATAAATCAATCCCAACGCGCCCAAAAAGCTGGCGCTTTGCCTCGGCTACAAAGGCATTGCCCGGCCCCACAAGCAAATGCACCGGATCAATGCTCTGCGTCCCAAGCGCCATCGCCCCCACGGCCTGAATGCCCCCCAAAACGTAGATTTCATGCGCACCGCCCAAATGCATTGCGGCGATCACCGCAGGGTTTGGTTCGCCGTTAAAAGGCGGCGTGGCTGCGATAATCCGCGGCACCCCCGCAACGCTGGCAGTGGCAACCGACATATGCGCCGAGGCCACCATGGGAAATTTACCGCCCGGCACGTAGCATCCAACAGATTGCACTGGGATGTTTTTATGCCCCAAGATCACGCCGGGGAGCGTTTCCACTTCAATATCCAACATACTGTCGCGCTGCGCCTGCGCAAAATTGCGCACTTGCTCTTGGGCGAATTTAATATCCTGCATATCGCGCTTTGACACTTTGGCGATTATCGTTTGCACCTCCTCCTCGGTGAGGCGATAGGTTGGGCGATCATAATTATCAAATTTTATCGCCAATTCATGCACGGCCTCATCTCCGCGCATCTCGATATCTTTCAGCGTTGCGGCAACCGCAGTGGCCACTTTAGCATCATCTTCGGCTCGATCTGCCTCGGGCTTGCCCCGCTTTAAATATTCAATCGTCATCTCACCCATCCTTCCCATCAGGGCTTGGCGCTTGACGCACGCCCCGGTCATAAGCTTCCCACCCTTCGCCGCAAAACACATCATGGCCAAGCTGGGCCAGAACATGGGGAAAATCCACCATCACCCAATTGTCAGAGATCTTACCATCCTCCACTTTCCAAAAGTCCATATAGCGGATTTCAATGCGCTTTCCCGTCGCTTCAATGCCCATAAAGCATCCGCTATGGGTGGCTTCCTGGCGCCCGAAAGCCGCCGCCCATTCGCCCATAAACAGCCGCGCTTCATCAACGCAAACCTTATTTGAAAAGGCGGCTTGAAACGGCTTTTGCCAATTGTTCTGAAATTCTGTCAGGCCAGACTTCGTGCCACAGCCTGCATTGCCCATCCAGCGGAAGCTTTCACTGAAAAACTCGCCAATATCGGCGATCCGGTGATCATTCAACCCATCAACCATAGCCTCGATAACAGCCCGCGTTTCGTCTGTTTTAGACATATCCGTGTCGCGGCTGAGCGCGGCTTGTTCTGGGCGCGATCCCTTCATGCGACCAGGCTCATGTTTAAGCGTTTTTCTGCATCCGCAACTTTCCCCTTTATCTGTTGGCACATCCAAACCTTACCCGCGCAACTCATCCCTTCACCGCCCCTTGTGTCAGGCCCGATACAATCTGGCGCTGAAAGAACATCACTAGAATAAACAATGGTGCTGTAGCTGAGACCACAGAAGCCACGGCGAACATGATATTACCCTCTGTATAAGTTGTTCCCAAAAACGCTGCTACCTGCGGCACCATCGTACGGTTTTCTTCCGATAATAACATCGCGGTAACCGCAAAATCATTATAGGCCAGTAAAAAGCTGAACAATCCTGTGGTAATCACCCCCGGCCACATCACCGGAATAATCACGTGCCGAAAGGCTTGGAATTGCGTGCAGCCATCAACTTTGGCGCTTTCATCTAATTCCTTTGGAATATTTTGAAAAAACGAATGCAGCATCCAAAGCGTGAAAGGCTGATTTATGGCCACCAGAACAATAATCGTGGTTGGCATCAAACCCCAGACATTCCACTGAAAAAATGGAAGCATATATCCAGCCACCAATGTGATGGGTGGCATTGCGCGAAAAATCAGAGCCGTGATCAATAAAATAAATGTATATCGATAATTAGAACGCGACAGCGCGTATCCACCCAAGGTTCCAATTGTCAGCGACGTACAGACCACAAAAAAACAAATGATGAATGTGTTGATGACATTTCGGTAGAATGATTCTTGAATCCATGCGCCTTTATATCCTGCATCCGTGAAGGGGCTGCCATATTCGGCTTTGGTACGCTCGCCCGTTAAGGCATAAGTCCAATCAGCAATAGAGAAAAAATCCAGTTCAACTTTAAAGCTACCCCACGCCGTCCATAAAAAAGGGAAAGCGGCCATGATCAGCCAAAGACCCGCAAATCCGTAAATCAAGATTTGCAATCCAAGGGGTTGCTTGCGGGCGCGGCTGCTCATCTTAAGTTTTCCCTTTAAAATCATTCCATGTGCGCACCAAAACCGGCAATAATAAAATTGACACGCCGATAATGGTCAGCACTGACGAGGCAGATGCCGATGATAATTGCCGCGTTTCTCCGCCCAGATCATTGAAGATAAACCAGCTGATACTGGTCGCATGCGCGGCAGCATTAAACCCCACAATCGGTTCAAAAACGCGAAAATTATCCATCAATTGTATCAAGGCCACGAAGGTGACCAACGGCATCAAATGCGGAATCACAACATATCGAATGCGCTGTAAGCGCGTTGCTCCATCGATTTCTGCAGCCTCAATCTGATCCATCGGCAAGGTTTGTAAACCTGCGTAAAAAATAACAAAAGCAAACGGTGCTGCATGCCAAATGCCGTAGACAATTAAGGAGATCCACATCAATCCTGTCGAAGCTTTAAGAGAAAGGTCAGGATCTGATACAAGCCATTGCAACGCAGTGCCCAAAATACCACGGCTGTCAATCATCCAAAACAGCACCAACGCCCCGATCAAGGGTGTAACCACAAAGGGCAGAAGCGAGAAGAAGATCACCAAGCCCTTCAACCAAGCGTGTAAAGAGTTTACGGCAAGGGCAATCAAGAGCCCAAAAATAATCACGGCCGGCGTAACCACGAAGGTGAATGTCAAAGTGAAGGCCATAGCCCTGTAAAACGGCAAATTGCTTAAACCCTCAACAAACCCTGACCATGTGGCCGTATCACGCCACATGCCAGCAACCTCCGAAACGGCTAAATGACCACGGTCAAAAAAAATATCCAAGCCTACGAAACGGCCCAGTGGTTCGGAGGCGCGCAACGCGGCGGTTGCCTCTTGGTCGACACTGGTTTCCATTGTGCACCCCACCAGCGGCGTGCATGTTTCAACTTCAATCAAGACAGCTGAATGCGGGGCATAAATCGACTGCATCACCACCGATAGAATCGGAAATGCAATAAATAAAAGCATTGCCGCTGCCGTGGGCAGAAAAAACCAGAAAAATGTACTGTGACGCATAAACTTGGGCTTCCAATTGAAGCCAGGGAACCAACGATCCCCTGGCCTTAAGGTTTACTGCAAGAAGCCTTTTTCTTTTGCAGCAGCAATATAAGCAGCCTCGACATCAGCAAGCGCTTGCTCTGCGGATTCTTTACCTTGCATGAAATCTGACAACTCATTGCCCAGCGCCGAATGCATTAGCCCCATATACGGCAACATCGGGTAGGGGGTTGTTGCCATTTTCGCCGCTTCGAATACGCCGACAGCAGCATCCGTTGGGGTGTAGCCATCGATCAGCCACACGGCTTGCGTTCTAACTGCCTCATCCTCCATTTTGGCTGGACGGATTGCATTCGTTAAGGCAACAAACGTAGCCTCGGCTTCGGCATCGCTGACGTTTTTGGCAACGGTCCAGCCATCCCACCATAATGTTGAGGCTGGGGTTGAACCGCCACCAACTGTCATCGGACCCGCGATTGCATGACCATTTTTCACGGCTTCGGTTACACCTTCGGCTGTTGTTTGCGATGCAGCGCGAGAGCCCCACATGTTTAACAGCGCAATATTACCCGCGCGGTATTCAGCATTTGTTGCATTTGAATCATGCGTCAAAAAATCAGGATTCATGTATTCTGACAAAGATTTCATCATCCCCAAAGCATTTACGCCAGCCTCAGAGTTGATATTTGGCTCTGCAGACCCTGCTTTGAAATGTGATCCGCCAAAACCCAAAAACATATTGTTGAATTCTTGCGCCAAATTCCATCCGGCTGCATATGCCCCACCAATCGGATTTTCCATTATCCCTTGATCACGGATCATTTTGGCTGCGGCCAGCATATCTTCATAAGTTTTTGGAGGTTCCACGCCGATCTGATCCAAAACATCACTGCGATACATCAAGTGTTGCGCATTGGCCATGAAGGCAACCGCCATCACCTTGCCACCGACTTTGATCAATTGACTCGATTGCAGATCTTGGCCGTGCTTTGCAACAAGGTCATCCAGGGGCCGGATTACATCCTCATTCATTAAAGCCACAATTGACGAGTTTGCCACAATTGCAGATGTGTATTCTGCAGGGTTACCTTGCATACCCGGTAAGTTGAGGCTTTGATGGTCTTTAGTCAAATTGGTGGTAACCTCAGCACCGCTGCATTCCTGCGCTCCGGCCCCGACGGTTTGAATCGCAGGAAATTCATTGCCCACGATACTTACCCGTGCAGATATCTCACACGCGAATGAAGACGATCCTGCCATCACCGCCAAGGCGCTGACGAGCGCTACTTTTTTCAAAAACATCTTGTCTGTCTCCCTAGTTGCGGATGTGCTGGAACCCGGCCATCCGATTGCACCGTCTAAAACGGCAGTTATAAGGGACTTAGCCCCCAATTCGCGCCCCTGTTTGAGCATCAAACAAGTGACACAATTCCGTTGGAATCCGAAAAGAAACCACATCTTCTATTGCAGCACGGTAATTTTTATCAGCCTTCACCGCGACCAAAGCCCCGGATAAGCGCACCGAAACCATGGTCGCATCGCCCAATAATTCCTGCGTATAAATCGGCGCTGTTATATTGCCACCTACATCAACGACCTGTGCATCTTCGGCACGAAACCCTAAAGTGACACGCCCGTCTGGAACCTCGCCAACTTCGATCTGTGTATGCTCAGCGCTGAACACTCCGTTCGACACCTGACCTTCGATCAAATTCATTGCAGGATTTCCGATGAAACTTGCAACAAAAGCATTGGCTGGGCGATCGTAAATTTCTGTGGGCGAACCAACCTGCTGCACCACCCCTTCCTTCATCACCACGACACGGTCCGCCAAGGTCATCGCTTCGATCTGATCATGGGTCACATAGATTGTGGTAACCTTCAATTCATGGCTTAGGTTTTTGATTTGTGCGCGGGTCGAGACGCGCAATTTAGCATCCAAATTTGAAAGGGGCTCATCCATTAAAAACAGATTTGGTTCGCGAACGATCGCGCGCCCCAAAGCCACACGCTGGCGCTGACCACCGGACAACTCTGCCGGTTTCCGGTGCAAAAAATCATCCAACTCAACCATGGCGCTGGCACGGCGCACTTTTGCATCATGCAATTTGGGGTCGGTGCCGCGAACTTTCAGAGGGAACCGAATGTTTTCATAAACATTCATATTCGGGTAAAGCGCATAGCTTTGAAACACCATGGCCACATCTCGGTCTTTGGGCTCAAGATCGTTAATCCGCTTGCCATCCACTATTATGTCACCCGAAGTTGCGTCTTCGAGCCCCGCGATCATCCGCATCGTGGTCGTCTTCCCGCAGCCTGACGGACCAAGCAGAACCAAAAACTCTTTATCTGCAATGGTAAGGTTGAAATCATCCACAGCAACAAAACTGCCCCATCGCTTTGACAGGTTACGCAACTGGATTTCAGCCATTAATTCTCCCCAACGAAAATTCTCGTCTCCGACAAAACAAACACTAGACTCAGAGCGATGAATTTGGCAAGTGATTTTCGCATACGCATGCAAAATTATAGAATGACAGAAATACATCTGCATTTTTCAAAATCCGGCAGAGTAAA
>OZSS01000568.1_pt1 | contig 17741 bp, 10 predicted proteins | sample 1779911 | NCBI WGS metagenome assembly OZSS01 (sample SAMEA2603589, study PRJEB24840) | metagenome | biome: Water; feature: Photic zone; material: Seawater sample | place: Mediterranean Sea | collected 2013-11-12 | depth 10 m | reverse complement strand
AAGGGAACGATGAGGTCGCTGGAGGATCTGCGAAAGCCGCAGGAGACGGATAATGAGCTGGTGGAGCGGGTGAAGCGGGGCAAACACGTCGAGCCGACGACTTCTCCATGGGGCGACATGAAGTGGGAGCAAGTGTCTACCTCGCGAAGCTTTACTCCCTCGACGAAGGAGGTCGGCCGCATGCTGCGGGTGGAGATAACGTCCGACAGCTTGAAAGCAGCCGTGCAGACCCCTGTCGTGATCCCCATGCCGTTACCGCCTCCCGAGAGGCGGTACCTGATGAACACGCAGCAGCCTGCGCCGCAGATGATGGTGGCAAACGGGCGGATACGAGTCGTAACCTACAATGTCCTTGCTCCCATCTATGCAACCCAATCGCAATATCCTTACTGCGACCTGTGGGCTCTATCGTGGAACTTCAGAAAGCATATCATTCTGCGCGAACTGTCCGCCTTAAACGCCGACATCCTCTGCCTGCAGGAGGTGCAGACGGACCAGTACGAAAGCTTCCTGCTCCCAAACATGAAGCTTCTTGGGTATGAGGGCCTGAACAAGCAAAAGACGAGGGAGGCTCTCGGTCCGAAGGGCCGTGTCGATGGATGTGCCATATTTTTCAAAGCACAAAAGTTCTCGCTCACGGCAAAGTTCGTCATCGAGTTCAATGATGCGGCGATCAACATGGCGAAAGCTGGCAAATTTTCCGGAATATCTGCCGAGCAGGCGAGCATGCTCTCTGGCCACGGCAACCAGCACGGGCGGTCCATGCTGAAGAACGCAGGGCTAGGGAGACTACTGAAGGACAATGTAGCACAGATCGCCGTGCTGGAGATCAGGGATCCTTACCAGCAGTATGCTTACGCGAAGCACGCGCCAAGGATTTGCGTTGCAAATGTGCACTGCTACTGGGACCCACAATTTGCAGATGTAAAGCTGTGGCAGACGCATGTCCTGGTCAAAGAGCTGGAGAAATACACCATGACGAACGCGCTGCCTCTGATTTTGGCTGGAGATTTCAACAGCGAGCCTGGAAGTTCGGTCCATGAGTTGCTGAGCAAGGGATGTGTGCCGCAAAATCATGAGGACTTGCAAAAGGATACGCACAACATTTTGCCATCCCTTAACAAGTTGACACACAATATTCCAATTTGCAGCGCTTATGCGACTGTTCGCGGCGGGACTGAGCCCCCATTCACGAACTACACGTCGACGTTTAAGGGCACGCTGGATTATCTCTGGTACAGCGCCGATCAATTGATACCAATAGGCGTGCTCGACACACTCAGCGAGCCCGAGCTGAAGGATATTTTGAAGGGCGACGAAGCACTACCATCTCCGCAATATCCTTCCGACCATGTTTCGCTTTGCTGCGACTTTGCCCTTCTCCGCACACACGCCCAAGCCATGTGAAAACAAACTTCGAATTTTTTTCTCTTTCGAACGAAAAAAAAAAAAAAAATACACATGGACATGCACATGGACATACACATGCACATCAACACAAGACATACCATACTTTCCCTCCCCAACAACAGAGCCAGCTTGCTAGCTGTGCATTTTAAGTTATTTGGGCGAGGTGGTTGTCTTATGCGTTTGTTTGTATGGTGGGCGTGGTGCTGCTGTGCTTTTTGCTTTGCCGTGCAGAGTAGTGAGTGAGTGAGTGAGTGAGTGAGTGAGTGAGTGGGGCGACGTGTTGAATCTTGTTGTTCACCTTTTTTTTTAGAATTTCGATAAAGAGAAAAAAAATCATTCAATTAATAAATGTCAACGGTCGTCGGCCTCAGCAAGCATCATCGGACGATACAACCATCAACTAGAAAGGTAGAGAGATAGATTGAGAGACAGGAGAGAGAGAGAGAGAGAGATACCATCAGTCTGAATATGCCACAACTTGGCCTCAAGGCCGCAAGCACGGATGGAAATCCGGCGCAGAGGTCGAGCTTCTTTGCAGATATGCAAAGGAAGCGCTTAGACGCGAGGTTGAACGGCACGAGCTTGGCCGATTACGTTGTCAGAGATGTTAATCCCTCAAAGGCAGCGCGCAAGCCGACGAAGCCAAGCACTGCGGTTGGGGGCAGGAAGTTTCAAAGAAAGGCTCGGGAAATGGTAGTACGGCGGCCCACAACGGTGGCCGAGCTGAGGGAGAAAGTGTCGTTATGGCAGCAAGAGGAGGAGAGGCAGTATAGAGTGCGCTCACGGAGAAAGCTGGGTGCTGCGAGCGATTGCATGTCCCTCTCAATACGTTATGCCGTTCGGAGGGCTGAAATCTTGGCGCAGAATGGCAACGACACAATGGATCAGGCTATTCTTGACCTGACGCTAGACTGCGTAAAAGAAGTGTCCAGTAATGTTGGCGATTCAATGGGGAGCTTTCTGCGAGAATTATCAGCTTCGCTCGAAACGTTCATCTTTGCCGCCGAGAAAGCAGAAACCCATTTGAGAAAAAAGTCTAGGCAAACCATGGTGAAACCGGGTCATACGTCTACGATGATGACGCCTCGAAGCATCGTTGGAAGTTTTGTAAAGACCAAGGATGACACATCTTTGCCACTCTCCCTCAGGTCCAAGTACGGCGTGATAGAAAAAGTGATCGGAGAAGAAAAGAGCCGCCATGTGCAGATTTGCCTTTCTTCTGGCGACGTGGAGCTGGTTCCTGCTAGCGCTGTGCATATCCTGCGCGGAGACGGAGGGAATCGCGAAGTGCTCCACAGTAGCACTTTTGGATGGCAAGGGCAACGGAGAACGTACAGCGATATGTTTCGCAAGGAGAGAGAGAACGTTGCGGCTCTCACGAGCAAGGTTGCTGATCTTGAGGCAAAAATCGAAATGCATAGACTGAAACGAGAAGAGGCCCGAAATGAAATTGCGCAGCTCAGAATCGAGATGGAGAGATCGCTCAATGATGTACGGGATGAACAACAGAGTGCAGCGAATGCGGCAGCTGTGGCTGCAAAAGCAAAGGCCCAGGAGGAAAAGTCGCGAAAGCAAGCCCTCAATCTACTTCAGCAATTCACAGAACTGTCTATCGAAGCAAACGCTACAAAGCGAGAAAATATGCGCGAGAATGACCGGTTGCGAATCAATCTACTCGAGGCTCGGGAATCTGCACGTGCCCACGAGTCAGCGGTCCAGGCCCTTAGCGCGCAATTGCAGCGGTTAGAAAAACCCGATACCAAGTCCGTTGTGAATAAGCTGAATCAGGAGGTCGTAGACCTTCGCCGCGCGCTCGTGGCGCAGAAGGGAGCGTATCAAGCCTTGATGAAAAAGTATAACACAGAAATTCAGTCAAGATCATCTCCGCGCCTGAGGATTAGTGAGAATGACGAAGATGGCAAGAGAACGAACCGCTTCACATTCCTAGTCGGGCCGGGAAAATCAGACAAAAGTGTTCCGCCAAAGCAACGTTGGCATGGTAGAGTATATTCGGGAGTGCCTGGAGCAAAGGAAGTCCTTCAATTTACGCGAGCCATCTGGGCAGCGTACAGGGAGGAGCACAAGGACAACGCGATTTCAATCCTGGCAAACATCGCCATCGGTCCGCGCCACTATTTCGCATCATGGATTGCGAATTATGTCGCCAAATGGATGCCAGAGTTTGTGAGGTTGCAAAGGCGATGGCTAGCGGACGCGGCAAGGAGGCAGGGCCACGAGAACGAGGGCGCAGCTGTAGACTCTATCCCCACGAGGCAGATAGTCTACTATCTGATCGCCAACATGCGGAAGGAAATGCGTGTGCATGCATACTCTCGCTCGGAAGTCTGCCTTTTGTCACACGTTCTCGAAGGGCATGTGCACGAGAGTGCGATCCTCGACCAGGATTTTCTGCTAGAGTCCATCCACATGTTGTGCGAGGATCTAGACAAGGATGCGGGCGGGCTCGTCGCGATTGATGACCTCGAAGATGCTCTCGATGAAGTATTACCACTCCTTGGAACTCATGATCTTGTGCTTCTTGGCGAGGCGCTTCGGGAGGATGCAGACCATACTTCTGGAACGAGCAGTGGAGACGAGCTGGGCATTGTGGAGGCTGCGAACGATGACGCTGACAGGATTACCGTGCCATATGGGATATTTTTTGACAAGACGCGCAAAGCGTCCGATGCTCCAAGCCGGTTTCGCACGATGCTCCTTGACCTGCACGTTGGATGTGCAATGGAGTTCAACCGTGATCTGCGGCATGAGATGTATACGGAGGCAGTCGTAGACGGCAACACGAATGAGATGTATCTCTCTCGTCTTGCGCTTCAGCGAGCAATTCGATCCTGCGATCCTGAGCGGTCAGAGACAAGTGTTGCGCAGTTAAGCACCGCTCTTGTGCTTGCATCGTCCACAACCTCTGTTGGGTCAATCGATCCGTCCTCCTCACTTCCATCGGCGTCGCCATCACCAGCGTCGCTATCATCTGGCCAATCCTCCCATGCTGAAGACATTGCTGCGGCGAAGGCAATGACTGCTGGCACTCATGATGACGCACTCATTCCGCTTGACGCATTATGCGAGGCGCTTCATAAGACATTCTTGCGCAGATATGCGTGGTGGAGGCGTCCAAAACGCCTCAAGAGAAGGGTGAAAAGGGTCATGCTGCTCAGCCTTTCAAAGAAGCACAAAGGTAACAGGAAACTTGATGCGGGAGAAAATAAAATAAAATAAAATTAAATAAAATTAAATTTACGGTTATTAATCCTTAGAAATCATCCTCAAAGCCGTCTGAGTCCCCACCGCCATCATCACCATCCTTGCCACTACTCCTTTGGGTTGATGTAGCTGTGGCTGCATCTTCTGTGTTGCTTTCAGCGACCAGAGAGCCGTTATGGATTGCGACCACGATTTGCTCCTCGTCCTCATCTAGGTCATCGTCGTCAAAGAAGCCTGTGGTGCGTACCATGTCCAGGATCCCAATCTTCTTCCCAGTAGACTTTTTCGTCTGGGGTTTCGCAGGTCTTGGTGGCGTCTTTATCACCTTGGCAGATCCTCCAGGCACGCGTATTGATCTTGCAGCCTCCTTCTCCTGTTCCCTGCGTCTAGTCTTTTCCTCCTCCTCCTCCCGCTCCTTCTCTCGCCTAGCCTCCTTTTCTTCCTCTTGCAATCTTTTTCGCCGAGCCTTTTCCTTCTCTTCCTCTTTTTTTCGCCTGGCCTTTTCCTTTTCTTCCTCTTGCAATCTTCTTTGCCGAGCCTTTTTCTTCTCTTCCTCCTGCTCTTGTTTTCGCCTGGCCCTTTCCTCCTCTTCTTCCTGCTCTCGCCGCAAACGATCCTGCCTGGCAGCTTCGCGCGCGTTGCGTATCGCCTCTTGAACGTCATCCTTCTGTGGCCGTGGATCCAAGAGGGTTACAAGCAACTTCTCGATCAAGCCTTGCGCCTCTTCGAAGCTGGCCTCATATTGCATCGGTACGAGATGCGGAGAAAAGATGCTTGCGATCCTCTTCGCAGAGAGGCCGCTAATTTTCAGGAGCGTCTTGAGGTGATTCAAGAGCAAATTCCATACCGCGTCACGGCCGTCTCTGTGCGCAGCGTGGTTCGCGATGATTTCGGACAACTGAAGAGGGGTCCCGCTCCTTGGCGCCGAGGCTCCGCTCAAATGATCAGACAGGACATTCATCGAAACGATTCCCGCGCTGCGCTCACGCAAGAGGCAGCAGAATCCTGAGCACCAATGCAACATTCCAGCAGACTTAAGGCTCAGCACGTGCGCAGAGTCCGCATCGCTATCCGCGGCAAACCTCGCCGTTCGCAAAAGATTGTCGATAGACCTTTGGGGTATCTCTGCCATGATTGCTTGCCACTCAGAACCATCCGCAGCTACGCCATACCCTTTCTGCATGAGGTTGCTTCTCTCGCTCTCTGCCTCTATCAGTTCGAGAAGCGAAGATGCCGCGTCGCAGACATCTGCCCAAGCCCATGATGTCACGGGGTCCCGCTTGGGTTTAGGAGAGGGAACGGGAACTTTTGGAGAGGTGGCTGGAGCTGGTGGTGCTGATGATGCATTCGGAGAGTCTTGAGGACGCGGAGAATTTGCCGTGGCCGTCGTTCCTTCTACTGCTGCGCCTGCATCAGTGCTTGAAATTTCCTCTTCACCGGTTCCGTCCATTCCATGGCGAATCACTGTGCTCTTCAACTTTCGAGCCGTCATGCTGTGAAGGAGGAGCATCTCATCGGCATGATCGTGGGAAGACGAAGTGTCCGCATGCTCCCTTTCCAACGCGGACATTGCGGCAGAGTGGATGGTATGGACAGCCTCCATCTCCTTCTTTGCCTTTTCGTTGACATCTGATTTGTTCACAACGTGCGTTATCTGATCTGCGAGGCGCTGAACAGCCAGTTGCTTTCCATCTTCCTCTCTTTTCCGAGCTGCTCGCTGCATGAGGGCCTCTGCCTGCCGGACCTGCTGTCTCTTCTTTTCAAGTTTTCGCGAAATGTTTTCATCACGCTCATGCAAGATTTGCATATGTTTCCGCTCTTCATTCAATCGTTTGCGCCTATTTTCTAGCTCTCTCAACTTTTTCATCTTGTAATTTGTCACTGCAGTCTGCCACTTTGGCCGCAGCTTTTCAACTGTCGAAGAGAACTGCTCCCTCTGCTCGATCAGCCGCCGAGAGCTTGCCGAGGCCTTTGTGGCATCAATATTGTGCAGAAATTTCCGATACTCTTGCGCCCGCACGGAGCTTTGCTGCGCAAATGCCTTCTCCCTTGCGCTCAGAGACTGCAGCGCTCGTTTGAGGTTTCTGACTCGAATGACTCCGAATTCCGCGTGCATTGCATCGTGCCGCTGCTGCCTCTGCCGCAACAGTTCCCTTTGCCGCGATAATTCCTCTCTCGCTGAGCAGAGTCCGCGCCATCGTGGGGTATCCATAGCTTTCAATACGCGAATGGGCCGTGATAGATGCTACGTGAGAGCGTTAGTTGTGTGATGTGATGTGATGTGATGTGATGTGATGTGATGTGATTTGATGTGATGCGGTGTGATGCGATGCGATGTGATGTGATGTGATGAGATGTTGCGTGAAGCAAGCGGAGTGCAGTTGAAGTGATAGTCAGACTCTGTCAGGCCACGTCTGGTTTTCGTTTTTCGTTTCTCGTTAACTGCCAAAAAAAAAAAAAAAAAAACCCTACGATTTTGTCTTGTTCTTGTCTCTGTTCTTGTCTTGTTATTACTTGTTTCACTTGTTGCCCAGGAGCTTCGCGATGGCCTCTGGGTCTTGGGCACCTTCGCGGAACATGGGAACCTTTTTGTAGTTGAGGTAGAGTTCGCTCTCGGCCTGCTCACCCATGGCTGTTATGTAGACAAACTGAGCCACCTCGCTGTTGCCAAAGTCGGCGGTCGAGCCGCTGGCATCTAGGTTCTTCAACTTCGTGTACAGAGTGTTTTCAGAGTCCTTCACCAGCTCGAGCCCGGTTGCCAGTGCGTTTCCATCCTTGACAATCTTTGCACTTGCAGCCTTGGCTCTGATGATGTCTGATTTTGCTTCTGCAATAGTGATGGCGAGTTCATCTTGCTTCCGAATTGCAGCAACGCTGAGGGAATTTTGCGCGTCCTTTGTCTGACTTTGCCTGTCGATGAAGACTCGAAGCAGCGCGCCCTCTTTCCTGTTGAGCTCCGCTCTTTGATCTCCCTCTGATTTTTGAATAGTTGATTGCCGCTCCTGATTCTTCTGAATTGTTTGTGTCAGTCTATCATTGATTGCATTATCGACTTGTCTGTTCGATTCGATAATCGTGTTTTGCCTTGTGGCCACAGCTTGCTCCTTTTTGGTCACTCTGTCCTTCTCGGCATTCTTCAGAGAGACAAGCTGCTGCTTCACCAGCTGGCTCTGTGTCAACTTTTCTTGTATCACCTGGTCAATCTTGAGCTTGAACTTGTTCTCCAGCTCGACATTGCGGAGCTGTACAGTGCTCACAGTGGCATGAAACTTTTTAAACTTCTCGTTGACCATGTTGAGCATCGTTGAAGACACATTTGCTCTCTTTTCCGTCAAAAATGCTTCGCTGTTAAATTTCGCGCCTGCGTTGCGCAGCGTGCTCTGCGCCATCTTTGTGTAGAGCTCAACGTAAGGCTTGATATGATCTCCATCATCTGACACTCCGACGAGATCAAAGAGGTCGGCAAGCTCGGCAGGGTTTAGCCTGTACTCAAGAGAGATGTCGAGCGTGATATCGAGGCCTTCCTTCGTTCGCGTGTGCAGCGCATTTCCTGCCTCACGGATGAGCTCGATGCGCTGAAATGTTTTCGGATACCTGAAAAGCCTCCCCTCGAAACCAAGGACCATGGTGCCCGATTGGGTGATTACCTGTATAAGTTTGACAAAAATAAAGAACAACGAAAAGAGTTAGACTCTCTTTTTTCTTCTTTTTCTTGTTTTTTTTTTATCTCTTTATCAGCTTGAGAGGGGATGCTGCCTCGGATATTCAACTTACACTTTCATCAACCTTTCGCGTGAATACGTTCCATTTTAGAGCAACCTGAAGATGAATCGTGGCAAGAATTGTATTTTCGTCAATATTTAATGTGATGTTCGTGACACATTTGTTGTATCCAAAAAACCCAAACAATGCATGCGCTAACTTACTTCATTTTCCTCAACCGACTGAATTGCTACAGAAAGCCAGACAATGAGGGTAATGACGCCGGCGAGGCAGCCGATGCCCCCGCATCCTTTGATGATTTTTTTCTTATCCTCCTCATCCATCGCCATGCTTGTCGACAGTAATTACGTTCAATTCGTTTTTGTCTGCTGTGTCTTGCCTTGTCTTGTCTTAACTTTTATCTCTGTACATGTACTGCTATTATATATCGTCAACGAGGGCCCTTGCAACAGGAGAATGTAGAGATGAAGGTTTTGGTAGCGAGTAGTGTAGTGTAGTGTAGTGTAGTGTAGTGTAGTGTAGTGTAGTGTAGTGTAGTGTAGTGTAGTGCGTGAGCGTGTGAGTGCGTTAGTACATGCGTGCTTGCGTGACAAACATGAATCACGTGAGAGCGTGAATGCGTGAATGCGTGAATGCGATGGATTGATGAGAGAGATGGAGAGGGAGGGAGTGGGAAAAGTGGAGAAGGAGAGAGAGAGAGAGAGAGATAGAGAGAGAGAGAGAGAGAGATAGAGAGAGAGAGAGAGAGAGATCTTCTTCTCATCCTCCCTCGCCCATTGTATATATATAGTCAACAATATATAGTCAACAATAGCAAAAGGAAACAAATATAGAAAAGAAAAGAAAAGAAAGATGAACTGAATTGAATTGAATTGCCCTGAATATAATAGTTGGGTTTTTTTTCTAGTTCATTCCACGGAACAGTACACAGAATGTGGCACAGAGCGGGGACGGAGAATGTAATAATAGTGTGTCAGAGCAAGAAGAGACAAAAAAGAAAAGAAAGAAAGAAAGAAAGAGAGAAAAGAAGGTTGCCAGGAGAAAGAGCAGCTGGCAACTTGTGTTTAGGGTGGGTACGCAGTTGACAGGGGGAAGGAAGCAGCAGTGTATGCTTGCTTCATGTGTGGGCTCAGATCGACCTTCATTGTTGCACTCCGCCGCAGGGGATCGCATCCTCGCGAAACAACGCGCAACACTGTCGTACCGTCGGGGATATTGCTATCCGAACGGTATGCACGATGCTGCTCACGAATCCTGGTCAAGGGCCATACTCGCTTGGGAGTCTGGGTGAATGGGCAAGCGAGACGGAAACCCCATCGAGAAGTACCGGTGTCGAAACCGGTGGGCTCTGAATGCATGCGTGGCATGGTAATCCAGGAGCACTCAGCTTCAGTTTGCAAGGTCAGGGTTAAAAGCGGCGTCCAACAGGCACCATCTGGCTCGCAGAAGTGCTGTGGTCAGCGCGCTGCGGAGAAAGGTTGGCCCAGGCCTGCGACTGCGGCAAAGGTCTCATTCATCATAGCCCAATTAGGAGAAGAGAAATAGTGCAAGGAATGAGGGGGTGGGAGGAATAAAGAGAGAGAAAGAGAGAGAGAGAAAGAAAGACAGGAAGGTGGAAAGGCGAAAACTTACTCGTGTGTAATGCGATTCATGCGAAAAAAGCCTTCAATTCTTGCATGTCCAGGCCAAGCCCTTCACGCTTCTTGCCCGAACCTGCTGACAGCAAAGACCTGGACAACTGCGCCTTCTTCTCCTGCAAACGTAAAATCTTTTCCTCGCACGTGCTCTCAATGATAAGCCTGTACACTTCAACATCTCGAGATTGGCCGAAACGGTGAACACGATCAATTGCTTGCTCCTCCACGGCTGGGTTCCACCATGGATCGAGGAGAATGACCATTGATGCTGCGGTGAGATTCAGCCCAAGGCTGCCTGCCCTCAAGCTCATGAGAAATATATTTACGCCGGGATTTGTGCGGAACTTGCGCAGAGATGTCTCCCTCTGCTTTTGATTCATGCTGCCGTCAAGGCGGACAAAGTGAAATCCTTCTTTTTTGAGAACAATCCCGACAAGATCAAGCATGTAGGTCCACTGGGAGAAAACAACAGCCTTTTTGTGTTTTGCCTCAGCGCCAATGCACCCCTGCTTCAAGATAGAAACCAGAGCGTGAAGCTTTGCGCTATATGTAAAGCTCGCAGCATCGTTCTCAATTTCTGCGATACTCGGCGGACGGGCGCCTCTTTCAGGAACGCTAACGATATCACTCTTATACACTGGTTCGCGACAGACTGGGCATATTGTTCCGCTTGCCTGAGCTGCCATGCTGTCCATGAGACACTGACGACAGAGAATGTGCCCGCACTTTGTCATTACAGGATCGGTGAGACTGTCCAGGCATATCGCACACTCCATACTCTCTGTCCCCCTCTCCATCACGGACGCCAGCACGTTCTCCTGGTACTGTCCTAAACCTTCAAGGTCCGCTACACTCACTCCCGAGTCCGAATTCCTACCGAGGACGAGAAACGGATGGTCGCACGCCTGGCGCAGACGCAGAAGAAGAGTCATAATCTTGGCGTAGTTCTTCGCTAGAGTTCTGCTGTTAGCATAGCCATCAAATTCAGCCTTACTTCTCGAGTAGAGGGAGGCATAAAAATCATGCTCGCGCGAAGAAAACTTCAGAGCGGTAACATGCAATGCCCTCTCCGGAAGACCTCGTCTGCCTTCGCCTCCCACCCCATCCGACCCACCAATATCAACGTTGTCCTTAGTGCGGCGGAGCATAATTGGCGAAAGCACAGTCTTCAGGCGATCAAGGGCGCTGCTGCTCATATTCTCGTCGTCTCCATGGAAAGGTTTTTCGATCACGCGATTCCACCACAGCGGTTCGGACCATGGCTCGTGACGAAGGAAACGAAAGAGGGAGAAGAGGTCGCTGATGCCATTTTGCATCGGCGTCCCCGTTATTGCCCATCTCATCGTCGCTTGGACCATGCAGCATGCTTTTGCAACGTTTGTCGTCTGGTTCTTTATCGTGTGAGCCTCGTCCAGCGCTATTCGCCTCCAAAAGATTGAGAGCAATGGCGAGCGTTCGTCACCCGCATTTCCCCGCTGCACCTCTGCCGCAAGAGTGCCAAAGCTTGTCAATACGACGTCTAAGTTGAGCAGAGTGCTGCCCTGCTGCTTTTCGTTGCCATAGTATACGCAAAAGGAGAGGGCCCCTGGCAGCGTATGATTGCGGATCTCATCAGCCCACTGAGAGAGAACGGTCATGGGCACGACGATGAGCGTAGGCGTACTCCCTGTTGAAGGACGTTCTCCTCGCATCTCCTTATCTCTCAGCAACAGGGCTAAAAATTCTACCGTTTTGCCCATACCCATCTCGTCTGCCAAGATACCTCCACGGCAGGCGTGGATTGAGGGCGGGTTTCCGACTCTGGTAGATTGAGAGTACGGATTGACATGCAGACATTCCCCAAACGCATCTTCCCCCTGAAAAGGGCAAGTCAGCCATAGGGGGTGAGATTGAAGAAGCGTAGAGTCTGCCTCTTCACCCTGGCTTTCTCTCAATACCATCCAGCGCACCGCTTCCCTCTGGTAGCTTCGCAGGGTAATGCCTAGACCACGAGGCCGTTTCCAAGAAGAAGAAGAAGAAGAAGAAGAAGAAGAAGAAGCGGTCCCTTTCGCGGGGCTCTGCGGAATGCAGCTGCTCAGCAGAGCATCCACTTCCCTGCCATTTCGCGCACACGCTGCCGAGGCCTCGGTGTCCTGCTCGTCCCCATGAACCAATGACGCTGCATGCACCTTCGGGAAGAGCCATCTTGCCAGCGCAAAGCATGCTTGCCGAATCGACGGAGACTCGCGCTGTACCTGCTCTGAAAATACGCCAGGAACTGACACTCTGACGCACAAGAGGAGCTGCACAGAATTGTACAGCGTAAGTTTTTCTGGGTAGCTCTGCACCTTGGCGGAGCAGCGAATGCCACCAGCGTCCATCAGCGGTGCAAGGAAAGCAGTGACGTCCCTGGAAAGCTTCCCCAGTGCAATGCCCTGCTGCACACCAAATCGTATAAATTTGCTACTGCTTGACTCTCTCCAGATAAAGATCTCCTGTTCGGCATGGACAATGCCCTTTCCTGTAGTTGTACTTTGCCCTTGCACGAGCCCCCAACCGAGAGTATATTGCTTCACATTCTCCGCAGCATTTACGCTCATTTTCACTGTAGTGCCTTCCATGACTTTTCTAGGCAAAGCCTTGCTCCCCCTTGCATTTCCCTTTCGTAGAAGCGCGAATGCGTTTTTCACAGGCCTTTTTGGAGCCGATGCTGCCGCAGCTGCAAAGCTCCTTCCTGAAGGAACGCCAAGCTTTGGCGATCTCCCTTCCCGGTGGCTCTGTTCTCCATGCGTTTGTGCATGATTAAAGTGCCTATTAATGGCCGCCTCTAAATTGTAGTTGCAGTGGAAAAGGTGCATTCTCGCAGTGGTCTCATCAATGGTGCTTTCGCCGAGCACAGATCTCATGCTATTTACGAGGCTCTGTATTTCTGGCGCGCTCAGCGGCTGCCTCTTTAGCGTCGCTGCAGGAGGATCAGGCTCGTTTTCTCGCCCTGCAGGCCGCGGCCTCTTCCTGCCAGCAGTTCCACCACTGCTTCTCAGCGCTGCAAACGCGGACTTTGGCGTTTGCTTGGCCTTCATCGTCGTCGTCTTCGTTGTTGTCGCTAACCTTGGCATAGAAGATACCCTGGGCTTGTATTTCGTAGAACGCAGAGGAGCTTCAAAGTCATCTTCGTCGTCGTCGTCGTCGTCGTCGTCGTCGTCATATTCATCATCACCATCATCATCCGTGCTGCTTTCCCCACTCTCCATCTACTCTGTTAAAAAAATTTTCCAAAATTTGAAACAGGGAAGCTCTGGCCTTCGATTCGACACCAAGCAAGCCACTTCCAACATCATCATCATCATCATCATCATCATCATCATCTTTTCTAAAGAGCGATAGCGAAGGAGTGGAAATGGCGGTTCAGGGCTCTTTAGTACTATTTAAAATCAAACGTGATTTTTTCCATATTGTGTAATACAGACCACATTCACGGCTTTTCTTTCTTTTTTCGTGAATACACTTGCGTGAATGTTTCCTTTTCTGTCCACTCCGCCGAGCAAAAGTCCTGAACCTGCCCACAGAACAAGATGAAAGCCTCTTTCAATGTTCCATCAGCATTTCGATAGCGCTCCCCAACCCATTGTCCTTGTTTTACTTTTAACTTCCTTCTGCTTGCTTTTGCTTCAACTCTTGTTTTTTCCCCTTTCGCAAGAATAGCTTTGTAATCGAGTGAGCTGTTCATGATTGAACAGGTAGTTTTATTGGCATCGAAAGGCACATTGCCTTCTGGTAGTCCCCACGACCAGTGATTCGTGCACTCACAAGGCTCTTTTGAACAGCTACAGATTTTGTTTCTGTGCAAAAGGCATGTTAAATCAACAATTATCCGCTCGCAATAGACATTTATTTCGTCCATCGCCTCCTGAACTTCCGTGGACCTTTCAATAGCGGACCTCGCTACCAGCTCAGATTGCTTTTCTTTCATACACGCCAGAACATGTTCTACGAACTCTTTCCTCAACATGGACGCAGTCTGGAGGGAGTCTACCATTCTCTTCCTCTTTTTCGTTTTTACCTGTGCGGGTGCAACTGCAGGGCTTCCGCCACGGGGGCTGTCAGTACAAAGGAGACCATCCACTGCCGACGAAGATGATGTGTTGTCATAAAGAAGATGTCCATATCCCCCTACTAGTAATGCGTGTTTTTCATCAGCGCTTAATGTTTCAACATGCGCTCTTCTCCTTCGAGGCTTCCATGAAGAATTGCCTTTGAGTTTATTGTAATTCTCTGTTGGCAACACTCTTGGCTCGGTAGCACTGTTGAATGTTGGCGCCCACCAACTCGTCCTTTTGCGATTGACTCTGAAGGTTTGTGACTCGCTTGCAGAATACCTTTTGGATATGGCGAAGTCCGACTTTCTCGCAAAGGGTCTCAGGAAGGTCCATAATCTCTCTTCAGTAGTATCTAAAAGATCTGCAGCTGACAATATACAATCGTCTACACCTACATCATTCATTCGCAGCCATTCATAACCAGGCCTCCCCCAGCCTCTGTTCCACAGTACCTTCAAGATGCCACAAAGAAAATTTCTTGCTTGTCCCTCGGAAGTATCCATCTCACGTAAAGATGCGGTACGAGCCAGCGGACCAAAGTATATTACGTCCTTTATTGTAACCTTCCAATGAGAGATACTGGTTTGGTCCGCTATATCTGGTCTCCTTGAAAAATTATCCTTATGTCAGTGTAGCCTTCAAAAGATACGATTTACTTTCTTTTTTCTTGTTCTTCTAGTTCTCCTCTCAATTTTTTTTGACAAACCCCCCTAGCTGTGAAAGTGGTTTTATATATTGATTAGAATTAAAGAGAAAATATACGACACACAATGAGGGAAAAATGAAGGCAAAATCATAGAAGTGATTTTTTCTTTCATTTAAAAAAAACAAACCACAGAATGGCGAGATGAAACGTCCACATATGATTTGTATGGAGGGGGAGACGGTGAAAAAGGGGTGGGATTTCTCATCATCTCATCACACAGTTAAAAGGTTTTTCATTTTTCCACTCCTTCGCTATCGCTCTTTAATCTTTTCCATCGCGAAAAAAATTTAAAAAAAATTTTAAAAAAATTTAAAAAAAATTTAAAAAAAAATTCAAAAAAAAAATTTAAAAAAAATGCAAAAAAAAAAAAATAAATAAATAAAAAAATAAATGAAGAAAGAAATGAAAGAGGAAAAGAAAATGCGGGAGCAGGGCGCGGGTGGCGCGGTACTGCTGGAGCAGGTATCGCAGGCAAGCGCAAGACTTGATCCATCATTTCGGCAGCACTTTGCGGGGTTGACGCGCAATGAGATTTTGTCAAAAGAGCCTCAGCGGCTGCGGCGAGAGAGGATGCAGCTCAGTGCTGATATGGACGCAATGGACTTGAAGCACTATGCGCAGCACGTTCGATTCTTCAACAGCGTCGAAGCATCTGCAACGGATGCCAGAGAGATTGGAAATGATATAGACGCTATTTGCAAGGGGGTTGAGGATGTTGGAACGAGCGCAGGTAACTTGGCGGAGCAGGCGTCGCGGACTCTTGCCGATTACCGTGTGTATCGCAAAACATTGCAGTATCATTCGAAGCTCCTGGAGATTTTGGAGCTTCCGCAGCTCCTTGAGACCTGCATTCACCACAAGCAGTACAATGATGCACTTCAAGTAGCTGGGAGCGCGTTAAAAATTTGGAAGGCGTATAGTTTGCGATATGGCAGCAGCGCCAGTGACGCTCGAGGTGGGGAGGCGGCAGGACAGCGTGGGAAAGCAATTGTTGATGGAATCGCTCGTGAAGTCGCGAAGTCCCTTACCCTCATGGAAGCTCAGCATCTCCAGCGAGAGCTGAGCTCAGATATCGAGCTTCCAGAATGCTTGACAGCCATAGCGACAATCCAGAAAGCACGATCCATTCGATTCGCGCTGGTGGCAAATGTGCGTCCCGAGGAAGGGGCCACACCAATGCAGCTATTCTTTTTGGAGTGCAGGTCACGTTACCTGAGGCAGCAGTTGCAGGCGACGCAGAGAAAGTATAGCCGACCCGCTATGCTCAGCAGCAAGGAGGAGGCTCTTGACATTATTGAGGTGCACAGGCATTTTTTCAGCAAAACGACGGCAATGTACAAGGCACTCTTCTCTGAAGCCATGGAAGAGGCAGAGACAGAGGCTGGAGAACATCTTTCAAAATGGCTGACGGAGAACATGGCCCGTTTCCTACACTTTTTGCGCAAGACGGCAGGGGATATTGATGATATGGCGCTGCTGCGCAACATGCTCGAACAGTGCCTGTACATGAACAGGAGCCTCGAGCGCATTGGTATCGGGATGGTGGATGTTTTCCGGTACATTGTGGAGACTCGTGTTGTGCAGCTCTTTGGGGAGTGGATGCGCAGCATTGGGCAAGATTTTCAGGCGCTTTTGAATGCATATGATTTAGATGCTGTTGCGAGGATAGGCTCAAGCAGCAGCATCGTGCTGCAACCATTTGACCCAGATGCGATTCACCCACCGCAGCAACTGGTTTCGTTTCCTCCCCTTGCGCAGCTGCTGAATTCAATGATTGCTGCACTGAATGAATTGCGAAATTGCGCGTTGAAATCCATCGCTGGAAATATATCTGCATCGATCAAAGCATTTTTGGAGAATGTCATTGGGCCCGCAATATTGGCCATGAAACCACTTGTCAAAGACAACTTGTCAAAGACAGTCGCAAAGGCTGCGGTCTCGGATGATCGTGGAGATATCGTCGATCTTGATCAAAATGATGGGAACGAAAAGTTCACCACACTATCATCATCCCCGGCACTGAAGCTTTTTCAGAAGTTTCAGGAGGCGCATGAGCAGCTTGTGGTTCCTTTCATGTGGAAGGCGTTTGAGAAAGTAATGCAGGGGTGATGCGGAAAGGCACTGCGAAGGACGACTCACGTTAACGACTACGACTAGCTTTAATTATCTTTAGTTACTTTTTCTTTCCCTTGCCCCAGGAGAACATGCGACCAGCCTTCTTCTTGCCCGATGCCGTGGCGCTCTTCTTCCTCTTGATGAGCGATGCGGCCTTGCTGTCTCGATTCTTCCGCGTCTGCATTTCGCGGTCATCAGCCTCTTTCTGAAGCACCTCTGCAACGTTCTTGCGGATCTGTTCCCCGCCGTCCTCTGGGACTCTGAACTTTAGCGACAGAGGCCTATGAGCCTTGTCAATCTTGGACTTGATGCTGTCAATGTTCTTTAAGCCTCTAATGTCTTCTGTGCCCACCACGATCAAGACATGCCCGGCCTTGATAGTCTTTTCCGCTTCTGCGAGCCCACCTGGCTCAACCACCCATACAGGAAGGCCTCCACCATCGTCTGCGTCGATGATACTGTCGCCCCATCGTATGCCTATGGAACCAACATGAAACGTTGCGACATATTCTCCGCCTGCATCCGTGCTATGGGTTGCAGGATTTGGATCGTAGAACTCGACGGTGAATGGGCGCTCCTTCGTCTTGAAGAGAGAATGGACTTCCGTATGCGAAAGTCCTTCAGTCGAGGTGCCTCCAATAGACACGATGAGGTGTCCCGGGGCAATCACCTGCTTCTTCTCGGCGGGCGAGTTAGGCACGATCGTTTCGACAAGATTCGCAAAAAACTTAAGGCCAATCGGGCCCTTGCCAAAGACGGCACTGTAGTGCTTGCCCTTTAGCTTCTTCGACTTTGAAGATTCAGTATTTTCTTTGCCCTCGGCCTTCTTCTTCTTGCCCTTCTTGCTCTTGC
>OZSS01000566.1_pt1 | contig 17745 bp, 22 predicted proteins | sample 1779911 | NCBI WGS metagenome assembly OZSS01 (sample SAMEA2603589, study PRJEB24840) | metagenome | biome: Water; feature: Photic zone; material: Seawater sample | place: Mediterranean Sea | collected 2013-11-12 | depth 10 m | reverse complement strand
GTTAAGTATTACTCTGGGAGGATGAAGAGCAATCCTTATACGTAAGGTATACTGACCAATTACGCTGCATCATAGGTTTAAGAATGCATATTAGTGGTGCATAAATTGCAGCAGATAAAGATCGCCCTCAAGACCATCCATGGGGTCATACGAAAATAAAGAAAACCAAGCCTGTTGCCCAACCGTTTGCTAGTTTGAAGTTGCAAGTTCCAAGATCAGAGCAAACTCATTTTCAAATATCTGCAATCTGGCCCAACCACACCTCTTGCGCTTGCACTTTTATTGTTGCAACCCTCTCAGCGACTTCAGAGTCTGTGATGGAGCTAACTGGATGATCAATCACAACTGGACGCAAATCCGGCATGCCAATAGCGCTTCTGGTAAGTTTTGTTTCGTTTACGAATTCTGTGGTAATTATCGGTGCAGCGGGAACGCCTCGGTCCTCAATCGCAACTGCATCGCGAATACAACAAGAGCAACAAGAGCCACAGTCTCCGATAGCAGTAATAACAATGTCGTTCTCTTGAACAATTTGTTCGATTAATTCCTCTGGAGCATCAGTCGAAAATCCGTGCTTTTTGACGTAATAATTTACCGCTGCAAAACCAATGACTTCAGACAGAGCGGCAGCAGAGCCGCGTAAGATTTTGTTTGCGTTCCATTTTGAGTTGTCCAACACGCCAAGCCGCAAACCATCAAGATTATTTTTTCTGTTTGCCAATGGTCGTGAAGAAATCGCTACGACACCTCTCGGGTCGAATAAGTTATGATTTTTCATCTCAGCTGTTTCAGTCATCTATGGGCCCTAACCTAAAATTTGCACAAATCATCGTCGCAATTATACGGCTGATTAGTATCGTTTGTTCCAATTGCTCGTAACACAGGTGTGCTCATGTGTCCCCAACCCGGAATAAAGGCAGAGAATCTTCCCGCGCCACCGCCAATCACAAACAGGTGTATGCGATCCGGACTCTCAACTATTGGGATGTGACTATCCGGTTCTCGTTTGTACCATTTCGGTAAGTTCCGGTTATACACTTTGCCATATTTATGTGACCGAGAGTGCGCGGAGAACAGGTTTCCTGAATGCATGAAAAGATAATTTTTTATGTCATTTCTCGTCCAGCCAAACTCCGCAATCGTTTTGGCGTGTTCGAGTCCAAGTGTTACAGCACAATGACCACTCAAGACGGAAGTATTAGATGCGATCGTACTCATTGCTGAACAAATTGTATCGAGAATACCCTCTGGATCATTACATTGGTGGTCTGTGACGCTATGCGGGGCCTCAGCAGCGAGCGCGAAAACTGTTGATTGATTGGGCGAGTAACCTTTCTCAACATGATATGGCGCGAATGGACTTTGTGTCTCGTTTTCACAAATGCAGTATGAGTATTTTGCTGGGTTGCCAAGGGTGCATTTGTCCAAATCAGGCGCCCTACCACCACCAACATTCAGCATGATTAATCTTATTGCACGCCCAATAGTCGCATTGGCTCGATTACCAGAACCAAAAGCATTTGCGCCACCATTCATGCCTATTTCTTGCGCTATTGGTCCGTTAACTATAACGAGGGGTGAAGCCATGTGTGTCGTTGCTTGAACGCCGTTCAAATTGAAAGGTCTATCCGTAAGAGCCAGCATCGCCGCACGCACGACTTGCGCGTACTCGGGTTTACATCCAGCCATAATCATGTTTATCGCGAGTATTTCTCGTGTCAGCCCACCCCACCTCGGTGGCACCTTGCACTCCAAAAAAGCAGGGTCACCGCCAAGAGCTGCAACGAATAGATCTATTTTCTCTCTCGTTGGTGGCACAACAGGCAAACCGTCAGTCCACCCCATTTCGAAGTAATTCTCGATAACATCATCTGCCAGTTCAGTTGTTGCAAGTTGAGAGACTTGGGACACATTTTGTTGGTCAGGCATAGTTACCCCATAACAAAGTGGATTTGTCTAATTACCCAAACATGTTATCCCGTGATCCGCAAATAAAAATAGAGAAAGCCAAAATTATCGGTTCATCAATTGCTAGATCCGAGTTTCGAGGATGGAGCGCCATTTAAGGGAGTGCCCTCCTCAATAATTGAAAAGCTGACCCCAATCTTTCTTCAGTAACCCTGTCTTAATCAAATCGGCCTCAATGGATCGCAGCTCCGCCTTCAAATCATGGCTTTGTTATAAATAAGATTTGCAGCGCCTTCCATGCTTGAAATGTGCCTTTGCAATGCGCTGACGCCCTTCATCCTCCCTCGGACCTGTGCTCTTACCGCCATGAAGATGGCAACGGCTGTTCTTAACGTTACAAAAACGCCTGCAGGTGTCTCCTGAGCGTGTTCTTGCGTTGCAAAGCTGCATCTACTCTATCCTTGTGCATAGGTTGCGTTCCACAAGCGCTTTGGTGGCTCCATCATGAAATATAACGGTGATAATACTCTCCATGTCAGTGAGGGTTTCCGATACTGACAGTGTCATACTTCCAATTTCCACAACTGCATGCCCAATAAGGGAGGTTGCCACAGGCTGATAAACCATTTCTTCGAGGATTTGTGTTTCCATTGGGCTGTGTGTTTGCAGTGGAAGCATACGGTCTGGGGGCAAATACTCCCTCGTTCCATAGAATGTGCCTTTTGATAAGGATGTTTCTGTACCATCTTTATTCAGGGTCCATCCATCTTTGAAGCTACACTGCCAAGTTCTAGCGCTCGCAATATTAACATAGCACATAAGGATTGAATTAAATAACACTGAAATTGTTAGTAATTTAGAAAGCATTTTCATGTTAATTACCACCGAACTGACGCTTTTGAATCTCGCGTTCTAGCTCAAGCCTCAGTTGCTTTTCGGCCGTATCCGTTAGGAGTTCAAATAGCCCACCGACGGTGCTGTTTGAGCCACCTTTGTTACAAAATAGCTCGTTGCATTGAAGAACCTTCTGAACATCAGGACTGACCTTGCCGGGCACACGGTATTTCTTAACTTTGCTACAGTTAAACTTGTTGGTGGCCGCTCTCCTCAATGACGATGGGTGCGTTGTTTCATACAATTGTAGTGGCATCTTTCCTATCCAACTGACGCCTGCACAAGGGTTGTATCCGGCCAACGCGGTGTAGACTAACGCCACTTTATCGGCTTCTTGTTCCTGGACATTTGAGTAAGCTATCGATGCTGGAACACCCTTTTTAATGTTCAAAAGTAATATCGGAAGTTGCTCCTCAATGTGTCCGGCAACGTTATGCACAAGCTCGTGGGCTATTACAAAGGCAAGCTCATCATCATTTAGCCTGTCCATCAATCCGGTGTGAACAACATAATGCCCGCCACCCGTTGCAAATGCGTTGACCTCGTTACTGTCTATCACCTCAAAACGAACACCTTTGCGCGTTGCGTAATGACTGGCAGCAATTATGCGCTTTGAGATCCGTGCAACACGGTCGTAATCAGGGTTGCCAGCTCCAAGAACAGCCTTACCACGGGCTTTGTAGTCCTTGATAAGGCCATTAAGAGTATTCCTGCCTTGTTTATAGGCGGCTAATTCGTTCTGTATATTTAAGGAACGCTTACCGGTGATAGCATCTCGTTTAGAAATAGAATCAAGAAAGCTGTCATCTTGCTTTTTCTTTGGCTTTTGGGCTGTTGCTTGGAGGCTCGACTGTTGATCTAGGCGGACGCAACCTGATCCCCCTGCCCAAACAGGCTCTTCGTGTCCCAGAATAGTTGCCGTGGATGTGCTTCCAGTATCAGTTAACACCTCAGAAACGCTGAGTATCAGCGCTCCCTCACGCAAAATACCATGACCATAATATTTGCCGCCGCGCTCTTCCCACGTCATGGATTGATAGATTTTGCGCTCGAGATCGCTTCTAGCATTCAAAACGCGCATTTTATCAGGTGCACCGAACTCTAGAACGGTTGCAACATCGCTAATAGGGATCGAGGTTCTGCGGCCATCAATCGCCATAGACCAACCACCTGTTGATGTGCATTCCCATTTGGGTGTAGCAGAGGCGTTTGCAGGCCAGAGCGCCGCGAGCATGAGAACTGCAGCTATTTCTATCGCAACCCAGATGATCCAAACACGCTTTATCATGTCACAAACGTAATGGTGGGAATTATGGCAAGCAAGATGGTTTCGCCAAAGAACCTTAAATTCAGCACAAAGCTGTCGTTTTTATTAGCTAGTAGATTATTGCACAGTAATTGTGCGACCTCCCGAAACTCGGCCGGCCTTTGCGCCGGTCTTATTTTGTGTCAAACTTAGCTCCTATTATGAGGGAGCTAAGAATGAAAAAAGATCTATTTCTCCGTTTTACAATGGCAACGATCGCAATATCCACAAGCGTTATAGCGCTTGGACAAATTGGAATTTCACATATCATTAAGGCAACAAAACAATGACGGCATTTGTGTTTATTTTTGTTTACTACTTAGGCAAACCGATATTTGTCAATTTTGGTGTATCAGACCGCAATAGGTTTTTTACTGCTCTTACTGTCGGCTTAATTCTTGAAACTACGGTTTTTGCTATCACGGGCATCTCTGGGTATAAAATGATTAGCCCGTAGCTTTTTTGTGTTTGTGGAACCATTTGCAGCCTGTCTAAGATTTGTTTTCTCTTTGAGCGGTCTTTTTAATGGCAACATCCATCAGTACTGCCTAATTGACGGTCAGCTGCACTACCGAATTTTGTGGAGAGGAAAGTTTGGTTATGAAGCGTTTAAATCTGTCACTCGTTGTCACGGCTGCCGCTTTATCTTTTTCGGGAATTTATATTTCAACGGAGTCCTCCGCTGACCATGGACCTGAAAAGATGTGGAAACGGCAAATAAAGCCTTATTTCACTGCACATGAAACAGGGATGTTCGGTCCATTTAAGGTCAATATAGAGAGTTTTGGAAAAGAACAGTCCAGTATCGTTAAACAAACAAAAGAACAGAATTTCGATAAATTCTTCGACGATAAGTACAACCTCGCAGCAATCGTTAGAAAAGATAATAAAATTGTCTATGCGAGATTTGACGATGATAAGCAGATCAATTCTCAAACACCCCTTCATGGTATGTCGATGTCAAAGACCGCACTGGGTGCGGCGGTTGGCAGTCTTTTGTGTGATGGATCAATCAAATCACTTGATGACGAGATTGGTCTGTATGCAGTTGGATTACGAGACACGCCGTACAGTAAAATATTAATCCGTAATGTTTTGCAAATGAACAGCGGTGTCACTCCGCCAAATCGGAAAGACGTGAAACTTGCCAATCAAATGGCTATGGGTATGAAGAAATTTGCTGGGAGCGCAGATGTTTTATCGGCCGTACGCCATTTCAAAGGTACAACACGCAAGCAAGGCAAACAGCACAACTATCACGCTGCAGACTCTTTTGCGCTTTCAGTGCTCATTTTTGAACTTACGGGTAAATCAGCTGCGCAAATTTTTTACGAAAACATCGTTAAACAATTTGGACCAGATGGAAAAATACATTGGTCGGCTGATAACATGGGACGAACAGTTTCTCAAGCCAGGTTAGTAATGACCGCACCTCAGTGGAATACTTTTGGTCAGTTTATTATAGACGAGATTAATTCTGAGAGTTGTATGGGCAAATTTTTTAAAGAAGGGATTTCTTCTTCTGTATCCACTTCTCGTAAAAATGTAAAATACGGGTTTCAATTTTGGATTTATAATGTCGATGGTGAGAGCGCAATCACGATGACTGGTCACGGGGGGCTCTTCAACATTCTTAGCGTAGAGACAAACACTGTTATTTCTATTTTCTCCATCGATGACAAGTATAGAGCTGGCAACTTGTTCGGTGATGGTGTTTTGTCAAGAATTGCTTCAGAGATTGTCAAATGATCGCTAATCAAAGGTAGCAAGGCTTTCTTCGCGACATTGCAGCGAAGTATCAAACCTAAGCGCAAAAACTGCATAAAAACTATTGGACAGGTGTCATAATTTTTTGGCCCTCAACTCCGATCGCGACAACAAGTGCTTTAATTGGAACATCGCCAGTATTAGTAGCAGTGTGGACAACACCGACGTCCTCAATAAAAGCGTCGCCTGGCCTATAAACTTTAGATTTTCCGTCTCCATAATCTAATGTGACTTCGCCTTGTTGTATCATCAGCAAAATAGGAAAAGAATGGGTATGAGCGGGCACAGGAGCGCCAACAGGTACGGTAAATTCAAAAGCTGTTACCTTTGCCTCTCCTGCTGGATAGACAATTTTATTTCCAAGCGCTGTTTCACTCGTCGATATAATGCGCTTCACGTGACCATCTGCAAAAGCTTGTCCCGCCATGCTCCATAAAACTGAAAATAAAAAAACGACCCGTAACATAGAAATCTCCTTTTTTTAAAAATTAGTGGGGCGGCTACACCCATCGGTTCATAAAAAAACCATACCGCTAGGGCAACATTTGAAAATTCTTTAAGCGGTAAATTGAAAAGTCAATTTGGCGAGTTGTACCTCCAGCTTACGAGTTATCTACCCAGCAAAGTTCTGAATAGGGTTTTATTTGCATCAACACGGCGGCTAATTCGATTACAACCCAGATAAACCAAATTCGATTAATCATGCGCCGATCGTAATTATTGCTATCTACGCAAGCAAGTTGGTTTCACCAAAGAATTAAATTAATTTCCACCTTTCAAACGGCCACTATCCCGTCTGACAGGGTTGTAAATGGGGCTTTCATTGTAGGACTCAGGTACTGAAATATGACAAAATTCTGCTTTTGAACGAGTGAAGACTTCGCGTTCAACATCATACCAAAATGTTGGCGGATCAAACGAAGCGCCTGCGATTGCGACCATATGGCGGAGAGCACCTGTAGAAATTGTCCAAGAGACTGTTGTCCCGCATTTTGTACACCTCAAAAGTTCTGTGGTGCTTCCATTCTCTGTTTCGTAGGAGTAGGTGTCAGTCGCCCCGTCATTGAAGGTAATTTGCTCACTGTTGAAGTAAACGCCTACACCAAAAGCAGTACCGGTTCTTAATTGGCAGTAACGGCAATGGCAAATTGAGACGCGTGTGGGCTTGCCAACTGTTTCGAAGCGAACAGCACCGCAGAGGCATCCACCTGTTTTGCTCTTGATTGTGATTATTCGCCCCACATCCCAGCAAACTCATACACAACTGCCGGTTTATCACCAACTACCCAGGCATCATGTCCAGGTGAAATAGCATACGCTTCACCAGCACTATAGGTTGCTTCGCTTCCATCATCACAGACACAATGCACCGTGCCCTCAACAATTATTCCAGTGTGTGTCGCCTGACAGCTGTCTGTGCCAATCAACGGTTTAATGTCCTTGGACCACTTCCAATCCGGACTTAAAGTAAGTTTCATGACCCGTTGACCTAAAACATTCACAGCCACCATGTGTGCGTTCGGCATATCTTTAGCCTCATCTGCAGCTGATCCAAAGTTTTTTACTTCAATAGGCATCGATATCCCCCAATATTGCGCTCAATGATGAGATCGTAATTTTTATGTACACTTTGATAAATTTTTCTATTCTTTACAATATGTAATAATATTACAAGCTGGTATTCTGAAAAATCCGTATTTTGTTGAAATTAAATAAATACGCAATCTGCCGAACGAGTTGGCACAACATTTGCCTAGTTATGTTTAATACGACGCATTGCCAGATTTTTGACGCATGAAAATCTGGATTTTCTCCCTTAGACTATGCCTCAATGGTTTGTGCCATTGGGGCATTTTTTTTAAGACCCGAGAAACACAATGATTGAAGAATTCCTCAATACCGAGCGCGTCACAGATGCTATAGCTCGCTCATACCATGAGCAGGGTAACGGGGTGTTACGTGAGTTTAAATTGAGTGTCAAACGACGAGTTGATTTAATAACAATAAGCGATAAAGGCTGGATAACAATCATTGAGATAAAATCGTCTGTCGCGGATTTCCGTAGTGACAAGAAGTGGAACGAATATATTGAGTGGGCTGATCAATTTTATTTCGGTGTGGCGCATAATTTTCCAATCGAGATTCTACCACAAGAACATGGCATCATCACAACTGATGGATTTGATATTTACAAAGCCCAACCTTCGCCGGTCCAAAAGCTAAATGGATCACGACGAAACACTCTGGTTCGCAAACTGGCAAAGGCGTCAATGCGACGTATTGAATACGACCGCAATGATTTGATAATCAAGTAGAGTATATTTCGTAGTTCAGAGGAGCAATCTGTGGCCATTGTAAGAGTTACAATAAGAACATTTCAAAACGAAGAACATGCACAACTATTTCTTGCTGTTTCTGATCAGACCATACCTGCGCTCGAAGAAAAAGGCATCAAGGTAAATGCCAAGATAGCAATAACTCAAAACAAAAAGCATGAGGTAATCAGTGTTTGGGAATACGATGATGAGGCTCACATGAAAATGGTAAGATCAGCAATTGCAAAATTCTCTGCTCTACCTAATTCCCTCTCCCCAAAGGAAATAAGTTTCCAAGCAAAAATTGTAAAAGACATTAAAACCGGATAAGAACCGTTAGGATTTACAATAGCCCAAATGCCAAAACTAGGACTTTTCATTTAGAAGTTGCCTTAGTGGGGTAAAATGTAGGGCGGAGTTCTTGTTCTGCCAATAAAGCACAGTTAAACAATGCCTTACAAATCAGTTCTGAATCCACCCTCTTGGTACCGATACAAACGCTGTAAAGACCGTATCTACCATTGTTGAGAAACCCGCAGCGGCTCTTGATATAAAAGCGTTGCGTCAATTCGTAACATTGATAAGAACGGGGCTGATCGGGCATATTTATGGTTGGCGAGGTCTGTGCTCAGGTAACCATGTTCGAAAGGTAAAGTAATGTCAGTCACTATGCATATTACGATAACAACTAAAGATGGTTGTTTTGACGAATTTCATGCTCTCGCAAAAGAAGAACTCGCGTTCACTCGGGGTTCCGAGGGTTGCATTTCAATCCACACTTCTTCATCGAGAGACACAAACACTCTAAAATTTGCTGAGGTTTGGAAAAGCCAGGAAGATTTTAATAATTATTTTGCGAAAAGAGTTGAGCGAAGCGGGGAAGACTTTGCGCGCTTGTTGGTAGGACCGCCAGAAAAAGAATGTTTCCAGACTGATGATTGGGGTTACGGAAAAGAGTGGCAAAAATAATCTTGATGCCAACACAGACCGTGCCAGAGAGAAATATGTGAAAAGCAAACGATGCCCTCGCATTCTCTCCCATAAAAAAAGCCCCGATTGTTTCTGGAGAAGAAATCAACCGGGGCGTTAAGACAACAGAGTGTTCAGTATTACTCGGGGAGGAGAATGAGTAATCCCTAATATGTAAGTGATACTGACCAATTACGCTGCATCATAGGTCTAAGAATGCATATAGGTGGTGCAAAAATTGCAACAGGTAAAAGATAGCCCCTTGGACCATCAGTGGGGCTATACGACAATACAGAACGCTGAGCCTGCCGACCCATCAAATGCTAGATCCGAGTTTCGAGGATGGAGCGCCATTTTAGGGAGTGCCCTACTCAATAATTGAAAAGCTGACCCCAATCTCTCCTTAGTAACCCTGCCTTAATCAAATCAGCCTCGATGGATCGTGGCTCTGCCTTCAAATCATACCTTTGCCGACCTTTGCGCCGCTCCTTTTTTGTGGCAGGCTCTTCGAGTAGTACCTGTCACACGAGCAAAGAAAGGAAAAATGATGAGTATTTTGGCAAGATTCTCCCCGCCCTCAATGACCGCTGATCAGTATGACGCGATCGTAGCCCGCCTCTACAAAGAAGGTATTCACCCTGCTGATGGACTTGAATTAGAGGTTTGTTTTGGGAGTGGCGATCAGATGAAGGTGTCTATTTTGTTTGACTCTATGGCCGCATTCGAGAGGTTTGGTGAGCGTCTGCAACCAATACTTCAGGAGCTTGGCATGGATCCTGGAACTCCAGACATCATGGATGTACACCATGTTATCCGCAGAGGCGCCCAATACTAACGGTCGAAAAGAAACAATGTTTTAATGTCCAGATATGCCAGATTAATGGATCGTGCAAAAAATGAGCAAGTGATTCTCATGGACGGAGCCACTGGCACAGAAGTTGAACGTCGAGGTGTAGCCCAATTAAATAACGCTTGGAATGGCGGAGCAGCACTTTCCGATCCAGACATACTCCGAGCGGTTCATGAAGACTATATCCAAAATGGCGCAGAGATAATAATATCCAACACATTTGCTAATGCGAAACATGCACTTCTCGACGCAGGCCGCGGAAATGATTTTGAAAAACTTAATTCTAGATCTGTTGAAATAGCAGTCGAAGCACGCGAGAAAACGAATGCTGAGCATGTTTGCGTGGCAGGCGGTATTTCATACTGGACTTGGACTGGCAAAAAACCCTCGCTAGCCGAGCTAGAGAGTACGGTAACCAGTCAAGCACAAATCATGGCAGAAAGTGGTGCTGATCTGTTAATGCTCGAAATGATGATCGATATCGAACAGATGATGGTTACGTATTATGCTGCAAAGTCATCTGGTCTACCGATTTGGATAGGACTTACTTGCGAGCCTAATCAACAAGGGAAAATTTGTTTACGAGATGGAGATCTGCTTGAACAAGCTCTTGTTTTGCTAACCGATGATAAGCCCGATGTTATTAATATTATGCACACCGACGTATCACATGTGGCTCAAGCGCTTGAGTATTTAAAAAGTACGTGGCATGAGCCTATTGGGGTTTATGCGCACTCAGGAAAAACGATCAATGGAAAGTGGACATTTAATGATGTCCTATCTCCAGCAGAATATCAGCAACATGCTGAGAGTTGGATGGATTTTGGGGTAAAGTTTATAGGTGGGTGTTGTGGTATAGGCACTAAGCATCTAGCATTACTGAATGAAACGCTCATTAAAAACCGCGTTCAAAAATGAAACCCATTAATTAATTATTTTTCAATCATGCCCCACGCCGATATCAAATACACCTCTGACATCCAAATTGATTTTAAATCCCTTCTGTCAGATATCGAGGAAATCATTTTGGACTTAGATCCAACCTCGGGTGCATGCAAAGGTAGAGCGCTAAAAGTTGAGGAGTATAATCACTCCCACATAAACATTGAAATCAGATTGTTTGCCACTAAACATCGCGATATTAATTTATTAAACGAGCTGATAATTAGAATTGATAATAAAGCCAAGTCACTTCTTCAAAAAGCAGCTCATGTTACGGTTAAATTAGAATTTACTCCTCTAACCTACCTCACAGGGTTTTATGATCCTGCTAATCCAAATTAATCTGCGCCACATAATCGGACTGTCTTTGCATCGTTCTTTTTTTGTGGCACGGTGACCTTGCTATAAACACTCTCTATTTTTTGCTTTTATGGATGTTCAAATGTCTGAAATTGATGCCCCTTTTACAAATGTAACTCTTCAAACATTCGCCACAGAGGGTGATATGGCATTGGTCAACCAGCAATGGGAAAAGTTTGGGCCAAAATATTTAGAGAGACTTAAGAAAAATGGACTTTTGTCATATGAAGTTGCCAAAATATGGAACAAAGACACCAAGCTAATGAGATTTGTAATTTTCAGATATAAAAGCGCTGACGCGTACAAAAATTGTCAGCCAATTTGGGGTGAAATCGAAAAGACTGTGTTTGATGGTGCAGTAATTAAGGTAACAGCGTATCGAGGCATTACAGAGGAGTACTGGTCCATTTAATACAAATTTTCTCCGTATCAAATATCTTAAGCTTGGCGCACTATTACGCAAATTTATCATTACAACACTGTCAAATAAACTCGCGTCTCTGGCTGTCAAAAAACAAACAACGCCCGGCAGATACAGTGATGGAAATGGGCTTTATCTGGTTGGCCGCGGCTTTTTATTTTTTCAAATTTGCTTCAATAAATGTTGGATCATCCTCAGTACGGTATTGAGGTAAGTTATCATGTATTGTTTCCCACGAAATTTGACTCTCAATGCCCAGATGACAGCCGTTTGGTTGCCAATTCTCGGGATCGTCAATTGTTCCAACAAATACCGCATCTAAACTTTCGTAAGCAAATATTATTGGACTTCCGCAATCCGAGCAAAAACCTCTTTGAGCAATATCGGAAGATTTATAAAATTTTGGTGATCCAGATGTAAATTCTAAAGAACCTTTTTCAAAAGCTACAAAAACTGCTGAGGTATTTCCATATGCTCTCTGGCACTTGCGGCAGTGGCAAACAGAAATCCATTTAGGCTTACTGGCAGACTTAAATTCTATTTTCTTACAAAGGCATCCACCTGTTATTGGTTGGTCTGCATTTACAACCCGATCGTTTGGCATACTTATCCCCGAAAAGTGTGTTATTATCTTTTTATTCAATCATGTTGTTCGCTGATCAAAAAAATCAGAAAGCCAACTCTACCAATCCATCAAATGCTATTTCCGAGTTTCGAGAGCGGAGAGCCATTTTAAGGTGTCCCCTTCTCAATAATTAAAGAGCTGACCCCAATCTTTCTTCAGTAACCCTGTCTTAATAATATTTGCAGCATTTAACTTTTGTTGAGGTTATAAACTGCTAATTTGGCAAGACCTCAGGCCACATTTCACCGTGTTTTAGCGTCCTAAAAATTTTGCCATCTACCCCAGCTGCCTTTAGAGCTTTTTTAAGGCGCTCAGGCGGTTCTTTCATTGGCTCCAAAGTGAGTTTAAATGTACCCCAGTGGATGCCAATGGCGTATTTTGCGCCCAAATCACTAAAAACTTTAACCGCTTCCTCCGGATTAATGTGTGCGGACTTCATAAAGTCGCGCGGCTCATATGCGCCAATTGGAATAGCAGCTAAATCAGGTTCTCCTAGTTTTTTGACCGTTTCCTTGAAATCAGACGAATAGCCTGCGTCGCCAGCAAAATAAAAAGCGAAGTCACTCCACTGAATCATCCACCCTGACCAAAGTGTTTTATTCCTGTCAAAGAATGTTCTCTTTGACCAATGTTGCACGGGTGTCGGCTGAATAGTTACGCCTTTACGCTGCACCTGTTGCCACCAATCAAGTTCAGTGACGTTTTTGGCTCCCCACTCCTCTAGTAATGACTTGAGGCCCAACGGTGCCAAAAACTCCACGCTTAATTGTGTTTTGGCAATTTCACGAATGCTAGCTTCATCGAGGTGGTCATAGTGATTGTGACTTATCACAACCACATCAATCTGAGGCAGGTCTGCCACCTTGAGCGGCGATGAAGTAACACGTCTTGGACCCATAAACGGAAATGGGGATGCCCTACCTGAGAATTGAGGGTCGGTTATGATTGTTAAGCCTGAGTGATTCAATAGCAAAGTAGAGTGGCCAACCCACATCACGTTTTCGTTGAAATTTGCGAGGTTGCTTTTTGAGCTTAACACTACTGGAAAACCCGCGTTTTCTTTCTCATCACTCTCTCGAGTAAAATAGGCAGAAAAAAACTTGAACAAGTCAGCAAAGCTTTTGTTATGAAGGTCGCCTTTTGGATGTTGGAAGCGGGACGTTTGTTTGTTGAAGTTTGGGGAGTTGGGGTATGTCATTGTTCCAGAGCAACCAAAGAGAGTAATTGAAAAAAGAGAGCTAAAAAAGCCCAACGAAACAACATTTAACTCTCCCCATTTTTAAGATAAATAATTTCAGCCGCCAATTGCTATGCCTTCCCTGCGTGGATCAGAACCACCGTAAAGTTTTCCATCTTTTTTCAAAATTACATTGAGGCCAGAATTGAGCGGACGTTCTTTAATTTCGTAACCCAACTCCTGCAACCATTTTTTTAACCCAGTCAAACTTGTACCCTCTTCGATTTCATATATGCCAAAACGGTTTACCGCGTGAGGCTGAGACACAGCTTCTTGCACGTCCAGTCCCCAATCTAAAATAGCAACAATCGTATTCGAAACATAAGGTATGATCCTGGAACCTCCCGGCGACCCTATCAAAAGCACTATCTTTCCGTCCTCAAGCACGATTGTAGGCGCCATTGAAGAGCGTGGCCGTTTACCCCCCTCCACTCTGTTGGCTATAGGAGTACCGTTAGCAGATGATCTGAACGAAAAATCTGTGAGCTGATTGTTAAGCAAGAAACCATTTGTCATCAGCCTTGAGCCGAATGCATTTTCAATGCTCGAGGTCAGTGAGAGAGCGTTTCCATAAGCATCAATTATTGACACATGCGTAGTGGAGGGCTTCTCAATGCTCAGATCGGGCGCCCATCTATGTGTGAGAGAAGCTATTGGCTCACCAGCGGTGACAACTGGAATAGCATTTCGCCTATTCAATAAAGATGCCCGTTTGGAAAGATATTGCTCTTCAACAAGTTCTTTGGTCGGCACACTCACAAAATCGCCGTCTGCGACGTACCGACCTCTGTCTGCGAATGCAAGTCGAGTTGCATCACCGATCAATCTGAGTGTTTGCGGATCTCTGATTTTTCCTTTTGGAAATTTGTTAATCATTCCCAAAATTTGGCCTACACCGATCGCTCCTGATGAAGGAGGTCCCATTCCGCAGACTTCGTAGTTTCTGAATTTTGTACAAAGTGCAGGACGTTCTTTTACTGCATAATTTGCAAGATCCTCGTGGTTAAGTAGCCCTGGATTTCTTGGATTTTCGCGAACTTTGTAAACGATGGCATCTGCAATTGGTCCAAAATAAAAAATATCTGAGCCATTATCGGCTAGCTGTCGCATGAGGGCTGCATAATCGCGGTTAATCAGCAGCTCGCCTTGAGCCAATGGCTGGCCTTTTGGAAAAAAGTAAGATTTTGCTTTGGTTGATGAAGACATGCGCGTGTGCTCATGCTCCAACAAACCCGATAATCGATCTGATACAATAAAACCGTGCTCCGCAAGAGCAGTCGCTTGCTTAAACAGATCTGCCCACTGCACTTTCCCCCATTTTGAGTGAGCCAGTTCCAAAAGAGCAGGCATTCCCGGCACGCCAACAGAACGACCGCCAATGACCGCATCCCAAAATTTGATTGGTTCTCCATTATGATTTTGAAAAAGACGATCGTTTGCTAACAATGGAGCGGTTTCACGCCCATCAAGGGTGATCAACTCGCCACTTTTGCTATCATACCACACTAAAAATCCGCCGCCGCCCATTCCTGAACTTTGCGGCTCAACTAGACCAAGAACAGCTTGAGCAGCAACCATTGCATCCGCAGCAGTTCCACCACCTCGAAGTATGGCTGCCCCAATATCAGTTGCATAGGGGTTAGCGGTAACAATCATCCAGTCGTTGCCAACGACAGACACTCCGTTATTTTTTGCGTCAAGAGAATGTGCAACTAAGTCTGAGATTTTCGAAAATTCAGTGCCGATTTCCACGTCAACTTCTGGTTGTAAAAGATCGTTTTTTTCTTGTGCAAGCGTGCTGGAAAGCGCAACCCAAAGAAAAACCAGAAACCCCATGATTGATGGGATAATTTTGTTCATGACATTTGCACCATATTTTGGCTTAAACCAGATGAAGGTAAAAGACCATGGGCTATTAGTGTAAATTGTTATCTCTTTGTTTAATGAGAGCATGAGCACTGCAGCTATTTTGGTTACAGCCTCAAATAATTCAGCCACGCTTGGTCACCCGTAAACCCTAATAATGGATATTCGAGCAAGTTAGTTTCACCAAAGAACCTTAAATTCAACACAAAGCTGTCGTTTTTGTAAGCTAGTAAATTATTGCACAGTAATTATGCGTCCTCCCTAAACTCGGCCGGCCTTTGCGCTGGCCTTTTCTTTGTGGCAACATTTCCGAGGAGGATACGGAAAATGCTAAAAGATCATAATAGATTTAATTATTCAGGCATTTCGACGAGGCCTTCTTTTGAATGGCCGGGTAGAAAACGCATAGCCTTCTACATAGCGTTAAACATTGAGCATTTTCCGTTTGGTGAAGGTGGCGGTATCGACTTAGACCGCGAGACAAAGCCTTGGAGCCAGAGAAGCTGGTTATGGCGCGAATACGGAAACCGAGTGGGTGGTTGGCGTTTAGCAGATCTGTTTGACGACCTCGAAATGAACGTCGGCGTTATTGTTAATGCAGCCAATTACTCCCACAGCCCTGAGCTTTTGGAGCGCTACCGCAACCGCGGTGATGAAATGATTGGCCACGGTATCTCAAACGGCACCAGAAGGCCAATTGATATGACCATTGAGGAAGAGGCTAGAATGGTCGCCGAAGTAACAGAAATAATGACCAAGGCTGATGGCAAGCGCCCTAATGGGTGGTTGTCCTCTTACCTTACTCCAAGTCAAAAAACGCCGGATATCTTGTCTGCAGCCGGTTATGAATATTTATTAGACTGGGGCCTCTGTGATGAACAGCCATTCTGGATGAAAACTGACAATGGTGAAATTTTAACGCTTCCCTACCCCATTGAACTGAATGATCAGCCAGCAATAGTTGGACGCCGAGTGTCAGCTGAAGAATACGCAAATATGATCATTGATCAGTTCGATGTTCTGATGGATTTAAATGAGCCACACCCGCTTGTTTTTCCGCTATCACTTCATTCATTCATTGTTGGTCAGCCCTTCAGACAAAAACACCTAAAAAGGGCGCTCGATCACATATGTGAAAGGCGTGATGAAATCTGGATTACAACACCAAACGAAGTTTCTAGGTTCTACGGTAAACTGCCACTTAATAAGCAGCTGAGGTGTTAATGACCCGCCAAACCAACCTATTCCTTATCTTCTCTTTTGAAGTCTTACTGATTTTGTTCTCCGTGGCTTGGTCACTCTGGGCTGTTATTAATTTTGGTAGCAAGGGATAGCCACCGACTCAAGTTGATGATAGTTAATGTTCACTCAAACACCCCATGGAGACATATCGATGGCTAAAGCACCAGCAACAAAGAAGAAAACTGCAGCAAAGAAGGCGCCAACTAAGAAGGTAACAGTTAAGAAAGCAGCGACAAAAAAAAGTGGTCGTCCTGCTAAAGCTGCACCAAAAGTTGCGCAGGCTGCTGTGGCTCAAGCCCCTCAGAAGAACGCATTCGAGGAGAGGTTCGGCGAAGGCACCGCCTTTGATCTGGATTACGGCAAGCTTTTGATAATTGCGTTGTGCGTCTACATTGCGGTACAGGTTAGCTGAAGAATGAACATATTTGATACCATGACAGCGTTATTTAGCGGTGAACGTGTATCACACACGGACACATTTATACTAGCTGGATTGGTTCTTGCCCTGTCCATTGGAATCAGAACACTTCACAAGCGTATGCAGAGTAAAGACTAGATCGAGGCTCGTCACTTACCGTTGGCAGAGGATTTTACGAAGCCTACAGTTAATTCGTTTACCCCCTCTTTACCACTTATGGGTGGCAGGTTCGTCAGCAAGCATTAGACCGCATTATCACTTCTGAGTTTCTAGTTTTAGGATGCAGGCATGAGTTTCGATCAGAAATTTCAAAATAGGCTTTTAATGGATGTCATAAGTCAGCATTTTGATGAGGCCGATGACTTAGTTCGGTTTGTTCAAAACAGAACTGGTAAATTAGACGTCAGTGTAATTACATCATATTGGCTTGGCCAAGAGCACATGCTTAAAGACAAAGTTGCACTTGCAAAATACACAAAATACGAATGTTAGAGCTAATCTTTATGTGGGACAAAACGTGGGGCAATCGAGATAGTATCTTAAATTACATAATAAAATCATTGACTTAAAAATCAGTTCTGAATCCACCCTCTCCGCCGTTTATCTTACATTCCCACTTATTTTC
>OZSS01000563.1_pt1 | contig 17775 bp, 18 predicted proteins | sample 1779911 | NCBI WGS metagenome assembly OZSS01 (sample SAMEA2603589, study PRJEB24840) | metagenome | biome: Water; feature: Photic zone; material: Seawater sample | place: Mediterranean Sea | collected 2013-11-12 | depth 10 m | reverse complement strand
CGGCATAAAAAACAAAAAAACCCCCGCGGGAGGGGGGGGGGGGAGAGGGCGGGTGTCTTATGTCGTGGGGGGGGGGGGGGCGGGGGTTAAAAGGGGGGGTTTTTTTTTTTCGCAAGCCGGGCCTTTACCCGCCATAGGGCAGGCTGGAAGAACCGGCAGATATGGGGGTTTTAGGCGTGGTCATGCAAAAATATATAGTGATAGAGCGGTTTAAAGCGGGGTGTTGGGACGCAGCCCATGAAAGGTTTCAAAGGCAGGGTCGATTGCTCCCAAATGGGCTTTATTATTTGAATTCTTGGCCAAATAAAGATTTGTTGATCTGCTATCAGTTGATGGAGACGCAGTGCCCTGTTTTGTTCGATCTTTGGTTTGAAGGCTGGAACGATTTTGTTGAGTTCGACGTGGTGCCAATCGACGCATAAAATCTATTCGCCTGCGTTTTAAAAGGTTAACGATCTACCCAAAGGCCCTTGTGAAAATAGCGCCGGTTTGCAGCCAGCTAAGTTAATTGAGCTCATCTGCTAGAATAATCGGAAAAAACACCTCATCGGAATAAATACCATACCAGGTTTGGCCCTGATGCTCGGCTTGTTCGCCCCGCTCGACCAAGCGGTAAAAGCTTTTACGATCGATCAAAGCCTCTAGCCCGGCTCGGATATGAATATAGGGCGCGGGCTCGCCAGTTTCTGAGTGCTTTTCAACGCGAATTGGGTTTTCCCGCCCGGCTTGCGAAAAATCACCAACATGCGTTTCAAAGCACAAAACGGGCCTATCTGGGGTGCCGATATTTTCAAAATCCACAGCCACAAAGGGGGCGTCATCGACGGTGATTCCCACTTTCTCAACCGGGGTAACCAAGACGTAGCTATCTCCATCTTTGCGCAGGATGGATGAAAATAGCCGCACCAGCTCGAAGCGGCCGATGGGGGTGCCTTGATAAAACCAGGTGCCGTCGCGGGCGATGCGCATATCCAAATCCCCGCAAAACGGTGGATTCCACAAGTGGACGGGCGGCAATTTGCGCCCATCGCTGGCGGCTCTTGCAGCCTGTGCCAGCCCTTCGGCGCTGGGCGATGCTATTTTTTCTGCACTCATTGGTTTTGCCATTTTGTTTTGTCGCAATACACTCAATAACACCTATATATTTGTCAAAGGGGAAAAAGCCATGTCGTCGTCACGAGATATTGCGGATCAGATAGAGGATCTAACGGCAGATTTGGCCCGGATGAAGGCCGAAATTGCTAAGAAATTCATCGGTCAGAAATCGGTTATAGATCTAAGTCTGACCGCGCTGTTATCGGGGGGGCACGGATTGCTGGTCGGGGTGCCTGGGCTGGGAAAGACCTTGCTCGTGAACACGTTGGGGGATGTGCTGGGGCTGCACACCCAACGCGTGCAATTTACACCTGATCTGATGCCGGCTGATATTTTAGGGTCTGAAATATTGGAAACGAAGCCTGATGGGACGCGGCAATTTAAGTTTATTGAGGGGCCGATTTTCAGCCAGCTTTTAATGGCAGATGAGATCAATCGCGCCAGCCCGCGCACGCAATCTGCCTTACTGCAAGCGATGCAAGAAGGGCAAGTGTCGATCGCCGGACAAACGCGCCCGCTGCCGCAGCCATTTCATGTTTTGGCCACTCAAAACCCCATTGAACAAGAAGGAACCTATCCGTTGCCAGAGGCGCAGCTGGATCGGTTTTTGCTGCAAATCACTTTGGATTATCCAGATCGCGAGACTGAACGCGAGATTTTGCTTGAAACCACAGGGGTGGGGCAGGTGGGGGTTGCGCAGGTGTTTGATCCGGCTCGATTAATGGCGGCGCAAAAAGTGGTTCGCCAAATGCCAATAGGAAATAGCGTGGTTAACTTTATCCTTGATTTGGTGCGCGCGTGTCGCCCCGAGGATTCTTCTTCGTCAAAAGAGTTGCGCGAGACGGTTGCGTGGGGCCCGGGGCCGCGCGCGGCGCAATCTTTAATGCTCTCTGCGCGCGCCTGGGCGCTTTTGCAAGGCCGCTTATCGCCCTCGGTGCAGGATGTTCTGGCATTGGCGGTTCCCGTTTTGGCGCATCGCATGGCGTTGCGCTATTCGGCGCAGGCCAATGGTGTGGATTTGCCGGAGCTTATTCGCCGTATTGCAGATCAGCTTGATAACTCGCGCGCTGCGGCATGAGTTTAGCGGCCTCTCTTCATGGCAATGCGGGGCAATTGGGGGACCCATTAGGGGCGTTGCTGTTGGCTGCTGACCGCTTGGCGCAAAACGCGCTGATGGGCGGGCACGGCCGCCGCCGGTCGGGTATCGGTGAGGATTTCTGGCAATATCGGTCCTATCAACCGCAACAGGATACGCTGCAGGCAATAGATCATCGCCGCTCGGGCAAAAGTGACGGGTATTTTGTGCGCGAGCAAGAATGGAGAACCGCGCAAGCGCTTCAGATTTGGGTGGATAGCGCGCGCTCGATGCAATTTTCATCTCAAACGGCCCCTTCAAAATTCCAGCAGGCGGGGGTTTTAGCTTTGGCGCTGGCGATTGCAGCTGAGAAAGCCGGTGAAAAAGTGGGTTTGGCGACCACAGGTTTGCCCCCAGCGAGTGGCCGTAAACAGATTTTCAGATTGGCGGATGCGGTTTTAAAACTTGGCCTTGAAGAATAAACCACAGCTCTGGAACCGGTTTTCCTACCGAATGCCCGCGCGCTGTTCATCTCAGATTTTCTGGGAGATTTAGATCCGTTAAAAATGGCGTTGAGCAAAGCTGTCGATGCCGGAATTGCTGGCGTGATATTGCAGGTTTTAGACCCCGCAGAGGTAGAGTTTCCTTATCGCGGGCGGGCTGTTTTTCAAAGCCCGCTGAAACGCCTGCAGCATGACAGTTTACAGGCGGCAGATTTGCGCGCGCAATATTTAGAGCGCCTGGCGGCGCGGCGCGACGGGTTGGCAAATTTGGCAAAAGCCGCAGGCTGGCAGCTGATCAGCTATGTCAGCAATGCAAACCCAATATCGGCCCTTTTACAATTGCATAAAGCGCTTGGCCAAGAGGGGCGCCGCCGCTGATGCCCGGTTGGAGTGTCATCGCGTTCAGCGCCCCGTGGGTACTTTGGGGGTTGCTGCTTCTGCCGCTGCTTTGGATTTTGCTGCGCGCTTTGCCGCCGGCGCCCGTACAAAAGTTGTTTCCGGCGGTGGGTTTGTTGCTGGGGTTGGAAGATGAAACCCAAACCAGCGCGCAGGCGCCTTGGTGGCTGCTTATTTTGCGCAGCCTGGCAATTGCGGCGGTTTTGATTGGGTTTGCAGGCCCGATCCTCAATCCGCAAACGCAGCTTGATCGCGGCCCAGACCTTTTGATTGTGGTGGATGGCGGATGGGCTTCAGCACCCGAGTTTGAGTTTCAACGGGATGTGTTAAAGGCCGATTTGCGCAAAGCTGCGCGGGCGGGGCAACGGGTTGGCGTGATGCTGACAACAGCTCCAAACCCGATTGCGTTTCAAAGCGCGCAGGCGCTGGCGCAAGAAATCGAAACGCTGCAGCCGCGCCCCTATGCCCCAGAATGGGCGCAGGTCAACGCGCAGCTTGAGGCTTTGAGAGGCGCCAAATTTGACACGCTTTGGCTGTCAGATGGTTTGAACTATGACGGCGCGCGTCAAGACATCCTGCAGCGGTTGCGCGCGGCAGGCGCGGTGCGTTTGATCTCTGCGCAGAGTGAAATTTTGGCGCTGGGCGATTTGCAATACGCGGCAAGTCAGGTCTCTCTCAGCCTGCGCCGGAGCGCGCATGGATCGGATCGGTCGGTGGGTATTTTGGGAATTGGCCGCGATCCTGCAGGAACAAGAACGGTCTTGCTGCGCGAAACGGTTAACCTGATCGCCGGCGAAACAGAGCAGGAGGTACGGTTTAAAGCGCCAACAGAAATTTTATCACGGCTTGAAAGGTTTGAGATTGAGGGGCAAGATCATGCGGCGGCGCTTTATTTATTGGGCAATCAAATTAAGCGCGCCGAAGTGGCCCTATTTGGCGCGCCGGCAAGCGCCGAAAACTTGGATCTTTTAGATCCGCTGCATTTTGTTCAAAAGGCGCTGGCGCCAAAAGTGGCCTTTATTACAGGAGCGTTAGAGCAGGTTTTACTGGCCAATCCTGATCTTATCATTTGGGCCGATATGCTGCCTTTGGCTGATCCTAAACCGCTGCTGAATTGGGTGAAAGCTGGGGGTACATTGGTGCGGTTTGCAGGCCCAAGATTGGCGGCTGCAAATCCAGTGGCTTTGCGCGAAGATCCTTTGCTGCCGGTCGTGTTGCGGCAAGGCGGGCGCCAGCTCGGCGGCGCAATGAGTTGGGACCAACCCAAAGCAATTGAACCCTTTGCGCTTGATGGTCCGTTTGCAGGATTGACCCTTCCCCCTGATATTCGCGTGAGGGCCCAGGTTTTGGCGCAACCCAGCCCAGATTTGGCCGCGCGAGTTATCGCCCGATTGCAAGACGGAACGCCACTGATCACCCGCAAAGAAGCTGGTTCGGGGCAGATCGTCTTCTGGCATATCACCGCCAATACAGACTGGAGCAACTTACCCTTAAGTGGTTTATTCTTGGATATGCTAAACCGGTTGAACGCGGCGCGGGGCTGGCAGGATGAGGTGCCGTTGGCGGCTGGCTCGGTATGGAGTCCGGTTCAGGTTCTAGATGGCCTTGGTAAAATAGTGGATGCGGATTACTTGCCAGGAATCGCTGCTGAGTTGTTACAGCAGCGGCGCTTTGGCGCGCTTAGCCCGCCGGGCTTATATGAATTTAAGGGGCAGCTGGCGTCTCACAATCTTGAGCCAAAATCTGCAGATTTGGCGCCCATGATCTGGCCGGACTGGGTACAAAAAGTGGATATCACGCAACAGACACGGGATCTCAGCGGGTGGTTTTTAAGCGTGGCCCTTATTGGTCTGGCGGTGGATGTTTTGGCCAGTTTGGCGCTGAGTGGCCGCACCATAATCGCGGGGGCGATTTTGGCCACCGTCACTTTGGCTCATAATCCAATCGCTGTTCATGCCCAAAACAGGCTGTCCAGTGATGTTACAGCGGCCAGCTCAACGGTGACGTTGGGGCATGTTATAACGGGGGATCCAAAGCTGGATCTTCTGGCTTTTCAAGCCCTTGATGGGCTATCGCGTCGCATGGGAGAGCGCACATCGGTCGAGCCAGGGCAACCGCGCGGCGTGAATTTGGACGAGGATGAATTGGCACTTTTCCCGCTTTTATACTGGTTGATCAGTCCCGATCAGCCAGCGCTGAGCGCTAAAGCAGCCGATAAATTGAACGGGTTTATGCAAACGGGCGGCGTGCTGTTTATCGATACGCGCGATGCCGATCTTGGCCAGATCACAAGCCAAAGCCGCGAAAACCAAGTGTTGCGGCGCCTCGCGCGCATCTTGGATGTACCCGCGCTAGAGCCGGTGCCAGAAGGGCATGTGCTGACGCGCAGTTTTTATCTATTGCAGGATTTTCCGGGCCGGTTTCGAAATGGCCCGCTTTGGGTGGCTAAAAGCATGGCGACTGACGTGGGTGAAAGCGGGTTGCCCTTTCAAGTACGCAATGACGGAGTGACCCCCATATTGATTGGCAGCAATGATTGGGCCGCAGCCTGGGCGGTCGATAGGCAGGGGCGTGCCTTATACCCCGTGGGCCGCGGATATATCGGGGAAAGGCAGCGCGAAATCGCGTTTCGCTTTGGCATTAACCTGCTGATGCATGTGTTGACCGGAAATTACAAATCCGACCAAGTGCATGTTCCTGCCTTGCTCGAGCGGCTTGGGCAATGAGCTATAGTGTTTTCCTGGATCCTTTATTGCCACTGTCGGTTTGGATCGGCTTGCTGGTGATCTGCGCGCTGGCGTCTGGGCTTGGTTTGCTGCGTGGATTGCGGGGCTGGGCGTGGCGTATGGCTGCATTTTTGCTTCTGCTCGGGGCTTTGCTAAACCCGCAATTGCTTCGTGAAGACAGAATCCTAAAACCCGATATTGTGCTGCTCTTAAAGGATCAAACGGCCTCGAACCGGTTGCCGGGCCGTATTGCGCGCTTAGAGGCGGCTGAAACGGTTTTAGAGCAGACGCTTCAACGCCAATTCGGCGCCGAGGTGCGTAAAATTTCCATAGAGGATCGCAAAGAAGAGGGAACCGCGCTGTTTGCGGCGTTGCGCGATGCCTTGGCGCAAGAACCCGCGGGCCAAATCGCCGCCGTGATCGCCTTGTCTGACGGACAAGTGCATGATCGCCCGCTGCCCGGATTTTCTTTCCCAGCGCCTTTTCACATGCTGCTCACCGGCGAAAAGGATGAGTTTGACCGCAAGTTAGAAATCAAAAATACCCCGGCTTTTGCAATTTTAGGCGAGCCGGTCACGGTGACGTTGAAAATTGAAGAAAGCGGGGCTTTAACCCGGGCCGATCCGCGCGCAGATGTTTTCATTTCGGTGGATGGTGCGCCGCCAACGCAGTTTAACCTGCCGGTCGGAACCGAGGTTGATGTGGAATTATCAGCGCTGCATGGCGGTGAAAATATTTTTGAATTTCGCGTAGAGCCCTTGGCAGGGGAAGTCAGTGAAAGCAACAATGCAGCGATGCTGTCGGTGAACGGCGTGCGCGAGCGATTGCGGGTTTTGCTGGTCTCGGGCGAGCCGCATCCGGGCACGCGCACATGGCGCAACCTTTTGAAATCGGACAGCTCGGTGGATTTGGTACATTTTACAATTCTGCGCCCGCCGGAAAAACAAGATGGTGTGCCGGTTGATGAATTATCTTTAATCGCCTTTCCAACCCGCCAGCTCTTCTTGGAAAAAATTGATGATTTTGATTTGATTATTTTTGATCGTTACAAGCGGCGCGGTATCCTGCCACCGGCCTATTTGCAAAACATTGTGCGCTATGTCGGCGATGGCGGCGCTGTTCTGGTGGCGGCGGGGCCTGAATATGCTTCGGCCAATTCATTGTTTCGATCTCCCCTGCAGCCGATTCTTCCGGGGGCACCCACCGCGCAGGTGATTGAAAACGGATTTTTGCCGGCTTTAACCGAATTTGGACAGCGCCACCCGGTGACGGCGCAATTGCCAGAGACTGGCGATTGGGGGCGTTGGATGCGCCAGATTGAATTGCTGCCGCTCGAAGGCGATGTGATTTTAAAGGGCGTCCAAGGCCTGCCACTTTTGACGTTAAACCGGTTTAAAGCTGGGCGCGTGGCTTTATTGGCCTCTGATCACGCCTGGCTGTGGGATCGTAATTTCGAAGGGGGAGGGCCGCAACAGGAATTGCTGCGCCGTTTGGCGCATTGGCTGATGAGTGAGCCAGAATTGGAAGAGGAGGCGCTGCTTGCAGAGCAACTGGAGGAGGGTATTTTGATCACGCGACGCAGTCTAAACGCCGTGGTAGATCCGGTTGAAGTTGTTGCGCCGTCTGGAATTTCTCAAAAGCTTTCCCTAGAAGAACGCGCGCCGGGTCAGTTTCAAGGCATCTATAAAAACACCCAAACCGGGCTTTTTAAGATGTCGGACGGAGCGCTCACGCGCGCTTTTGCGATTGGCAGCGCCACCCCCAAAGAGTTTGAAAACCCGCTCAGCACTGCCGGCCTGGTTTTGCCAATCATAAAAGAAAATTCGGGGGGCGTTTTTTGGTTGCAGGAGGGTCTGCCGCGGGTAAGAGCCGTGAATACAGGGCGTGCCGCCGCGGGGCGCGGCTGGCTTGGGATCACACCCCGACAGGCTTATGAAAATGTTCAATTGAGCCAGTTTTCATTGATTCCGGGTTGGCTGACGGCGTTTTTGGTGTCTTTAATTGGGGTGCTGGCTTGGCTGCACGAGGGCAGAAAACGCGCATAGTCTTTTTTGCTGTGCCGATGCGTTCCTGATTGATCTGTTGGATGTCGCAGCCGGCACCGGATCTCAATGTTAATCTGGTGCTGATATCTTTACGCAACCCCGTAACCCATCAGCACGCAACCCCGTAACCCATCAGCAGTAGCCCCGCGGAAGGAAGATCGGAGGATGCTTTCTTTTTAAGCAAACATATTGCAAATAGCCAAAATTGGTTATAAAAGCTTACCAATAAGGAGAGTTTTATGCAGATGCCCCGGCCAAATCCCGATGTTTTGATGCGCAAAGCTGAATTGGTGCGCCGGTTGCATGCTTTCTTGCCAAGCGATTCTGTGATCTCGGATCCGGTGGAAACCAAAGCCTATGAATGCGATGGGTTATCGGCCTATCGGTGCCCGCCCATGGCTGCGGTCCTACCCCGCAGCACGCAAGAAGTCGCCGCCGTTTTAAAGCTATGTCACGAGATGAATGTGCCTGTTGTGCCGCGCGGGGCGGGGACGTCTTTGGCTGGCGGGGCCTTGCCAACCGCAGATAGTCTTATTTTGGGCGTGGCGCGGATGAATGACGTGCTTGAAACCGATTATGAGAACCGCGTTATCAAGGTTCAAACGGGGCGCACCAATCTCAGCGTGACCGGCGCGGTTGAGGCGCAAGGGTTCTTTTATGCCCCGGACCCTTCCAGCCAGTTGGCCTGCGCGATTGCCGGTAATATTGCGATGAATTCTGGCGGCGCGCATTGTCTGAAATATGGCGTCACATCGAATAACTTGTTGGGGGTGAAAATGGTCACCATGCAAGGCGATATTGTTGATATTGGTGGAGCGCATCTTGATGCTGCCGGTTTGGATCTTTTAGGGGTGATTTGTGGCTCGGAAGGGCAATTGGGCGTGGTGACGGAAGCAACGTTGCGGATTTTGCACAAGCCAGAAGGAGCGCTACCGGTCTTGATGGGCTTTGACAGCAATGAAGTGGCCGGAGCCTGCGTGTCGGATATTATTCAGGCGGGGGTTTTGCCCGTAGCGATCGAATTTATGGATCGCCCCTGCATCGAAGCGACCGATGCGTTTTCCGACGCCGGCTATCCTGATTGCGAAGCGCTTTTGATCGTTGAGGTAGAAGGCAGCGCTTTGGAAATTGAAGAGCAATTGGAAAAAATCACGGCGATTGCCAGCCGCCATAATCCGGTAGAATTGCGGCAGGCGCGGGATCAGGATGAGGCCGCACGCATCTGGTTGGGGCGTAAATCTGCCTTTGGCGCCATGGGGCAGATCAATGATTATATGTGCCTGGATGGCACAATTCCGGTGAGCGAATTGCCTTACGTTTTGCGCCGCATAAGCGAGTTAAGTCAACAATTTGGCCTGGCCGTTGGCAATGTTTTCCATGCGGGTGATGGCAATATGCATCCGCTGATCTTGTATGATGCCAATAAGCCGGGGGATTTGGAAATCTGCGAAGCTTTTGGCGCGGAAATTTTAAAATTATGCGTCGAGGTTGGCGGCTGTTTGACCGGAGAGCACGGGGTTGGTGTTGAAAAACGTGATTTGATGAATGTGCAATTTGATCCAATTGATCTTGAGGCACAAATGTGGCTCAAGGATGTTTTTGATCCTAAATGGTTGCTCAATGCAGCCAAAGTTTTTCCGCTTGAAACCGCGCAGGCGCATCGCGCAGCGCAGCTTGCTGCTGAATAACCCAGCCTTGGAAGCATGATCATGACGCCGCAAACCACAGCTGATCTTTCAGATATTTTGCGCGCTGCAGACGCTCCCTTGCGGATCGTTGGCGGCGATAGCCGCGGCATTGCGCCCAACGCGGGGGCGACCCTTCAGACCACGGGTTTGGCGGGAATCAAAGCCTATCAGCCGGGCGCATTGACCATGGTCGCAGGGGCGGGCACCTCGCTGCAAGAAGTTGAAGATACGCTTGCTGCGCAGGGTCAACGATTGGCGTTTGAGCCGATGTGCTATCACAAAATACTGGGCGGCCAAAAGAGCTCTACCATCGGGGGGGTGTTCGCGGCCAATATCAGTGGATCGCGGCGTATTCAGGCGGGCGCGGCGCGGGATTTTTTGCTGGGCATCGAATGCGTAGACGGCCAGGGTCAGGTTATTCGCAATGGCGGTCGGGTGATGAAGAACGTCACCGGATATGATTTGGTGAAATTACTCTCTGGCAGCTGTGGCACTTTGGGCGTGCTGAGCGAGGTCGCCTTTAAAGTGCTGCCCGCCTCAGAAACCGAAACCACCTTTGTTTTGCAAGGGCTTGATAGTCAGCAGGCGGTCAAAGCGATGACTGGCGCTTTGGCCACCCCTTATGATGTGTCTGGCGCCGCATATGACATGATGGCTCAGAAAACATATATCCGCATTGAAGGTTTTTTGAAGTCGGTTGGGTATCGGGCTGAAAAACTTTCTGAAATGTTGGGCCGTTTTGGCGCCCAGATATCGCGCCTGCCAAAAGACGCCTCTGCTGATTTATGGCATTCTGTACGCGATCTTGAGGCGCTGGCCGATCTTCCAGGCGATATTTGGCGTATTTCTGTCAAGCCAAGTGATGCGCCTGCGGTATGTCAGGCAGCAGGCCTGCAGAAGGGCTTTTTGGATTGGTCAGGTGGATTGATCTGGGGGGTTTTGGAGGCCGGTGCCAATCCGCGCCCCGCTTTGCAGGGGTTTGGGGGTCACGCGACCTGCATCCGTGGCCAAAAGGGTGCGCTTCCCCGGTTTCAGCCAGAGGCGCCCCAGCTTGCCGTGCTGAGCCAAAAAATTCGCCAGAAATTTGATCCGCGGGGGATTTTAAACACCGGCTTGATGGACTGAGATATGCAAACTTTTTTCAACGAAGACCAGTTGCTGGAACCCGATTTTAAACGCTCAAATGAGGTTTTACGCGCCTGTGTTCATTGCGGTTTTTGTACTGCGACATGCCCGACCTATCAAGTATTGGGCGATGAATTAGACAGTCCGCGCGGGCGCATTTATCTGATCAAGGACATGCTTGAAAACAACCGTGTGCCAGATCAAAAAACCGTAACACATATCGACCGCTGCCTGTCCTGTCTGGCCTGTATGAGCACATGCCCCTCGGGGGTGCATTATATGCATCTGGTCGATCATGCGCGCGCTTATATCGAAGACAAGTATAAACGTCCGCTTTTTGAGCGCCTGTTGCGCTGGGCTCTGGTAAAAATTTTACCCTATCCGACGCGGTTTAGACTTGCTCTTTTGGGGGCGAAAATAGCGCGGCCTATTGCTCGGTTTTTGCCCGATCCACGGCTGCGTGCGATGATTGCGATGGCGCCAAAACAGGTCCCTCCTGTCAGCCGCAATGATGATCCGCAAAGCTTTGCGCCAAGCATCGCGCGCAAGAAACGCGTTGTCTTGATGACCGGTTGCGCACAACGCGCGCTGAATACGGATATAAACGATGCGACCATCCGGCTGCTGCAGCGGTTGGGCTGCGAAATCGTTATTCCGCAGGGGCAGGGCTGTTGCGGTGCCTTAACGCATCATCTTGGCAAAACCACCGAAAGCCATGCGGCAGCCGCGCAAAATATTCGGGCCTGGCAAGGCGAAATAGGCCAGGGCGGTTTGGACGCTGTGGTGATTAATACAAGCGGCTGTGGCACCACGGTAAAGGATTATGGCCACATGTTCCGCGACACTGATTTGGCGGAACAAGCCGCGCAGATTTCAAGCCTTGCGATGGATGTATCCGAGCTTTTGATGCAACTTGAAATGCCCGATCTAGAGCAGAAAAATATCAAGGTGGCCTATCATGCGGCCTGTTCGCTTCAACATGGTCAGCAAATCAAAACATTCCCCAAAACGCTTTTGCAAAAGGCTGGCTTTACGGTTTTAGAGCCTGCTGATCCGCATTTATGCTGCGGATCGGCGGGCACCTATAATTTGATGCAACCAGAGATATCCAGCGAATTGAAAACGCGCAAAGGGGCAAATCGTGGGGCCTTGCAACCCGATATCCTCGCGGCCGGTAATTTCGGCTGAATAATGAAAATTGGATCTGGAACCGCCGTGCCTGTTGTGCATAGCGTTGAGCTTTTGGATTGGGCAACCGGGGGGCCGCAACCGGCGGCGTTGCAGGAAGGCTATGCCTCGCATGGTGAAGGAATTCCACGCCTACGCTGAGCAGTTTGCCCTTTCGGAGCCTCCGATCATCGTTTAGCCATAGGGGCATGCGGTCTTGGTTTTTTAAAACATATTCTTGGATGCTCATGCGGTGTTTGATTTGTTGCATAGGGCTGCCACTGCCCAGCCATGCCGGGGAAAGCCATTTGCTCTCGCAAAAAGAAATCGCGACCCTTCTGCCCTCGGTTGGGCGATTGTCAATTGATCAGGGTGACGGGTTTTGTACGGCGTCTTTGGTGTCAGATAAAATCATTGTAACGGCCGCGCATTGTCTTTTTGACAGCGCCACAGGGCAGCCATTTTCTGCAGAAAAATTGCGCTTTCAGGCTGGGTGGAGCGCAGGAAAAGCCTATTTCACAACGGCGATCAAGCGCGCTGTTACGCATCCGGATTATCAGTTTGAAGATATGTTTTTTGAGACTCGCCGGATCCGTAACGATATTGCGCTGCTTGAATTGAAAGAGGCTGTACCTATCGGGGCAGCCATGCCGTTCAAGGTGGATGATTTCCCCGCTTTGGGTGCTGCTTTGGCATTGGTCTCTTACCAACGCGGTGAATCTGACGGGCCGCATATACAGCAAAATTGCCGCGCAGCGGGTGATCAAATTGGCATGCTTGTATTGGCCTGCGAGGTTACATTCGGATCCTCTGGGGCCCCGGTTTTTTACAAATATCCCGATGGGCGATTTACCATGGTCTCGCTGATTTCTGCCAAAGCGCAATTGAATGGTCAGGATGTTGCGCTGGGCCCGGCGCTGCAGCCAGCTTTGGCGCGCATGTATGCGCGGCTTTACGCCCGTCCATAACTTTCCAGATTATTTTTTGGCTTCTGGGGGGCTTGAAACTGTAAAAGTGCATTCCCACTTATCCATCACAGGCGCCGCAAAGGGCCTGCTTTTAACCGCTCTGGTCTACAAAAGACAGGGCCCCACGTTGTTGCTTCAGAAAGGACAACCTATGAGAGATTTTGACTTTACACCGCTTTATCGTGCCAGCGTTGGCTTTGATCACATGGCCGCACTTATGGACCGGCTGGCCTCAAATCAGACCACGCAATCAAGCTATCCGCCTTATAATATCGAGAAAACCGATGCAGAAACCTATCGGATCTCCTTGGCTGTGGCCGGATTTTCGGATCAGGATTTAAACGTTGATGTTAAAGAAAACACACTGAGCATTACTGCACAGAAGCCGCAGACCGAGGCGGAAGGGCGTTATTTGCATCGCGGTATTGCCACGCGATCTTTCGAACGCCATTTCCATTTGGCGGATCATATCCGCGTGAATGGTGCCAGCCATACCGACGGTATGTTGCATATTGAATTGAAGCACGAAATTCCAGAAGCTTTGAAGCCGCGTAGGATCGAAATTTCCTCGGGTGACGGGGCAAATGCGCCGCACCCCGCTTTGAATTGATATGTGCTTAAGGTGAAAAATGAACCATGCCATGGCGCGGTCTAAATGTTTTGAAAAGGGCCTTTTTAGGGGCCCTTTTTCTTTCAGCGGAGGATGATCTGCGCGCTGCAAAATCGCGCGTATTATAGATAAAGCAACGCTTCATATTGCGGCGCGGGCGCGTAAATATATCGAATAGATTATGTTCAAACCCACAGTCGGTCGGGGTATGGGATATGGATTGCGGCAGGCTATGCTCTAGACACCAAATGCGAATAGCGGTTCCTGCGCTAGGGTCACGCTGGCATTTTACTAAATGCTATTCGTCTTCCAGATCTTGACGTACGGCGTTTTGCGACATTAAACGGCGGGTTTCGTCCATCCGATCAAAGGTTTCATCCAATCGGAACCGCAGATCCGGCGTGTATTTCAGCGATAGGTTTTTTGAAATTGCACGGCGTATCTCATGTTTATTTTTGGCCAAAAGGGCGATCATTTCCGGCCCTCCATTGCCGCCCAATGGGCAGGCATAAACGGTGGCAATTTTCAAATCAGGTGAGGTACTGACCTCGCCGACAGTCACTGACATCCTGTTGAGGTCTGGGTCGTGTATATCGCCGCGTATCAGGATGTCTGACAAAGTGCGGCGGATCAATTCGCCGACGCGCAATTGCCGTTGAGACGGGCCGGGCCCATCATGAAATTTATTCTTTCCCATAGATTTGCTCTACGCGCTTCCTTGGGCTTTGCCAAGCCAGCTTTGGCAGGTTATGAGGAAGAAAGTCAGAAAAACAGGAGCGTATTATGTCAGATCTGCTTGGCGTTGCCATAACCGGAGTGTCTGGGCGTATGGGCCAAATGCTTGTTGAAACCGTGCATGCCAGCGACACCGCTAGATTGGTTGGGGCCTTAGAGCGGCCCGGTCATCCATGGGTTGGCCAAGATCTGGGGCGGGTGATGCAGAAATCGGAAACAGGTTTGATTGTGCAGGATAACGCGGAAAACATATTTTCCCAAGCCGATGTTGTTATTGATTTTACCAGCCCTGCGGCAACAGTGGCCTTTGCAAAGCAAGCTGCTCAAACCGGAACAGCCCATGTGATTGGAACCACGGGGCTGAGCGATGAGGATCTTGCAGTTGTGGCAAAAGCCGCCGAAGCAACGGTGATTGTACGCGCAGGAAATATGTCTCTGGGGGTAAATCTGTTGGTGCAGCTTACGAAGAAAGTTGCAGCTGCGTTAGATGAAGATTTTGATATTGAAGTGATCGAAGCCCATCATAATAAAAAAGTCGATGCGCCCTCTGGCACAGCGCTGATGCTGGGCGAAGCGGCTGCAGAGGGGCGCGGCATTGATCTGGCGCAGATGCGCGATAGTGGCCGCGACGGTATCACCGGTGCGCGCCAAAAAGGCCATATCGGGTTTTCCGCCATTCGCGGGGGCGATATCGTTGGAGAGCATGATGTGCTTTTTGCGGGGGCTGGCGAACGAATTACCCTGCGGCACGTGGCCACTGACCGGTTGCTTTTTGCCAAAGGCGCATTGAAAGCTGCGCGATGGGCGCAAAATAAACCCGTAGGTGAATATAATATGCTGGATGTTTTGGGCCTTTAGCCTCATGCAACACGCAAATGTGATTTGCTTCATCGGATCAATGAAATACGTCTGCACAATAACAAACGTTTCAGGGTAAACAGCATGCGTGGTTTATTTTTTGGAATATTTACCAGCGTTGGTATGGCGCTCTTTTTGCCCGTGAGCGCCTGGGCCGAATTTGTTGTATTGTCCGAACGCGATCATTTTTTATCTGTCATTGAAGGAAAAGACTTAAAGCGCCCGCTGATCAGGTTGCAGGTGAAGCCAGATGGAACAATCACCGGCAAAGCGGCGGCTATGAAAGTGACGGGCACTTGGGTTTGGGAAGATCGGTATTTTTGCCGCGTGTTATATTGGGGTGGAAAAACATTCGAGAATAATTGCCAAGAGGTCGCATTGAATGGCGATAAGATACGTTTCACCACAGAAAAAGGCGCAGGCGAGTTTGCCGATTTCACTCTTAAGTAGAATTATTAATTTAACTATTATTTTTAGTTGTAATTTTAGCGGTCATCTGTATAGTATTGTGCAACTTTCTATGGAGAGCACGCCATGATCAAACGATGTTCGAGAGAGTTAGCCAGCTTGGATGCTTTTTACCCAGCTTGTTGGTGATAGCGTTCCGCTTAATTTGCCTTTAAGAGGCCCAACCCTCGTTTAAATTATGAGTTGTTATGTTTGAGCATTTTCGCCTGTTGCAGGGTAAGAATGCGCTTCGTATGTTCAGGCCGGCTGATCCAAGTGATCTGGCGCGCCAAAAGCATGAACCAGTGCCAAAGCCATCCCTCAATCCGGAAAGGCCGTCAAAGCGCATGACGCGGCACATCCAAAACTGGAGTGACGCAGTTTTTCGCCGTAGACGCCGCTAAGGCTGCAGCTGCTTAAGGAGCAGTGGGCGTGCATAATTTAACACGCGCGCATATAAAGCGCCGCAATCTGGCGGCGGTGGCGCCAGCAGGGCATGCCAATAAAATTGCAGCTCAATGCCCCCATCATCTGGGGCGAAATGGCTCCATTGATTTCGTGCGCACAGCAGATCGAGGTGATAAAAATACCATATTTGTCCGCAAACTATTCGGGTGTTTTTTCCGATGAAAAATAATGGCTGTTTTGTGTCGAGACCACTTTCCCCAAATAGTTTGCGCCGCGCTGCATCTGCTGGACTTTCTGACGGTTCAACAGTGCCTTTGGCCAGCTGGATACCGGCATGCGGATGCCGAAACATTAAGATTTCTGGCGTCGCATTTGAGCATCATGAAACAATAGGGCAAAGCTTTTGCACGATAGGTTTGCTCATGTTTTAAAAGGGGTCATACCGGCGCGGGCCAATTCATCCGCCCGTTCATTTTGCGGATGCTCTGCATGACCCTTGACCCATTCCCATGTTACCTGATGGCGGCTTTGCGCCAGATCAAGCCGTTGCCATAGCTCGGCATTTTTGACCGGTTTTTTCGCCGAGGTGCGCCAACCGTTGCGCTTCCAGCCATGGATCCATTGGGTGACGCCATTTTTAACATAGGTGCTATCGGTCACGATGGTCAGCGTGCTGGCGCGATCCAGCGTTTCAAGCGCCATGATCGCGGCCATCAGCTCCATTTGATTATTGGTTGTTGCACCATCGCCACCGCTTAATTCGCGCTCTTTAACGATTTTACCGGCTTGGATCGCTTGCAACAAAACACCCCATCCACCGGGGCCCGGATTGCCCGAACAGGCGCCATCGGTATAGGCAAAAAGCTCAGTCATCGAAAACGCGCGTATGGACAATTGCCCAATCTGATTGTGTGCCATCCAGCCCGATACTTTTTCCCTCTATATGGTTCAGCCAGTCAAATTTTGCCTTTGTAAGCAAGCCGCGCAGCTCTGACAGGCTATAATAGGTATAGAGCCGCCCTAGGCTATCGCGCCGCGATCCGCTACCCAGTTTCAAAGCCAGCGTTAAACAGCCGTTGGGTTTAAGCGCGCCTTGAATGGCCATTAATAAATCTGGCATTAAGTCACGAGGGGCGTGCAACAAAGAGAAACTGGCCCAAACCCCATCATAGCGATGCAGCGCTTGAAACTCTTCAAAACGCGCCTGCCATGCCATTATTCGCGGATCGGCTTGGGTCAATGCGACCATCTCTTTTGAAGCATCAAAAGCTTCTACTTCAAAGCCTTGATCTGCAAAGGCGCGAGCAAAGGCGCCGGGCCCGCAACCATAATCCAAAACCCTTGCTCCGGGAGGGAGTTGAGCTGAAAAATCACGCATTGCTTTATCCTGCTGAGGATCCGGTTTCAACGCGGCGTAATCTTGTATTTTGTGATCATAAACAGCGATGGTTTCTTGATCGGCCGCCATTACAAAACCCCCAAGCCCAAACAGCCAAGCACCAAAGCCGTCAGTAACACCCGCAAGCGCATCCACCATGGCGGTGCCAAAGATTGGGCCCAAAAAAACCAATCCAAAAGCAGCAGGCCAGCAAATCCAGTCATTAGGTTTATTGAGGCCGAGGTCGGGCCATTGCCAGTCATAAAAAACGCCCATAAAGCGGGTAAAACAGATAATATATAGCCAATTGTGGCCTGTCGGCCGGATGTTTTTGTCGCGAAGCCCCAAAGTACGCCAGACATGAAGGACAGGATAATTGCCCCGTAATAAACTTGCACATAGGGGCCGTTGAACCGCGGACCAATTGTGCGCAGGGTCCAAAGGCTTAAAGCATCAGAATAAAGCGTTGCCACGCCCCGAAAAATTGGCATTTGTCACGCAAACAACTCTTTCTATTGACGATACGGCGGATATTGTTGCTGCCCTGAAAC
>OZSS01000562.1_pt1 | contig 17785 bp, 19 predicted proteins | sample 1779911 | NCBI WGS metagenome assembly OZSS01 (sample SAMEA2603589, study PRJEB24840) | metagenome | biome: Water; feature: Photic zone; material: Seawater sample | place: Mediterranean Sea | collected 2013-11-12 | depth 10 m | reverse complement strand
GTTCTGAATCCCTTTTCACGTGGTGAACAGGTCTTGATCGAAGATACACCTGACCCCCTCTCCGGGTATGAAGTTACCCCGTTCCCGTTTTATCTGGTTCCTGAAATGGTTCTGCTGGTTTGGGGTTCGACCCTTTTTCTGGAACAGTTCAGTGAACTGATTGATATCCGGATCTTGCTCGAGCTTTCTCCAAGTGCTGCCACTGCAAGAGCCTTCAACATTGATGAACGGGAGGATTTTGATCCATCCTTCATTGAAAGTTACCAAAGCAGCGAGGGTTCGGCCTACAACAAGTACCTTGAAGATTGTAAGGCCTACCAGTCGCTGGATTACCTGATTGATTTTGACAATTTTCATGCATTCCGGATGAAGGAAAAACAAAAGGCTTAACTTTGCCTGAAACGTTCAAGATCCTGCCTGATCAAATTTTCCTCGGCTTCACTGAGGGCTTCCGGTAATTCCTCTTCTTTTGATGCCACCCAGCGTCTGGATTTGCTCAAGACCATCCCCATCCCGAATAGGATTGCTCCTATGGGCAGGATCCAGAGAAGCAGATTAAAACCCTCCTTGGGAGGGGTACGAAGAATCCATTCCCCGTAACGTTTCACAAAAAAATTCCTGATTTCCTGATCACTGTATCCTTCACGGACCATTTCTTCTGCCTTGTTTCGGATACTGACAGAGAACCCCGCTTCCGAATCTTTGACCGAGAGTCCCTGGCAAGTGGGGCAGCGAAGATCATCCACCAGTGCCTTGATCCTTTGCTGTTGTTCCAAAGTATCCTGGCTGTGGACCGATGTTGTGTAAGCAAAAAACCCAACGAGTATGATCAATAATTTCAGCACTATATTTTTCAAATTCTTCAGGGGTAACCCACCTCTCTACTGGTAAGTGATTAAGAGTTGGCCGCAGATATTGTCCAAGAGTTAAGATATCAACTTTATGATCAATAAGGTCATCCATTGCTTGTTCAATCTCTTCATCTGTTTCGCCAAGGCCCAGTATTAAACTTGTTTTTGTTAATACTTCCTTATTTATTTCTTTTGATTCGTATAAAACATCCAGTGTTTGTTGATATCCTGCTCTAGGATCTCTTACTGGATGAGTTAACCTTTTAACTGTCTCAAGATTTTGAGCAAAAACTTCGATACCCGAATTCACAATAGTATCTATTGAGGATTTAATTCCTTTAAAGTCTGGGGTAAGCGCCTCTACAGCAGTGTTGGGATTAAGATCTTTTATAGCCTGAACTGTCTGTGCATAATGTTCAGCACCTCCATCTTCAAGATCATCTCTATTAACTGAAGTTAGAACAACATATTTAAGGCCCATAGTTCTGACAGCTTTAGCTGTTTTCAAAGGCTCTTCTTGATCTAACCAGCCTTTTGGATTTCCTGTATCTACCGAGCAAAATTTACAAGCCCTAGTGCAAACTGAACCCATCAACATAAAAGTTGCTGTTCCGCTTGACCAGCACTCCGAAATGTTTGGGCACATTGCCTCTTCACAGACTGTATTAAGTTTTTTGGAGGCAACTTGATCTTTGACCAGCTTATATTTGGGATCAAAACTAGCTTTTACTCTAATCCAGCTCGGCTTCTTTTCAGCAGGAATTGATGCAAACTTATTTGCCTTTTGACCATTTTTAACAGCCTTAATGCCGTCTCTATTTACAATCTTTACTGTGGGTATTATTTCCATTAATTAAAAAATCTGTTGAATGTTTACTTCTACTGCTGATTTTACTTTCTCTAGAGTGATGTTGCTATATATATCTTTAATTTGTGTAACTTGAAGCCCTTCGTAACCACAGGGATTAATATTTTTAAAAGGATCTAGATCCATATCAACATTGATGCTTATGCCATGATAGGAATAACCTTTTGAAAAACGGAGTCCAATTGAAGCTATTTTCTTTGAATCTACATAGACTCCGGGTGAGCCTTCTATAGTATTACTTTGGATCTGAAAATCTAAAAGCGTCTTCTGCACTAAATCCTCTAATTGCTTTACAAACTTCTTTGGTCCAAGATTCCGTTTTTTTATGTTTAACAAAAAATATATAACAAGCTGACCTGGTCCGTGATAGGTAACTTCTCCTCCTCTATCTGCTTGGAATATATCAATATCTGTTTTTTTTAAAATGTGTTTTTGGTCTGCAGCGGTTCCAAGCGTGAAGACTGGATCATGCTCAAGCATCCAAATAGATTCATCTTCACCCTTTGCTACAAAATCTTTCATTGCAGAAAAGGTTTCTTGATATTGTTTTATGCCTAAATCTTTAATCACTACTTGATCTAGCTTCAACAAAGGCATCTTCTGCAATTGAATGATAGTCTGAGACCTCATCTAAAAAATCTTGAAAAGAAGTATGAACCTTTCTTATCGTCTCGTCGTTAAGACTTTCCGCAATAATCTCATCAGAGATTTTTTTAAATTCCATAATGACTTCTTCAGGAAGTTTTCTTAACTCAACTCCATGAGTCTCAATAAGTTCTTTGAGAGCCTTATTGTTTGAGGCAGTGTATTCATCTAATAAATCTTGATTAACCGCTTTAGCTGCAGTTTCAATAATTGCTTGTAAGTCTAGTGGGAGTGAGTTCCAAGCATCATCATTTACTAATAATTCAAGCATAGATCCGGGTTCATGCCACCCTGGATAATAGTAATATTTTGCAACTTGTTGAAAACCAAAAGCTAAATCATTGTATGGGCCAACCCACTCAACTGCATCTATAGTTCCAGTCTGCATAGCTGTATATAATTCACCGCCAGGGATATTAACCGGATTACCGCCGGCTCTTTTAAACACCTCTCCCCCAACTCCTGGTATCCTCATTTTTAGTCCCTTTAAATCATCCAATGAGTTAATTTCCTTATTGAACCAACCAAACATCTGTGTTCCAGTATTGCCACAAGGTATCGGATAAATATTAAAGGGCTTATATAGCTCTCTCCATATTTCTAATCCACCACCTCTATTTACCCAAGCATTCATTTCTTTGGCATTAAGTCCAAACGGAACTCCGGCAAAGAATTGTGCTGCAGGAATCTTGCCTTTCCAATAATAAGCGCCGCTGTGCCCCATTTGAACTGATCCTGAGGATACAGCATCAAAAACCCCCATTGCTGGAACAATTTCGCCAGCTCCATAGACTGTTATATTCATTCTGCCATCACTCATTTCTTTAACAAGCTTTGCAAGCCTTTCTGGAGCCATACCTAAACCCGGATAATTTTTGGGCCATGTCGTTACAAGAGACCAATTGTAGGTTTTTTGCTTATCTATTTTTTGTTCAGTGTTAGAAGAATCTGAGCAGCTTATTGCAAACAATAAAGCAAAGAATACAAAATTACTCTTAATTATATTTTTTCTAATTTTGCGAACGCTAAAACTAACCATTTTGTTCCCTCTTGTTCAAAATTTATTTGAACTCGTGCTGACTCACCAGCTCCTTCATAATTAAGTACTATACCCTCTCCAAACGTTGGATGTGAAACTTTTTCACCCAAAGAAATCCCAATAGAATCGGAAGAATCCTTTAAGGATGGACTCATCTGGCCTTTTCTTTTGTAAGGTATCGTTGTTTGTGCTCTCGGCCTTATTTCATCGATGAGCTCTGACGGTATTTCTTTTAAAAATCTTGAGGGAGGGTTAAATATGTCAGTCCCATGCAACCTTCTCGATTCAGCATAGGTTAGGTAAAGTTTTCTCATTGCTCTAGTTATTCCTACATAACAAAGGCGTCTTTCCTCCTCAAGCTGAGATGCGCTTTCCATTGATCTTCCGTGCGGAAACAAGCTTTCCTCCATACCAGTTAAGAAAACTAGCTTAAACTCTAATCCTTTTGCTGAGTGTAATGTCATAAGCTGGACAGCATCATCATGCTCATCTGCTTGTCTGTCTCCTGCATCTAAAGAAATAACGTCTAAAAAGTTTTCAACAATCTCTTTATTATCTTTATCTTCATTAAAAGATTGTTCAAAGTTTTTTGCTGCTGACACAAGCTCATCGAGGTTCTCTGTCCTTGTTTTACCTTTTTCTCCGGGTTCCTTTTTATGAAAATCATATAGACCCGACTTCACATTTATATGTTCAACTAATTCTGAAAGGTTATGCGTTTGCAACATTTCAAAAGCATTTGCAATAAACTCTAAATATGTTCCAAGCCCTGAGGCTCCCTTCCCTTTTATTGCGCCTTCATCTATTAATTTAGCAGCAGCTTTGATGTAAGAAATTCCAGATTTCTTTGCTTCATCTCGTACTTTAGCTAAAGTCTTTTGGCCTACTCCTCTGGTAGGATTCGAAATTGATCTTTCAAAAGCTGGATTATCAGAATTATTAAAGATTACCTTTAAATAACTAACTGCATTCTTAATCTCGAGCCTGTCATAGAATCGAAGTCCACCATAAATTCTGTAAGGAATGCCTACTCTAAGTAAAGCCTCCTCTATGGCTCTGGATTGAGCATTAGACCTATAAAGCACAGCTGAATCTTGATAGAGTTCACCCTTTTCCATCCAATCCTTTACAACACCAGCTACAAATCTTGCTTCCTCTTGTTCATTGAATGCTTGATACAAAATTAGATTTTCTCCCTCAAGCTCCTCCGTCCAAAGATTCTTCCCGAGTCTATCAGCGTTGTTATCTATCAAAGCATTAGCTGCAGATAGGATTTTGCTTGTTGACCTATAGTTCTGCTCTAATTTAACAACACTTACCTTTTTAAACTCTTTTATATAAGCATCTACATTCTCAACTTTTGCTCCTCTCCATCCATATATAGATTGATCATCATCTCCAACAGCTGTTGTAAGTGCATCCTTTGATGTTATTTCCTTCAGCCACTTGTATTGAATAGTATTGGTATCTTGAAACTCATCAATCAGAATAGATCTAAACCTTTTGTGAAAATAACTTTTAACGGAGGCATTTTTTGTAATTAGCTCATAAGATTTTAGTATCAACTCCGCAAAATCTACCAAACTGTCATTTCTACAAAGCTCTTCGTATTCTGTATAGACTCCTTTAATTGTTTTTCTATAAAAATCTCCTCTATCTCTTATTGATTTGGCTCTTTTTCCAGAGTCCTTCCAACTATTTATTTGCCATTGAGTTTGACGATATGGAAACTTTGCTTCGTCAATACCTTGTTCTTTGGATAGCCTTTTTATAATCCTTAACTGATCATCAGCATCAAGGATTGTAAAACCTGAAGACAGCTCAGCTTCTTTATTAAACCTTCTTAAAATTCTGTGAGAGAGACTGTGAAAAGTCCCACACCAGATTTCTGGTGATGGATGTTGCAGAAGATCTTCAATTCTTGATCTCATTTCATTGGCCGCCTTGTTCGTAAAAGTCACTGCCATAATTGAGCCAGGTGAAAAACTAAGCGCCTCCACTTGCCAAGCTACTTTATGAACAAGCACCCTAGTTTTTCCTGATCCAGCTCCTGCTAAAACCATTATATTTTGGTCTTCAGAGGCAACAGCATGACGTTGTTGATCGTTCAGGTTTTCAAGTATGTGGGATACGTCCATATGATTGTTTTAGTATATATTGAAACTAATCATGTGGGTGTTAATATAATTTTATGAACAAAGTTATTGAACATCTAGGCAGTAAGTACCCAATTATTCAAGCGCCAATGGGGTGGATTGCAAGAAGTAAACTTGCTTCTGCCGTCTCAAACGCGGGTGGGTTTGGGATAATAGAAACCTCATCTGGAGAGGTTGATGCTTGCAAAGAAGAAATTAAAAAAATGGCAGAGTTAACTGACAAACCTTTTGGTGTAAATTTGCCTTTACTATTCTTAAGTGACTCGACAATGGTAGATTTTATTGTTGAACATGGTGTTAATTTTGTTACTACCTCTGCTGGAGATCCAGGAAAATACATAGATGTCCTAAAATCGGCAGATATTACCGTTTACCATGCAGTTCCAAGTTTGGCTGGGGCAAAGAAAGCCTTTGAAGCTGGTGTTGATGGGTTGGTTGTAGAAGGAACCGAAGGTGGCGGTTTTAAGAGTCCTGAGGAGGTAGGTTTATTTGTTTTAATTCAAGCAATTAAGAATGAAATTGACTTACCAATTGTAGCTGCTGGCGGAATTGTGGATGGAGTTGGGATGGCAGCTGCGTTTGCTGCAGGCGCTGAAGGCATCCAAATGGGAACAAGATTTGTTTCAAGTAAGGAAAGCCCTGTTCATGATAATTTTAAAAATACAATTGTTGGGTCAGAAACAAATGGAACTTTAATTCTTAATAAAAAATCAAAGCCCTGCATACGAGCACTTAAAACAAACCTAACAAATGCAATTTATGAGAAAGGCGTTATGGAAATGTCCGAAATGATGGGCATTAAGAATTTATATTTTGATGGAGACATGGAAGCAGCTCCAGCACTTGCAGGACAATCAGTGGGTTTAATTGATAAAGTAAAGTCAGTTGAAGAAATAATTAATGAAACTATTGTTGAGTTCAATCAAACAGTTTCTAGGTTAAATGAGAGTAAATTTAATGAGTAATGAAATAAAAGATTTTTTTAAAACGTATTCAGACTTTGTCACTAAAGTAACTAGCGATCCTAGTCTTGATCTTGATGCATTAATGGAAAGATTAAAAGAGATTGATGCTTCCTCTGATATTAAATCGGCAAGATTGTTAACTGCTGCAATGGGCCTTGGCAGTGAGACTGGAGAATTTGTTGAGATTGTAAAGAAAATGTATCTGCAAGGTAAGCCTGCCTCAGAGGAAAACATCTTTCATATGAAAAGAGAGTTAGGCGACATTATGTGGTATTGGGCTACGGCATGTGCAGCTCTTGATTTAGATCCACATGAGGTAATTGCCGAAAATCAAAAGAAGTTAGAAGCAAGATATGGTGAACAGTTCGAAGTACAAAGAAGTGAGGTCAGAAAAGAAGGCGATCTTTAATGGTTGAAAATATAGTTGCTTATATTTATTCAATTACTGGCTTAATATTTTTTATTGCGTGGCAAATTAATTACAGCCTTACAAAATACTTTCTAAAAGAGAAAAATTTCAATAAGACATTTTACTTAGAGGTCTTTTTCTTGATCATTATTATGGTTTCTTATTACCATAGTGGCTCAGCTTTCTTTATTTTATTATTCGTAATCCATGCAGCTAACATCTTTACAATAATTTTCCTCAAGGATCAGATCTTAGGTTCTTCGGAGATTTTTGATTCTCAGATTATGGAGATAACAACAGTTTCTTATTACATAGTTGTTGGATTCTTACTCGTGTTCTTTGCTTAACTATTCAATAGCTTGAGTAACTAAATCATAAAAAATTGAGTCTAGTTGTGGTCTTTCTCATCCAGTCGCTTTAGTAAACTCGAAGTATCAAGCTTTCCTGCTCCCATATCTTGAAGTTCTTTATAATATGATTTTATCATTTCAGTAACAGATATGTTTGCGCCAATTTTTTTTGAAAACTTTGAGACTATTTCTAAGTCCTTAACCATTAAATCGACCGCAAAACCAAAATTATATTGATCATCAATCATCGAATCCCATCTATTTTCCATTTGCCAAGACTGCGCTGCCCCTTTTGAAATAACATCTAAAACATCTTTTGATGAGATGCCAGACTTTTTTGAAAAGCTAGCTGCTTCAGCAAGCGCTTGAAGAAGACCGGCAATACAGATCTGATTAATCATTTTTGTTAATTGTCCATTCCCTGATATGCCCATATATTTATGGAAAGCTGAATAGCAATCAAGAATTGGAGATATTTGTTTATAAGCTAATTCATCTCCCCCTATCATCACTGAAAGTGTGCCATTTTGTGCTCCAGCCTCACCTCCTGAGACAGGGGCATCTAAAAAAATAGAGTCTTTTTTTAAAAGCTCTTTGCTTATTAAGGTCGCAGTATCAACAGAGGTTGTTGAATGATCAACTACTATAGTTCTCCCTTTCAAGTGTTCCAAGATTCCATCACTACCTAAAACAACTTCTTCAATATCACTATCTTCACTGAGGCATAGAAAGATTGCCTCAGATTTTAAAGTAAGCTCTTTTACAGAATCACATATCTCACCTTCAAATTTTGAGGCCCATTTTTGTGATTTGTTTGATGTTCTATTAAATACTAAAGTTTTGTAAGACTTTGATATGTGGCCTGCAATCGGGAATCCCATAGTCCCAAGACCTATAAACCCAACTTTTAGCATCTGGTTATCTTTCTTTAAGTCCGTTTTCTTTGAGTGTTTCCATTATTTTATCAAATTGATCCTGACCAAAAAAATGCTTGTCTCCAATGACTGTTAGTGGGACGCCATGATGACCTGCATTCAATTGATCGACTTGATTTTGCTTGATTTGTGCAATGATTTCCTCTTCATGAACGATAACACTCTCCCTTAATTGATTGAGGTCTAATCCAACTTTTTTGGCGGCTTCTGATAAATTTTCGTCGGTATTCCAGTTCTCAACCCCTCCAAATATTAAGCTTGAAACTTCAAAAGCAAACTCCATGCCAACACCTTTCATTTGTGCCATTTGTCCTAAATGACAAATATCAAATATGTAAGGCTGATGGCTTGATATTTTCCCAGTCATAATATTTTGCCTAATAGGATCTGGTTTAAGCTTTGTTGTAAAAGGAATTCCAAGCTTTTTAGCTTGACGTCTCATATCTAACATTTTAAAGAAGAAGTAAGTGAAAATATTCTTTCCTTCAAACCATTCAGGCATTCTGATGGCTATTGGATATACAACCTTAAAGTTTATTTCAATATCGTACTTTTCTTTAAGCTTAAGCATTCTTGGAAGTATCAAGTATGAATAGGGGCTTCTATATGAAAAATATAGATCTATTTTCATGATATTTTTGCTTTATTATTAAACTCTGCAGTAGCCTCACCAAACTCAGCTCTTATTCTTTCAACTAGAGATTCAACAGTTGGGGCGTCTTCTATAAGACCAATTCCCTGGCCAGATCCCCAGATATCTTTCCATGCCTTTGAATCTGTGTTCCCTCCAGAACCAAAGTTCATTGCAGATTTATCAGCAGTTGGAAGATTGTCAGGATCAAGACCAGCATTTTGAATAGAAGGCTTGAGGTAATTACCCAGGACACCAGTAAATAGATTTGAATAAACGATATCGTTAGCGGAGCTTTCAATTAACATCTGTTTATATTCAGGCTCAGCATTTGCTTCATGTGTTGCAATAAATCTTGTGCCTAGATAAGCGAAATCAGCACCGAGTGCGAGCGCAGATGCAACAGAATAACCATCTCCTATGGAACCTGACAAAATAATAGTCCCATCGAACCAAGATTTTACTTCTCTTAAAAGAGCAAAAGGAGATAATGCCCCCGCATGACCCCCTGCTCCAGCGCAAACTAAAATTAATCCATCGACGCCCATATCAGCAGCTTTTTTTGCATGCCTTACATTAATAACGTCGTGGAAAACTAAACCTCCATAGCTATGGGCTGCCTCAACAACTTCTGCAGGTGGTCTCAATGAGGTAATGATTATTGGCACCTCATGCTTTACACAAATTTCCATATCGCCTTGCAATCTATCGTTTGATCCATGGCAGATTTGGTTTACTGCAAAAGGTGCTACCTTTTTGTCCGGGTTTAGTTCTTGATACTCTTTCAATTCTGTTTTAATTCTTACAATCCATTCCTCTAGCACATGCTGTGGTCGTGCATTAAGTGCTGGAAAAGATCCAATTATCCCAGCTTTACATTGTGCTATTACCAAGTCGGGAACAGAGATAAGAAATAAAGGTGCTCCAATGACAGGTATAGAAATGTTATCTTTTATTGAATCTGGTATAGGCATATAAGCTCCTAGGTAATAGAATTAAAAAACTTAATATACCAGCAAATGAATAACCGTTTTAACCTATTTTTAATTTTTTTTTCTATTTTCCTATCTTCTTGCTCGCAGGAAAAAGAAAATCCGGCTTGTTTAGAGTATGAAAGCCAAGAGGAGGAGTTTGCTAATGTTCAGGTTGTTGGAGAAAAAGATATTAATTTAGATTTTTCTTCGTTCATAGCAACGTACCAGACTAGAGGAGAGTTTAGTGGTCCTTTAGGAGATCTTGCTGAACACGAGGGCTTGGATTTATTCAATATTGATAAAGATTTATCTGATATACCGATACACCCAATAGCTGAGGGAGTTGTTGTTTATGCTAGGACTGGATGTCCGTCAAGTACACAGTTTTCAGATAATACAATTTTGCGGGAGTGTGGTGCAGGCTGGGGCAATCATTTAGTAATTGATCATGGAGATAATATTTACTCAAGATATGGTCACATGAGGTTTGATGGAGTTTATAAAAAAGTTGGGGATAAAGTTAATAAAGATGAAATTATTGGGCTTATGGGCAACTCTGGAAGAAGCGAGGGAAGACATCTTCATCTAGAAATAGGATATTATTCGGATGATTTTGATAGCTGTGAGCCTTCTAAATCTTTCGACTTTGTTGTTAATCCAGCTGCTTATGGATTTTAGTTGTTACTTGCGTAATCTAGAGCTAAATAAACCATTGCTTTAACCCCTTCATCTAGAGCTCGATCATCTATTTTAAAGAATGGAGTGTGATTTCCAGGAGCTACATCTACACCTGGCTCATTTACACCTAACCAAAAATACATTCCTGGTATTTGTTGAGAAAAGAAAGAAAAATCCTCAGCGCCTGTAGTAGGTTTATCAAGAATAAAAAATTTCCCATCAGCAGCTTCTGACAAAGTCTGCGAATATTTATTTGTTAATTCTACGTTGTTAAAAGTGACTGGATAAAAACCTCCGACATCAAACTCTACATCAACCTTTGTTCCAGTTCCTTCTGCAACTCCTCGAGCTATCTGTCTAATCTCATCATAAATCTCAGCACGCAAGTCTGAATCAAATGTTCTTATCGTTCCTGTAATTTGTGATTTATCAGGGATAATGTTGTTCCTAGTTCCAGCTTGAACCATTCCTACTGAAATTACTGCAGGATTGTTAATGATATTTATTCTTCTACTTACGACTGTATTTAATGACTCAATTAATTGTGCTGTTGCCATAATTGGATCGATGCTATCCCATGGTCTTGATCCATGTGCTTGAACGCCATTAACAGTGATTCTGTAAGAAGATGCAGCGGCCATTGCTGGTCCAGGCAGTACACCAAGATGGCCATGTCGTGAATTAGTGACGTGAAGTCCAAATATTACTTCAGGCTTATATCTATCAAATATTCCCTCAGCAAGCATAAGTTCAGCCCCGCCGCCCTCACCCTCAGGGGCACCCTCTTCAGCTGGCTGAAATATAAGTATTATGTTTCCTTTTAGATTCCCTTTATTTTTGGCAAGAAATTCAGCAGCTCCCATCAAGATAGCAACATGAGCATCATGACCACATGCATGCATTACTCCGACATCTTGACCCAGATATGTTGTTCTTTGCTTCGAAGCGAATGGCAATCCTGTTTGTTCAGTAACCGGAAGTGCGTCCATATCTGCTCTTAGGGCTATTGTTGGTCCAGGTTTGCCGCCTCTTATTAATCCAACAACACCAGTGTAAGCAATTCCAGTTTCCACCTCTACACCGAGTGATACTAAGTGCTCAGCAACTTTTTTTGAAGTTCTGAACTCTCTATTGCCTAGCTCGGGAAACTCATGAATATCATGACGCCATTCAATGACTTTTTCCATTAAAGGATCTAGATCAGCTTGAAGTTTCTCTTTAAGGTCTTGAGCAGCCAAAAACCCCGAGACGAGAATTGTTGGTATAAATAAATATTTCTTTATTTGCATACTTAAAAGTTTACAAAAAAGGTTTTGGATTGTCATTTTTATTACGACTTGGAATTGTAGTCACTAATCCAGATTAATGTTATCTGCTACCCAACTAATTGACCAAAGATGTCCTAATCTTTTTCCTCTATATTGACTTGGAAGCCTAACAACACTGGATTCTTTAAAATTAATTAACTGAGGATCATAATCGAGGCTATTAAAAGCATTGTCTAGTTTTTTAATTGTTCTCCATTGGTAGTAGGAAACATTATTATTTTTTGATGTTGGGTGTTCATATCCGCAATATTTTTTTAAGTCGCTACTGCCTAAAGGGGCAGCTATAACATGGATCTCTGTTTCTATAGCCTCTATCTCATTTAGTAATAATGAAGAAAGTATGCCTCCATAACTATGTCCCAGAATTGTAATCTTTTCGATATCTTTCATTGCTAATATTTCTTTCAAAAGATTAGGAATAGTTTTTTGTGGACATTTTGTTGTATCCCATCGAAAAAAATAAGTCTTTGTAAATTCATTGTCTATGGTCTGAAGTGGATAGATCCATTCAAATCCTCTGCTGTCTCCACCATGAATAGCAATAATTATTGCATTAGCTTCTTGGTTTGGTTCAAGATCACGAATTCCAAAGTCAAGATTCATCAATCTTTTACCTGATTCAAGGAATTCAGTCTCATAGTCTAAATCATATAAATTAAGAGAAATTAAGTTGAGTGAAGTAAGTAAAACTGTTAAGAATAAGCAAACTTTCATTTTAGTAAGATATTTTATGATATCTTAATATTTTTACTATAAGAGGAACATAAAATGTTAAAAAAAATTTATTTTACTTTTCTGATTGCCCCTTTTTTCTTGGTGGGAGATGATCATAAAGCTCAAGGTAATAGTACTGATTGGGAAATTGAGGCATATACAACTTCTGCTCCAGACTTTATTGGTAATTTTGCCACAGTAGTTGGCGCCTCTGGAGAAGTGCTAAGAGAAGGAACAAATGGATGGACTTGCCTTCCATTTATTGCTATGCCAAAAATGGGCTTCAAATCTAAAAATGAGGCTGCGCCTGCGTGTGCTGATAAAAATGCGATGGCATGGGCAAATGCCTACTTAAGCCAAACAAAGCCTGAGCTTGAAAATGATGGTTGGATTTGGATGCTGCATGGAGATACCGGTGTTGATAACTTTAGGCCTTACTCTGAGGGTGACAAAGAAAATACAGATCCTAAAGATTGGATTTACTCAGGTGCTCATCTTATGCTGATGCCTAAGGATCCAGATTCTCTTGGAAGTCAAACTACAGATTTCACAACAGGTGCCCCATATGTGATGATGAAAGGGACTCCATATGTTCATCTAATGATCCCTGTTGAAGGCTATTATGACTACCAACCTGAAGCGGCTCCTAAATAACTCTTAGATTAATTTTCTCTGCATCCACACGAAATATTTTGTGGATGCAGAGAAAGCCCTATTCTTGAACAAAGCCCTGCCATCTTTGCATATATTTAATAAATTTATCGCTAAGGCCCTCATTTATGAGGTGTTGTTTTGAAACAGGAAGCTCAATGGGTTCAAATTTTGGATCTTCAATAACTTTTTTTGGAAAATCATGATGAAGTATCCCACCTCTCCCAATAGTCACAAAATCAACACCACTCTCCAGAATTTTTGATACATCTTTAGCAGTTCTTATATTTCCTGCAACGGTCAAAAGGGTGTCTCCAAAATCTATGTCAGTAAAATGCTTCAGCAGGCTTTTTTTCTTATGTTCTTCTTCATTTGGTTCTTTAAAAGAGTCCCAGAGGGAAATATCTAAAAAATCAATCTTTTTAGTTGCTATCAAGGATTCACAAACTTCTTTTATCTCTCCAAGCTTTAATCCAAATCCTTCTGGTGAAAGTCGAACCCCTAGAACAAAATCTTTGCCACAGTTATTTCTTATGCCCTCAACTATCTCAAAAATAATCCTCGATCTGTTTTCATTAGAGCCGCCGTATTCATCCTGGCGTCTATTAATTTCGGATGATAAAAATTGAGAAAGTATATAACCGTGGGCTCCGTGTATTTCAACTCCTTGATAGCCAGATTTTTTAGCCCTAACCGCTGCAGCTATAAAGTCTTCCCTAAGTTGTATAACTTCTTCAAAAGATAAACTTCTTGCGCCTGTGTTACTGTCATCTGATGGGCATACAGGTTGGGTGTTTATAAGGTCCTCGGGTGAACGCATTCCGGCATGGTGAAGTTGAGCAATTGCTAAGCTTTCATGCTTTTTAATTTCAGTAGTAAGCTTTGTTAAACCATCGATATGCTTGTCATCAAAAATTCCTAGTTGTCCAGGAAATCCTTTGCCTATATCTTGAACATGAGATGCACAAGACATAGTTATGCCAAAGTCACCTTCTGCCCTCTTTGTCAGCCAATGATATTCATCATCCGAAAGCACTCCATCTTCATGACTTTGTGTATTAGTGAGGGGCGCAAGCATAAATCTATTTTTCATTTGATGACCAGAAGCAAAAGTTAACTTGTCATTGAGTGATTTCATGTCAGTCTTAGGCTCCTAAAATAAAAGAAGAAAAATAATGTAGCTATTGAGGAAAGAATATGCCACAAAGCATGTGCCTGCACTATAGAGTCTGGATTACAGAAGTCTGTTTCAGGATAGCCCTGAAGCCAAATTACAAAGGCTGTCAGATACGTAAACATTCCGAACCAAAACCATCTAAATCTGGTCTTTCTCATGAGTGATTTCTTATTAATAAATATTGCTGGTATCCAAAATAAGATAGTCCACCAGTACTCGCTAAGATTTGCAAAAATCTCATTGGGGAAGACCCCAAAGACTGCTGCAACAAGAAAGCCTATAAAACCTGATAACAATCTAAGCAGTGGCGAATAAAAGTGCTGCAATGCTTCCGTAATTACCCATAGAGCTATTGATAAAAACCATAAATTTAGACCAATGCCAAGGTCGTTTCCAAAATTCCAACTTATCAATGCATAAATTGTGATGTAAGAGATATAAGTCTTCGCAAAAACATTTTCTGAATAATCCTTAATTACAAAAATGTTTACAAGCCAGGGAATTGAAATAAACATGATCATGCTTAACCAGTCAGCCCACTGCCCCCATGCAGTATGAGTTCCATGCATAAGGAGCGATCCTGGCCCCAAAAATAACGCAGCGGTTGCAAATATTATGGCCGTTGGTGAAGCGCCATGAAATCTTGATTTACCTCTCGACTCTCTTGATAGAATCCAGAACATTATTAGACCGGTAGTAATAAATCCTATATTTGAAAGAGCATTACTTGGCTCCCGAAAGTAGCCGCCACTGATCCTTTCACACCATCGTGAAACATCATTAATGCTATAGCCTGGCTCTACAGAAAGGAAACCCCCTGTTTGAGCCAATAAAAGATAGGCAACAAAAAAAAGAATGGAAGCAGATAGGGGTATGAAAAAAACTTTTTTATTCATTAAAGAACTCAGTCCCAAATGGAAATATAGTCGTCAGTATTCATTTCAGGTAATGATTTCTTCTTACCTGCAGGAGTACCTATATAAATATATCCGATAATCGTTTGGTTTTCATTTAAGCCAAATTTCTCTGAAATCTTATTATTAAATGCAAAACTGCCAGTTCTCCAAATTGCTCCATACCCTAATGCACTTAATGCAAGCATAATGTTTTGTCCTGCTGTTCCTGTTGATATTATTTGCTCCATTTCTGGCACTTTCGGATGATCTTTTTTTGTGGACACGAGCACCACAATTAATGGAGCCCTAAAAGGAGCATTTCTATATTTTTCTATTCTCTCTTCTGTAAGATCATCAAAGTTTTCTTCAGCAAAATCAACAAATATATTCGAAAGTCTTTGGAGGCCATCTCCGCTTATCTGAATGAAGCTTGAAGGTCTAAGCCATGCATGATCCGGAGCCCTCAAAGCAGCCTGAAAAACTTTCTCCATTTCATCTTTTGATGGAATAGGCTCGACCAAGTTACGATGCGAGTTTCTTTCTAAAATGTTTTTGAGTGCTTCATTCATGAATTACATAAATGATTTAAGGACTGTTTTAATATTTTCAAATAGATTTGGATTTTGATTAAAACTCTTAATATGATCATCGGGCTTATTCCAGTCATCAGCTGATTCAGTAAAGTAGTTTGAATCTATAGTAACCCAGCTGGAATCATCTAGTGTGCCTGCCTTTATAAATATTACTCTATCAAGCTCTTTAGCAAAGCTTAGAATTCCTGACCCACATTTTTCACAAAACCCTCTATTTATGTGCATACCTTGATTGCCAACACTTTCAAAGTATTTTGGTTCGCCGCTTATTGAAAGATTTTTCTTTGAAATGATTAAAATAGTAGCTTTTCCAGACCCTGTAGCTCTTTGGCAGTCTTTGCAGTGACAATGATGTCCAGAAATAATTTTGTCTCTCTCAAAAGAATACTCAATCTCTCCGCACTGACAGCGCCCGCTCTCTGTCATTAAGCACTTGCCCAGTCTTGTAAGATCATATCAGAGGCTTTTTCACCAATCATTATGGTTGGTGCATTAGTGTTGCCTCCGATTAGAGTTGGCATAATTGATGCATCGACAACCCTTAAACCTTCAACCTTATGAACCTTCAGTCTTTGATTGACGACAGCCTCATCATCATTGCCCATCTTGCATGTTCCTACGGGATGATAGACAGTATCTGCTCCTTCACGAATAGCCTTTTCAATGTCAGCATCATCGTTTATATCAATCGGTCTTTGACAGTGCTGTTTTATATACTTGTTTACTGGCTCAATGTTTAAGATCTCCATCATCTTTTTGTATCCTTCGATCATGTCTTTCATATCATCAGGATGAGATAAAAACTTTGGATCTATCAAAGGATCTTCCATTGGGTCTGCAGACTTTAGTGTAACTGTTCCCCTAGACTTCGGTCTCAACAAACAACTATGACAGCTAAATCCATGTCCCCATACTTGTGTTCTGCCATGATCGACAACCATAGCAGGCGCAAAGTGAAGCTGTATGTCTGGAATTTCTTTTGCCTCACTAGATTTTATAAAACCTCCTGCTTCTGCAATGGTGGAGGTGAATAACCCGGTTTTCTTTAATATGTACTTTAATACCTCAATTGGATACTTTATTAAGAATGCTTTTATGGAGGTTCCAATAAACTGCATAGAGTTATATTTATGCACAGTAAGATAGTCAATGTGATCTTGAAGATTTTTTCCTACCCCAGGAAGATCTACCTTGTGTTCTATACCATGTTTTTCAATTTCTTCTCTTGGTCCTACCCCCGATCTCAACAATATTTGAGGAGAACCAAAAGCGCCTGAACAAAGAAGTACTTCTTTTGAGGCTGATATGATGTGAGATTCTCCTTCTGCATCTATATATTCAACTCCAGAAGCCTTGTTATTATCTATAAGGATCTTGTTTACATTTGCTTCAGTAATCACAGTCAAATTCGGTCTATCTAAAGCAGGCACTAAATATGCTTTCGCAGCACTGCATCTTTTGCCATCTTTTTGTGTGGTTTGGTAGAAGCCTATGCCCTCTTGCTCACCACCATTGAAGTCTTCATTTTCTTTGTAAAGTTTTGATCCAGCTTCAACAAAGTCTTTTGTTGGTGTATTTTCATGTCTTATCTTTGAAACGTTAAGTGGGCCTCCTTGCCCATGAAACTCATCATCAAACGTTTCATTATGTTCTGCCTTCTTAAAATATTTTAGGATCTCATCATATGACCATCCCTCATTTCCTAGACTAGCCCAGTGATCATAGTCCCATCTGTGACCTCGAACATATAGCATTGCATTTATTGAACTTGAGCCGCCAAGTGTTTTTCCTCTTGGCTGTGCGCCACGCCTATGTTCTTTAACTTCTTGCTTGATTGAGTGAACACCTCCAGCTGTATCAACAACCTCAGCTGCTGGTTCAGCTACTGTTACCTCTTCAAATTCTTTTTGAGGAACTGTCTCATA
>OZSS01000561.1_pt1 | contig 17787 bp, 19 predicted proteins | sample 1779911 | NCBI WGS metagenome assembly OZSS01 (sample SAMEA2603589, study PRJEB24840) | metagenome | biome: Water; feature: Photic zone; material: Seawater sample | place: Mediterranean Sea | collected 2013-11-12 | depth 10 m | reverse complement strand
CTATTCCATCACCAGGAATAACTGCAATTTTGTACATCTTTCGCCTTCTTAAATAAATAAATATAAATAATAATAAAAATAGTTTATCTATTAATAACTTAATTATTTCAATATTTAAAAAATTGTTAAATGGTAGCTATCTCTAAACTATTAAATCAAATATTAAACTCGCATTTAAAAATCATAAGTATAATTATAATTTTCTTACTTCTCTCTCCAGTTATTTCTATAATTATATCAAGTTTTCAAAACACATATGATTTATGGCTACATCTTATAAATTCACGTTTAAAATATTATTTATACAACACTTTTATGTTAATGTTAGGTGTTTGTTTAACTACCTTTGTGATTGGAGTTTCTCTTGCCTGGTTAGTTTGCCGATATAATTTTTACATGAAAAATATAATTGAGTGGGCACTACTTTTGCCCCTAGCATTACCATCATATATAGTTGCGTATTGTTATACTGATTTTTTTGAATATAGTGGTGTTGTTCAGACAATATTAAGAGATTTATTTAATTTTTCTTCACCAAGTGATTATTATTTTCCAGAAATAAGATCTCTTGGAGGAGCAGTGTTTGTAATATCTTTTGTCTTATACCCTTATGTTTATCTAATTACCAAAGTTGCTTTTAAATCTACTCCTTCATCTTTAATTGAGTTTGCTGAGATCTCTGGAAAAAATATTTTCTATTTTGTTTCTTTACCTCTAGCTAAACCTGCAATAGTTGCTGGATTGTCATTAGTGTTGATGGAAACAGTTTCTGATTTTGGTACAGTAGATTTTTTTGCAGTTGAAACAATTACTCTGGGTATTTTTAACCTATGGCTTGGAATGAACAATCTAGCCTCAGCATCACAGCTAGCTTTGGTAGGATTTACATTTGTAATTGTTTTGCTTGCACTAGAGCTTTATGCAAGAAAAAGACAAAAATTTAACGATCCTAAATTCAACACTCACAATTTTTTTAATATTCAAGTATCTAAATCTAAAAATATTATAATTTTTTCAATATGCGTTATGCCAATATTATTTGGGTTTTTGATTCCAGTGCTTATTTTAATTGAGAATTCTCTAAATTATTTTCACCTTGAAAATTTTAATCACTTAATTACGATTGCTCAAAACTCTTTTTTTATTAGCTTCACTACTGCAACAATCATAATATTACTATCTATAATTTTAACCGTAAGTATTAAATATCAAAATTTTAAAGGCTTTAATTTTTTATCTACAATGGCAGGTATTGGATATGCTTTTCCTGGTATAATTATAGCTCTTGGGACATTATTTTTTATTTCTTTTATTGAAAAATTTGTAAATTTATCATTAGAAATCTTTTCTATTGATATAAATTTAATCCTAATTGGTTCTTACTTTTTATTAATTTTTGCCTATATATCAAGATTTAATGCTGTTTCATTTGGGGCAATCAATAGCGGAATAAATAGATTACCCCCTAATTTGCTTGAAGCTAGTAGATCACTTGGTAATCCTTTTTGGTATAGTTTTAGGAAGATTATATTACCGTTATTAAGACCATCTATTTTAACTGCATTTATTCTGGCTTTTGTAGATATTATTAAAGAACTTCCAATAACATTATTATTAAGACCTTTCAATTTTGAAACATTAGCCACATACGTATATCAATATGCAAATGATGAAATGCTTGAAAGAGCATCAAGCGCAGCTCTTCTAATAGTAATTATAGGACTTTTACCTATTTTGTTTATCAATAAAATAATAAATATAAATAAAAAAATAATTTAATTTTTTGTAGACTTGTATTAGTTTAGAATGATTATAAATCTTTCTAGGAAAAAAGAATGGCCCAACTTTATGAGAAATGTATAAAAAACGGTCTGAGAATGACATTACCTAGAAAAATTATACTAGAAGTAATCGAAGATTCAGTTGATCACCCTGATGTGGATGAGATGTATCGAAGAGCTGTTGAAAAAGATCGTTCAATCTCAATTGCAACTGTGTACAGAACAATCAAATTATTTGAAGAGGCTGGAATAATTGAAAGATTAGATATTGGTGACGGTAGATCTCGATATGAAGAAGCTGGCGAACATCATGAGCATTTAATTGATGTTGAGAGTGGTGAAATCATTGAATTTCAAAACGAAGAACTAGAAGAAATGAAAAGGCAGGTAGCTCTTAATATGGGATATGAACTAGTAGATCATAGATTAGAGTTATTTGGAAAAAAAATAAAAAAATAACATTCTTGTTTATTTAATTTCTTTGATTTCAAGGTTACATAATGTATTATTAAGAATGATTATCAATTTTTCGAAAATTTAAAAATGGAAGAAAAAAATAAAATTATAATTCTTACAGGAGGTAGCAGGGGCATAGGTCACGCTACTTCAAAAAAATTTTGGGATGATGGATGGACAGTAATTACATTTTCACGATCTGAAGTTGCCCCAAAATGTCCTTGGTCTAACAATAAACAATTTCACTTTCAAGTTGATCTTGAAAATGAAATTTCCTTAAACAAAAAACTTAAAGAGTTATCTAAATTTTTAAATGGGAGGCCAGTAAAAGCACTCATTAATAATGCTGCAATTTCTCCAAAAGATAAAAAAAATGAGAGAATTAGTTTTAATGACACATCATTAGAATTATGGCGTAAAGTATTTAATGTTAATTTTTTTGCTCCAATTATTATTTCAAAAGCTATTGTTAATAATCTAAAATCAGCCAATGGTATGATAATTAACGTAACATCTATTGCCAGTGATAACGTTCACCAATTTGCAGGACCTGCTTACGCAACATCTAAAGCTGCTCTAAAATCACTAACAAGAGAAATGGCATCAGATCTTGCCAAAGATAATATAAGAGTAAATGCTATAGCTCCTGGAGAAATTGAAACCTCTATGGTTACTCCAAGTAGTAAAAAATTACTTACAGAGAAGATACCTATGAAAAGATTTGGAACACCCGATGAAGTTGCAGGTGTCATTCTTTCAATGTGCTCAGAAACTTTCTCATATGTTAATGGAACAGAGATCCAGATTAATGGCGGTCAAACTGTCTAAATATTTAGATTATATTAAAATTTCAAAAAATAATATAAAAAAAACAGGACTTGTTTTATTCCTGTTTTTTTTATTTAAAGGTATAGCTTGGCTATTAGTTGGTTATTTTGGTATTAGTTATTTCTTTTAATCACCAACCCACCTGATCAATTATCATTTGTGCTTTTTTTGCATTTTTAGCAATCTCACTTATTGGTAAACTATCTGACTTAAATGTACCCCATTCCATTATTTTACCATCAAGTTTAACTTTAGGATTTACTGGATATTCAAAATTAACATTTGCATAAATTTTCTGTGCTTTTGGCATAGTAAGCCATTCAATAAATTTCAAAGCTTCTTCACTATTTTTTGAATATTTTGCAATAGCTGCACCTGAAATGTTAATATGTTGCCCTCTATTACCTTGGTTATAGAATATTACTTCAGTAGCTCGTGCCCAATTTTTTTGTTCAGGTTTCTTTTCATTAAATTTCATTAATGCAAAATAATAGGTATTCATTAAAACTATATCACACTCACCTGAGTAAATTCCTTTTGCTTGTGCTCTGTCATTACCTTTTGGTTTTCTTGCAAAATTTGAAACTAAACCTTCTGCCCATGATTTTGCTTTTATCTCACCTTTATGTGCAACTATTGAAGCCAATAATGCTCTATTATATGGGTGACTACCAATTCTTGTACATATTTTACCCCTAAACTTTGGTTTTGCTAAATCTTCAATATCATTAATCTCATTTTTATTTACCCTTTCTTTGGAAACACCTATTATTCTTGCTCTAGTCGATAAACTAATCCATTTTTTATTGATATCTCTTAAATGATCTGGAACATTTTTATTTATTATGTCTGAGTTAATATTTTTAACTAAATCCATATCCGCAAGTTCAGATAATCTTGAAATATCGACGGTAAGAATCACATCAGCAGGAGAATTTTTCCCTTCGGATTTGAGCCTCTGCGCGAGGCCTTTCTTAGCGTGTAACACGTTAAATTTTACTGAAAATTCTTTTTCATATTCTTTAGTAAATGGTTCCAAAAGAGTAGGACTTCGGTAAGAGTAAATATTTATCTCTTTTGCACTAGCGCGTTGAATTCCAAAAATTAAGATAGATAAACAAAAAATTAAGTTGAAAATACAAAATATTAAAGATTTAAGACTTTTCATTTAAAACACCATTATGTTATTGATAATCATTATCATTAGTATAATTATTATCAATGTCAAATTAATTTTTTTTAACCTCCACCTATTAATATACCAGCAGCCAGAACTAGTGATCCACCAAAAACGACTTGAAACACGGCTTTTGTAAATTTAATTTCCATATACTTAGCTTGTATCCACGCAATAGCCCAAAGCTCGACTAGTACAAAAAACATTGCAATCACTGTTGCAACATAAAAATCAGAAATCAAATATGGGAGTGCATGACCTAACCCCCCTATTGTGGTCATAATGCCAGAGGCAAACCCTCGCTTTATTGGTGAACCTCTCCCTGATATTACTCCATCATCATGTACAGCTTCTGTAAAACCCATTGAAATCCCAGCTCCTATAGATGCTGCTAAACCAACTAATAATGTTGTATGACTATCTTTTGTTGCGAAAGCAGTAGCAAAAATTGGAGCTAAAGTTGAAACTGATCCATCCATAAGACCGGCAAGACCTGGCTGGACCCATGTTAAAATAAACTGTCTTTTATCTTTAGTAACTTCCTCTTTGGCACTTCGTGATTTTTGAGCATTCAATAATATCAATTTAGCATTATCTTTCTGCTCTCTACTCATTAATGCTAAGTCAGTAAGTAAATTTCTAATTTCAATGTTTTGAGATTTTTTAGCAAAGGAATTATAAAATTGAGCAGACATAGTTTCCATTTCAATAATTTCGTTTCTAACTTTTTCAATAGAATTCTTTATTACCAACCATTCAGGTTTTCTTTTGAAATAATTAGCAATGTCTTTTTGGTTAATAATGCATAATGTCTCACCATAGTTTTGTTTATGTAACTCAACTAATTTTTTTCTATTTTTATTTTTTAAAATAGACATTTGTTTAAACATTTTTGATGTTTCTGGGTAATTTATAAGAAAATGAGAAGAATACTCATCATATAATTTTATATCTTCTTCCAAACTATCAATTGCAAGAGATAATATTTCATTATCATTTAAGTCTTGAAATTTCTTTTTTATTAAAAACTTGTACATAATGCATTCCCAAACAATTTTTAAATATATTAATTTAATTGATAAGTCATTGAATTTATTATTTATTTTTGCAAATGATAATAATTATTAAAATTATTAAATAAATTATTGACTATGATAATGATTATCATTATTATTTGATTATGGATGAACTCAATATATCTCCCAAGATTATAAGTTCATCCACATTTTCATTTAAAAATTTATAACTCTAAAAGATTATTTTTTATAAATTACAAATATCTATTAAATCATTGTAAATGTTAATCGACCTAAGTAATATTTTATTAAAAATATTTGGTATCAAACATGAATAATAATGAATTTCAGATAGCTACGGTACCTGGAGATGGGATAGGTAAAGACATAGTAAACTCAGCGATATCAATAGTTGATCTCTCATCTGAAATTATTGGTGGTTTTAAATGCAACTGGGAAAATATTAATGCTGGTGCAGAATATTTTGCACAAGCAGGTTGTGATGTAGAACCAGGCGGTGAAGATAGAATAAGTAATGCTGACAGTATTTTCCTTGGGGCGATTGGACTACCTACGATAAGACATAAAGATGGGACAGAAGTATGCCCTCACCTCAGATTTAGAGAAATGTTTGGATTATATGCTGGAGTAAGACCAGTTAAGGCTTACCCAAACATTACAAACAGGTTAAGTAATAAATTAGCAAGTAATATTGATTTAGTTATATTAAGAGAGTCTACGGAAGGTTTGTTCTACACAGCAGCTGTTCACAACAGATGCCCCGTGGATAACAATGAAGAAGTTCAAGATATTATGCGTATTACTAGAAAAACAACAGAAAAATTGCATGACTTTGCATTTAAATTAGCACGACAAAGAAAGAGTAAGGGAAAATTAGGTAAAGTTACGTGTGTTGATAAAGCCAATGTATTTCGTTCTCAGGCTTTGTTTAGAAAAATATTTGATGAAAGGAAAGATAATTTTACAGATATAGAAGCGGACCATTGTTATGTTGATGCAATGGCATTAAACCTTATAAGGAATCCCTGGGAATATGACGTTATGGTAATGGAAAATATGTTTGGCGACATATTATCAGATCTTGGCGGAGGATTAGTAGGTGGAATGGGGATGGCTTCATGTGCAGAAATTGGAGACAACCATGGTTTATTTCAACCCGCTCATGGAAGCGCTCCAGATATAATGGGGCAAGACAAGGCAAATCCATTAGCGACTATTCTTAGCTCTACTTTGATGCTTGACTATTTGTCAGATAAAAAAGGATGTAAAAGTGCCTCTGAAGGCTCAAAACTAATAGAGGCCGCAATTGAAACAGGCTTTGAAAGAAATGAGCTAAGGCCAATTGAATTTGGTGGTGATATGGGAACAAAAGCAGTAACTGAAAAATTAATCACATTATTAAAAGATAAAAATGTTCAGAATGAAGTATTAACCTAATAGGAGTTAAAATTAATAATGTTTGTAATAACTGTTAAATTTGTAATTCACGAAAAAGACACAGAAAAATTTAAAGTAAGAATCTTACAACAAGCTAGAGACTCTCTTGAACTTGAAAAAGATTGTCATGAATTTGATGTCTGCCACGACCCTAATAATAAAAATATAGTATTTTTATATGAAACTTACACCGACAAAGACGCTTTTGACATTCACCTCAACAGCAAACATTATCTATCATTTAATGAAGAAGTAACACCTTGGGTTAAAGAAAAAATTGTAACACAATTAGAAAAACAAGCATTATAGAATAAAGAGCGGATTATGAAACTAGGTATAATAGGTGATGATTTTACAGGATCCTCTGACATTGCAAACAACCTTAAAAAATCAGGAATGCAAGTATCCATGTATGCTGGTATTCCAACCCTACTACCTTCAGAAATAAAAAAAGAACCAACTGACGCCGCCGTAATTGCCCTCAAAACTAGAACCATACCAATTGAAGAAGCAATATCAGAGAGCTTAAAAGCTCTTTCATGGTTAAAAGATTGTGGATGTGAACAATTTATTTTTAAATATTGCTCAACTTTTGACTCCACCAAAAAAGGAAATATAGGACCGGTAGCTGATGCAATTATGAAAGAATTAAATACAGATTTTACTATAGCGTGCCCGTCCTTTCCTGATGCTGGTCGAACTGTTTATTTTGGACATATGTTTGTTAATGGCAAACCATTAAATGAATCAGGAATGGAAAATCATCCTCTAACTCCCATGACAGACCATAATTTAGTTAGGTGGCTTAATTATCAAACCAAAGATAATGTTGGCCTGATTGATTTTCAAACTATTTCAAGAGGAGCGAATAGCATCAAAGAGAGAATTGAAACGTTAAAAGCAGATGGATATAAGTATGCAATTGTTGACACTATTAAAAATAATGACTTTGACATTATTTGTAACGGCGTAAAAGACTTACCATTTTTAACTGGTGGATCTGGTATTGCGCTTGGATTACCAAAAATTTATAAAGATAGAGGTTTATTGTCAGCAACTAATTTTGAAATTCCTAAAAATAATTCCAATGCAATTATTCTTTCTGGATCATGCTCAGTTGCAACAATAAATCAAATAAATATTTATAAGCAGAAAAACCCATCCTTATATATTTCTTCTGATGAAGTAATTAACAATGAAGACTTGGTTGAAAATGTCTTTTCATGGATTAAAGTTAATGAAACATTATCTCCTCTTGTTTACTCGTCTTCTGATACTAAAACTGTCACTGAAAAACAAAAACAATATGGCCAAGAAATCTTAGCACATAAAATTGAAAACTTTTTTGAATTACTATCTAAAAAACTTGTAAAAGATAATTTTGGAACATTTATTTCAGCTGGAGGAGAAACCTCAGGAGCAGTCATAAAAGGTTTAGGTGTCCAAGAGCTTAAAATAGGCGAAGAAATTTCTCATGGCGTCCCTGCCCTATGGTCCCCTCATTCTAATGGTAATAAGCCAATTTCTGTAACACTTAAATCTGGTAACTTTGGTCAAACAGATTTCTTTGAGAGAGCTCTCAAAGTGTTTGGTTAACTCAAAAATTAAATTTTAGAAAACTTCTTTAAAGCATTTGTAAAAGTTAATCCAGCATCCATTTCTTCCATTGCCTTTCTGTCATCGGCAGAAAACTTTTCGGAAGCTTCAGTTATATTCTCAGCATGCTCAATTGGGATACATAAAACACCTGTGCCATCAGCAACAATAATATCACCTTTTCTTACTCTTACTCCTGCACAAACAACTGGATCATTTATAGATATAACTTTTATCCTGGTTTTTCCGGGTGTTGGTACCATGTGTCTAGAAAATGCTGGAAAGGAAAATTCTATAATTTCTTCTCTATCACGAATACCTCCATCGACCACAAGGCCACCAACTCCTTTCAACTTTGCAGCATAAGAAGCCATCCCACCCCAGGTAGACACCTGAGCTCCATTATTGGCAACAACAATGACATCTCCTGGATTTGCCGCGTCAATCATATGCCCAACTTTAAAATCATCTGATGAAAAACTGCCAAAAGGACCTGTTGTTTCTTGAACCGTAATAGCTCTTCCTACTACCTTCATACCAAAACCTGCAGGAGCCAGGTTATTCATAACACCATTAAAACCAACATCATCTAGTGCATTGGCTAAGGTTGGTGTAGCAATTTTTTTTAATCTTTCTAAAATTTCATCATTAACAGACATTTATAAACTCCCGAAGTACCCAAAATAATTTTACTCTTAATTAATAATGTTAATATAAGGACATTTTTTTGTATTAATTATATTGACCTTTATCCTATATAATTTAACTTATTTTAAATTAATTAACAAAATAAGTATTATAAATGTCTAAGTTTAATTTTCCTTCTATTAAAGAAACGAATGATTTATCAAACCTTCGAAAAGAAGTAAGAAATTTTATAACAAAATCTTTAAATGATAAAGAGTTTGTACCTTCTGCTGATGCTTGGGTCTTTTCTGCCAGCCCAGAGTTTAGTAAGAAACTTGGATCGATGGGATGGCTGGGCATGTCATTTCCAAAAAAGTACGGCGGGAATGAAAGAACTGCACTTGAGAGGTATGTTGTGACCGAAGAGCTTTTAGCTTCTGGAGCTCCTGTCGCCGCTCATTGGATAGCTGACAGACAAAGCGGGAGTCAAATTTTAAGATATGGAAATGAGGAGCAAAAAAAATCAATTATTCCTAAAATAACCGCAGGAGAATGCTTTTTTGCTATTGGAATGAGTGAGCCTGACTCTGGTTCAGACTTAGCTTCAGTTAAAACTAAAGCTACTAAGATAGAAAATGGTTGGAAACTTGAAGGTAGAAAAATTTGGTCTACTGGCGCTCATATAGCAAATTATATGATTGTACTTGTAAGAACTAGTTCAGCGTCAGAAAAAAATAGGCATGAAGGACTATCTCAGTTTTTGGTTGATTTATCACTTCCAAATGTAAGTGTAAAAGGTATCCCTGACATGACAGGTCAACGCCATTTTAACGAAACTCTATTCGATAATGTTATACTTTCTGAGGATGCATTGCTTGGAGTTGAAGGAAAAGGTTGGTCTCAGGTAGTTGGTGAACTTGCACTTGAAAGATCTGGCCCTGAAAGATTTTTGTCTCATTTCACATTACTTGAGAGTTTTATAAATGAATTCAAAAATATTTTAATAAAATCAGGTTCAAAATTAATAGGTAAATTAATTGCTGAACTTCAAACATTAAGAAGAATGAGTTTTTCTATAGCCTCTATGTTACAAAATGGAGAATCTCCAGAGACACAAGCTGCATTTGTTAAAGAGTTGGGTAATAAATTTGAAAAGACCATGGTAGAAACGTTAAGAGAGTTTTCCAATATAATTCCACTTTATGAATGGCCTTCTCAATTACAAAATTTATTTGAAGACGCCACTCTCAGAATACCCTCAAACTCGTTAAGAGGTGGAACAACTGAAATTATGAAAGGGATAATTGCAAGACAGTTAGGTCTGAGATGAATGAAGAGCTAGGTATTATTTTAGAAACAACCTCAAAAATTCTTAACAAGCATGTAGATCATAAATTAAGACAAAACATAGATAACAACAATTCTGATTTAATTAATTTATGGAGTGAAATTGAACAACTTGGCCTTCCTAAAATAGCCGTTAAAGATAAGTTCAATGGATCAGGTTTACCTCTTTCAACCACTTTACCAATAATCAAATTATCAAATAATATAGGAGCACCAATACCTTTATCCGAAACAATATTGTCTAATTATATTCTGTCAGAATCTGATATAAACCCACCAAGTGGCATAATAACTTATGCAATAGATGTAAAGAACCTTAAAATCATAGGTAATGAAATATCCGGAGAATTAATTTCGGTTCCATATTTAAATCTTACTGATAAAATTGTCTTTATTACTGAAATTGAAAAAACAAAAAAAGTTATTCTTATTAAAAATAGCGGGGAAGACAAAGAGTTAAATAATAATTTTTTATCTGAACCATGCTATAATATAAAATTAAATAAATGTAAAATCCTTGCTATGATAACAATTAACTTAAGGGTAAATTTTAAACATTTAGGCGCTATTGTAAGATCTGCTCAAATGATAGGGTCAATGGAAAAAATTTTAGATTTATGTATTGATTACTGTTCACAAAGAAAACAATTTGGAAGAGCACTCTCAAAATTCCAAGCTATTCAACATCAGATATCTGAAATGGCCGTTGAGCTATCTGCATCTTCTGCAGCTTTATCAACAATCACTAATTCTGATGATTTTTATAAAAATAAAAAGGATATAGCTATTTTAAAAATAAGAGCTGGAGCTGCTGCAGGAAAAGTTATAGCAATATCTCATCAAGTTCATGGCGCAATTGGATTTACTCAAGAGTATGAATTAGCTTACTTTACTCGAAATATAAATAGTTGGAGAAACGATTTTGGAAATGAGAGTTATTGGGAAGACCTATTAGGAAAAGATTTTTTAGAAAATAACAATCAAAATTTATGGGAATATTTAACTTAAATACTATTTTAATTCGAGGTGAAAAATGACTGACTCAGTTTTATATGAACAAGATGATAGAATTGTTAAAATAACACTAAATAGACCGGACACAAGAAATGCTCTTTCCGGAGATATTATAGAAGGTTTAGTAGATTCTCTAAATAAAGCTGATAAAGATAAAAATGTAGGTTGTGTAATATTAACAGGTGCTGGAAAAAGCTTTTCGTCTGGTGGAAATCTTCAAGAAATCAAAGATATGACCACTAAGGACAACATGTCTTTAACTGAATTAGAGGATTGGTATAGATTTGGAATACAAAAAATTCCACTTACAATGAATAGTATTGATGTTCCAATTCTAGCTGCTGTAAATGGACACGCCATTGGTGCAGGAAACGATTTGTGTACAATGTGCGATGTTAGAATTGCAGCAGAAGACGCAAAGTTTTCAGAGAGTTTCCTTAGAATTGGAATTATTCCAGGTGATGGTGGATCCTGGTTTCTTCCGAAAATAATTGGACTAGCAAGAGCAAATGAAATGATTTTAACTTGTGACGTTCTTGATGCCCAAAAGGCTCTAGATTGGGGTCTTGTTTCAAAGGTTGTAACAAATGATGAACTTTTGGATGAAGCTTATAGAACTGCAAATAAAATTGCCTCACAACCCCCTGAAGCATCAAGAAGAGCTAAAAGATTATTAAGAATGTCACAAAATGTTTCTCTGGACAAAGCGTTAGAAATGGCGGCAAGTCAACAAAGTATTCTTCAACAACTTGATGACCATAGAGAAGCAATAGACGCCCTTTTAGAAAAAAGAAAACCTAATTACACAAACTCCTAGCTAAGGTTTTTAAATTCTATATGTACATTCTGGGAAAAAAATAATCAATAACTTCCCCGTTTGTGAAAACTGGTGCTTTAAAATTATTTTCGGAATATTCTATAATAACAACACCACAAGTCACTAAATTAACAGGTAACTCATTATAACCTTTAGTTGATAATTGATACATTAATGAATTTAAAATAGGATTATGACCTATTACAACCACGGTGCTAAATCCAAGCACTTCGGAGGTTAATTTTTTTTTAATCTGATCTATTGATGCATGATATAAATCTTCTTCAATCGATAAAAGATTGTCTTTATTATCCCAATTTAAAAATATATTTTCGTAAGTTAGCTGTGCTCTTAACCCAGGAGAGATTAAAAACAAATCTGGTTTATCAATTCTTTTTTTAAGTTCCTCAGAAATAACTTTACAAGAATTATAACCTCTTTTGTTCAAACCCCTTTGAAGATCATTTACGTTACCACTCCAATCGGATTTAGCATGACGTATTAATATTAATTTAGACATTTAATATTAACGTATTCTCTCCAAAATTGAGACATAATTTGCGACAGAGGCTCCGCCCATATTAAAAATACCTGCTAATTTAGCATCTTTGACCTGCATTTCATCTGACTCCCCAGTGAGTTGCATTGCTGACATCACATGTTGAGAAACTCCAGTAGCGCCGACAGGGTGCCCTTTTGACTTAAGACCGCCTGAGGGATTTATAGGAAGTCTACCATTTTTTTGAACCCAGCCCTCTTCGATTGCTTTATAACCTTCGCCTAGTTTAGTTAAACCCATTGCTTCATATTCAATAAGTTCTGCAATTGTGAAACAGTCATGGGTTTCTACAAACGACAAATCATCAAGATTTATTTTAGCATCTTGCAGGGCATAACTCCAAGCTTGACGAGCACCTTCAAACTCTGTTCTTTCTCTTTTACTCAGTGGAAGAATATCATTTACGTGTCTTCTTGCTCTAAAGGTAATTGCTCTCTTTGCAGAAAGTGCAAGGTCTATGTCTTGAATTATTAAAGCAGCAGCACCGTCAGATACCATAGAGCAATCTGTTCTTCTTAACGGCTCTGCAACGTAAGGATTCTTTTCTGAAACAGAATTACAAAAATCAAAACCTAGATTTTTTTGCATATGAGCAAGAGGATTTACACTTCCATTCTCGTGATTTTTAGCAGCAATTTTAGCCAGCACATCTGATTTATCCCCATATTTTTGAAAATAAGCATTTGCCATAGTTGCAAAAACACCTGTAAACCCCCCTTTGGTTTCTCCTTCTTCTGGCCGATAACTTGCACCCAAGAGAATGTCACCAACTTTTTCGGAAGATGTGTCTGTCATTTTCTCTACACCAACAACAAGTGTTGTCTTTGCTCTTTTGGCTTCAATTGCATTCATCGCTGTATGAATGGCCGCTGAACCTGTTGCGCACGCATTTTCAACTCTCATAGCTGGTACATACCTTAGATCTATTTGAGAAACAGCTGGTAATGCACCATGAAAATCCTGCTTTTGAAACCCATTGTTGAACGTTCCAACATAAATTGCATCTATATCTTTTGGCGAAATTTCTGCATGATTTATTGCCTGTTCAACAACTTCTGCAATCATATTCTCTGAAGATTGATCTTTATTTACACCAAATTTATTATGAGCCCAGCCAGTTATACAAGATGACATTCTATCCTCCTAAAATAGATATTTTAATTACAAATTTTCATAAGTAAATTCAAAGTTTCCTTCGGATGTGTAAACATAGCATTATGCCCTGCCTTCAATTCAAAAATTGGCCAATTCATTTTTCTTACTGATACTCTTGAACTTTCTAAAGATTGATAAACTGGATCAGTACAAAATATATAGGAAACAGAAAGCCCATTCCCAATTTCATTTTCTAAATTTAGTTTTGATTTAAAAGTGCTTACGGGATGAGGAGTTAATTTACTAGCCAAGATTAAAGATTTTCTTATATCAAAAACTCCAAATGCTTCAGGTGATGGAGGAGGAATTGAGAGCTTGCCTTCAGATTTTTCTGCTAAAGCCGTTCTTTCTTTAACTATTTCTTTTGGAGCAATATCAAAAGGACTTTGACCACTTGATAAAATCATTGCATCAAAATAAACAAGCTTATTAATTCTCTCTTTTAATCTGTCAGCAACACCACTTATAATACTTCCCGCAAAGCTATGTCCTACTAATATAATATTTTCTAAATCTTCTAATAAAATATGATTAATTATATCATCAATATATGTGTCTAAAGTTATCTCAGAGGACAATAAATGTTTTCTCTCACCTAAACCTGTTTGGGTAGGACAAGTTACATTATAACCTTGATATTTTAAAAGATCTGCAACTTCTTTCCAAATCCACCCACCATGCCAAGCACCGTGAACTAATACAAAATTAGGTTTATTATTTGTCATATAGATCTCTTTAAATTTATCAATTAAATGATAATATAATACTATTAATAATAAATATGTGTCACTTAATTTAAATAAAAGAAATTAGAATGGAACCATTAAATATAGCTATTTTTGGGAGCTCTGGTGCAATTGGAAAAGCATTATGTTTTGAATTTTCAAAAAATAATAGTGTAAATAACATATTCGCCTTTTCTAGGAATGGTGTTCAATTAGATCACCAATCTATAATTTCAAAAGAAGTAAATTATTTAAATGAAAATAGTTTGGCTGAGACTGCTCAATCACTTGAATGTAAGTTGGACGTTATTATTGTGGCAATTGGTGCGCTTGAACAACCAGAGAAATCAATAAGAGATCTATCCTCTGTAAAATTTATTGACATGTTTAATGCCAACACTATTCCAACAGCTTTAATTGCAAAATATTTTTTACCGAAGCTATACAGAGATAGAATAACAAAATTTGCTTCAATTTCAGCTAGAGTTGGAAGTATAGAAGACAACGAACTAGGTGGTTGGTATTCTTATAGAGCATCTAAATCTGCTTTAAATATGGTTTTAAAAGGATTATCAATTGAACAAAAAAGATCAAATCCAGATAGTATTATCTTTGGACTTCATCCAGGCACAGTAGATTCAAAATTATCTAAACCTTTTCAAAAAAAAGATAAAGAATATTTTACTCCCGAATTTTCTGCAGAAAAATTGGTAAATGTTATTGATACAAAGACAGTAGCCGATAATGGTAAAATATTTGATTGGGATAATAAAATTATTCCCTATTAAGAATTAGGTTTGTATTCTGGTATATTATAATTAGTAAGATGTTTCTGCCAAAATTCTTGCGTTAATTTAGCCCCTAACCACATAAAAACATAAACGATACATAATGTTAAACCCGCTCTTAAAAAAAGCGTTATTATAATATTTGAACCTATAAGTGAAATGACTGCAGTATCTTCAATTATGCTATGAAGCATTCCTACTAAGACTAAAACACCAAAAACATCTTTGTAGTGAAGTTTTCCAGTTTTAACTTCTTTAATTAAAAGTCCAGCACCAAAGCCAATCCCAAGGGTCACTCCTACTATTGCAATTGTAGAAGCTTTTTCACCAACTCCAAGAAAGTTTAAAAAGGGTTTTAAAGCTTTTTCTATTAATCTTTCAACGCCTATATATTTTAAAAAATCTAAAATTATTACTAGTGCTATAATAATAACAAAGATCATTCCCAGTCCTTTTAGTTGAGATAAACCCCAACTAAACAAATCAGGTGCACTTTCTAAACTTGGTAATAAAATTGTTGCTGGATAATTCATATAACCAGTAAGTTGAAAAAAAAGATTTAAAAAATAGCATGATAAAATACCAAGGCCTAATCTAATAAATATCATAGCACGGGCTCTTACTCCTGCTTTTCTACAAATAATAACTTCAATAGGTAATGAATGTGTAAATAGAATTAAAAGTCCTAATACGCTTGCCTGAGCAGCAGTAAATGGCATGTCGGCTGGTAGACCTGAGAAAACTATTAAACCTGCATAGGGGCTTGTGAGCAATGATGTGGTAAAAACTAGTGATATAGCCTCTGGTAATCCTAACAAAAACATCAAAGGAGCACAGAACTTATTTAATATTTCAACAAAACCTAACTCATCTAGTATTTTTACTATAATTAAAGTTGGTATCATTATTATGAATAGCTCATAAGTAATTTCAAGGGATGACCTTGTAAGCTCTCTGATCTTATTCATTAGTAATTCCTCTTCAACCTAGAACTAGCTTATCTTTTTTGAAATAAATTTGCCACATTATGAATGTTACTATCAAAAGATTTGTAAAATTCCAAAATATTCCATTTACAAATGCTAATTTATAAGATTGGGTGATATCAAAAATTTCACCAGACATCCAGCCACCTAAGCCCATACCTACAATTGTTGCCATAATGACTAATCCAACTCTTTCACCAACCTGTTCAATTGGCAGATATTTTCTTATTATCATAGCATATGCAGGCACTATACCTCCTTGGGACAACCCAAACATTAACGAAACAATATAAAGCGATAATTGACTATCAAACGGCAAGAAAAATACTAAGGAAAGCATTTGTAATAATGATCCAATAAATAAAGTGTAAACAGGACCAATCTTGTCGGACAAGAAACCAAATCCAACTCTACTTATCATTCCTGAAAAAAGCATTACAGCCAAAATTTCAGCTCCAATGCTTAATCCAAAGCCTCTCTCAACACATAAAGCAACAATATGTACTTGTGGCATTGCCATTGCCAAGCAACAACCAATTCCTGCCAAAATTAATAAGATTTGTAATGTATTGGGACTTAAGTTGGTTAAATTGTTTCCATCAGTACTTAAATCATTATTAGATATGTTACTTGCAACATTGTTTTTTAGAAATAATGCTATTGGAAACATAATCACCATACAGATTATTGCTATATATAAGTAGACTTCTTTCCAAGTGGTGTATTCAAGGAAATAGCTTATGATTAAAGGCCAAAAAGCTCCAGCTACATAATTAGCACTAGCAATAATCGCAACAGCTAACCCTCTCCTTTTTTCAAAAAAATTTCCAATATCAGCCATAGATGGGCCAAAAAAAGTCGCTGCAGCCGTCCCCATGAAAATTTGCAAGATTAACAAATGCCAAAACTCGGTAGATTTCATTGCAATTAAATAAGAAGAAACAAGAATTATTATTGCGAAAATAATTGGTAACTTTAAACCAAATTTATCAATAATTTTTCCAATTAAAAAATTACCAAGGCCAAAACCAACCATAGTAGTAGCGTATAGTAAACTTGCATGCCCCCTATCTATATTAAACTCTTTTTCAATTGCAGGCATTACAACCACAACTGACCACATACCAACTGTACCCATAACACCTATAGTAAATAAAAGTATTAGCCTAATCCAAGACTTTAAGCTGTCATATCTTATGTTAGAGGTAGTATTAAATGCACTTATGACACCCACCATTAATTGTATTAAAAAAGATTTAAACAGGTTAAATTTATATTATACCTTTATCCTTTAAATTTTTTATCTCATCTAAAGACAAGCCAATTTTTTCAGATAAAATTTCTTCAGTATGTTCTCCTAATAATGGGGGTGACAATCTATAACTTGGAGGTGTCTCCTGCATTTTTATTGGATTGGCTATTAATCTTAGTGGGGCTTTTCCTGTTTTAGTGTGGTC
>OZSS01000559.1_pt1 | contig 17814 bp, 21 predicted proteins | sample 1779911 | NCBI WGS metagenome assembly OZSS01 (sample SAMEA2603589, study PRJEB24840) | metagenome | biome: Water; feature: Photic zone; material: Seawater sample | place: Mediterranean Sea | collected 2013-11-12 | depth 10 m | reverse complement strand
GTGTTGGACCGCTGTACCAGTTGGTGGCATCAGAATGTGCCGCGATATTATCTCCTTTGAACCCAGAGATTGGGATGGCGGTAAATGCCGTAATACCGATGCTGTTTGCAAATTCTGTATAATCCGCAACAATCGCATCAAACGTGACCTGATCATAATCTACCAAGTCCATTTTATTGACAGCCAAAACGATGTTTTTAATGCCAAGCAGGTGACACAAATAACTATGACGGCGCGTTTGCGTTAAAACACCCTTGCGCGCATCAATCAGGATCACGGCCAATTCCGCTGTCGAGGCACCTGTTACCATGTTGCGCGTGTATTGTTCGTGGCCCGGTGTATCCGCCACGATGAACTTACGCTTTTCCGTGGCAAAGAAACGGTAGGCCACGTCAATGGTGATGCCCTGTTCTCGCTCTGCGGCCAATCCATCGACGAGCAGCGCAAAATCAATCTCTTGGCCCTGTGTGCCGAGTTTTTTGCTATCTGCTTCAAGCTGAGCAAGTTGGTCTTCAAAAATCATTTTGCTGTCATAAAGCAGACGACCAATCAGCGTTGATTTCCCGTCATCCACGGACCCGCAGGTGATAAAGCGCAACAGCGATTTGTTTTGATGGCTTTCTAGGTAAGCATCAATATCCTGCGCGATCAGCGCGTCAGTTTTATAAACTTGATCTGTCATATCGCGCGCGCCCTAAAAATACCCTTGCTGTTTCTTGACTTCCATCGAGGCACCTTGATCCTTGTCAATCGCGCGGCCTTGTCGTTCGGATGTCGTTGTCAAAAGCATTTCTTGGATGACGTCGGTTAGGGTCGCCGCCTCAGATTGCACAGCGCCCGTTAGGGGGTAACAGCCCAGAGTCCTAAATCGGATCGAGCACATGACAGGCTCTTCGCCAGGTTCCAATGGAAAGCGATCATCATCCACCATCAGGATCAAACCATCCCGTTCCACAGTCGGACGTGGCGCCGCAAAATACAGCGGTACGATTTCAATCCTTTCTAAATGGATGTACTGCCAGATGTCCAATTCCGTCCAGTTGGACAATGGAAAAACACGCATGCTTTCGCCCTTGGCTTTGCGCGCATTATAGAGCGACCAAAGCTCTGGGCGTTGCGCCTTAGGCTCCCATCTGTGTTGGGCGGTTCGGAAGGAAAACACACGTTCCTTGGCGCGCGATTTTTCCTCATCCCGACGGGCACCCCCAAAGGCTGCATCAAACCCGTGTTTATCCAGAGCCTGTTTCAAACCTTCTGTTTTCCACATGTCCGTATGCAATGCGCCATGATCAAAGGGGTTAATCCCCTTTTCCTTGGCCTCGGGGTTTTGATGCACGATCAATTCCATCCCCGCATCCTTCGCGGCCTTATCACGCAATTTATACATCTCTTGGAATTTCCAAGTCGTATCCACATGCATCAGTGGAAACGGAGGAGGAGAGGGATAAAACGCCTTTTTCGCAAGATGCAGCATCACCGCGCTGTCCTTGCCAACCGAATAGAGCATAACAGGATTCTCAGCCTCTGACGCAACCTCGCGCATGATCTCAATCGCCTCAGATTCAAGGTTGGAGAGATGGGTTGACCGCATACGATATCCTCTCTTTCGAAAAAGTTATCAGGAGATGAATGACTAGCCTATCTCGTAAGCGTCGTAAATCATTTCCGATGCTGGCATCTAAGCGCGCTTGGTCAGCAAAAACGAAACAACCGGTCAGCTTCGGGCGCGGGTTCCATGGCGCGCAAACCGCTTTGCCAACACCATACCCACGTTATAAGTGATAACAAATAAAAGTGCCGCCGCAATAAATCCAAGCGCCGCCATGTGATCGTTGCTTTGGAGCATCACCGCCGCGGCGATCGGCGCTGAGGCCAATGGCACAATAATCAATGTAGCCAATGGATTGGTCAGGCCTCTCAGCTTTCGAGATAGCAATGTTAATTCCAGCGCACGCATCACCAATTGATGAAAATGAAGCCGATCCGGTTGGTCGATTGGCTTGCCAGAGCGATAACGGCGAAAGATTGAAAATATCATATCCGCAATAGGCCAGAAGAAGATCAAAAGCATTGAGAAAGGGGCAATCTCTGGATGTCTGTTGAGCAACAAAATCGCAATCCATGCCAAGATATGCCCCGTGCAATATGCACCTGCATCTCCCAAAAAGAGCTTTCCAAAGGGAAAGTTGAATACCAGCAAACCCAATAATGCACCAATAATCAACAGCAATATATACGAGATTTGGTAATCACCCACCGAAACAGCAATAGACAAGAGGCCAAGTGCAATCACGATAGACACGCCGATTGCCAATCCGTTTAAACCATCGATTAGGTTTAAGGAATGGCTGATACCACCGGAAATCAAAAGCGTCAGAATAATGGCAGGGAAAGTGTAAAGCGTTAATATTTCCAGAACCGGAACGCCCATGCGGGGTATCCACGCCCCCAAAAGAATTCCAGCTATAAAAGCAGAGACAAAGGACAAAACCAACCGCATTTTCGCGCTGACATTAAACCCAACATCCTCGCCCAGACCACCCAAAAACACCGGCAGTGCAGATATGGCAAGAATAGACACTAAGTTGAACGTCGTTGCATCTAACGTGAACGCCCCCAAACATCCGCCTAGTATAACCGCCAGACCACCGATTCTTGGGGTCGGCAAACGATGAGAGGATTGAACGGCAGCATTGCCATGGCCCTTGGCCGTGAATTGAATATGGAGCGGACGGGTTAAGAAAATTACCAACGCGAGACACATCGCTGACACAAAGGAAGACAACACTATCATTTGATTTTTGTCACGCTCACCGCTCACCGGCTCCAAATATACACAGTGCCGCCGGATTAATCAAGGCTTGCCGGAAAAAATAAGTCTCCCAAAGAGACACGGAGGCGGAAATGCAGACTGATGTGGTTATTCCAGCTAAAACCTTAAATTTAACGCCCCTGCCCTTCAAGACAAATGAAACAAAAGATGAATTGCGAATTATCAAAGACCTAAAACCCCATGCTTATTTGTGTCTAACCTGAAATTGAAACTTGGTTGATCACGGCTCAATTCAAATGATGAAAAACCATGGCAGTTTTCACCAAAGATAAAGAAGGGGGTACCGTAAATCAAAAAACATTTCTGATGCTTGAATAAAACAAATTGAGTCGATGTAAGTATCCTTTCGATATAAATAAACTTATCCAAGACAGGGTAAACCGCCCTCTTTGGCAAAAGCAAAGGGTTTAATTTAAGTTGAAAACTGCGGCAATACGGCACCATTGGGCGCGCTGTATCCTGGGCCTAGCGCCCTCAACCTAAGCATGAACGGCTTTGAGCATTTTGCGCGGCAACGCCCAGATGCTCCTTATCTCAAGGGGCGGTTTCATTCAAACTTTCCTCGCGGTCAAACCTCTCTTATTGATACCATTTTGAAACTTTAAAGGTTAAAGCGCGCAACGCATAGGTTGTACCTGCTCAAATACCCTAGATTGCTGTCCTGGCTTTAGTGACATCACTTAACTTTGCATCAAATTTAACCCATTTGATGCCGCGACAAAATGCGGGTTGTCCATAACCTCTTTGCCATATTCGAGTTCCTCAAACGTATCGATCCTATACACATTGCCGCCTGCCCCTTTAAGAACTGCATGCGCGGCGCCCGTATCCCATTCCATCGTACGACCAAGACGGGGGTACAGATCTGCTGCGCCACGCGCGATAAGACAAAACTTCAAAGATGACCCTGCGCTTTTGGATTGAACAGGATTATATTTTCTCAAAAAGGCCTCTGTTTCCTCATTAGAGTGCGAGGCCGATTTTACCGCGGTAATCTTCTGCCCATCCACAGCGCGACAGCTGATCTGCGCAATCTGGCCACGCTTATCAATGCTGCTTGCACCGCTTTCTACATAAGATAAACCGTCAAGATCACGATAAAATAAATCACCACTCACTGGCACATATACCACGCCCAACGCCGCTTTACCCTGCACGATCAACGCGATGTTAACCGTAAATTCTCCAGTTTTTTTAATAAATTCTTTTGTGCCGTCCAGCGGATCTACCAAGAAGAATATCGCATCTCTCTGCCGATCAACCTCGGTATAAGTTTCCTCAGAGACAATGGGAATATCTGGTACAAGCTCAGCGAGCGTGGTCGCGATTGCCTTATCTGCCCGCAAATCAGCCAGCGTCAAAGGGCTTTCATCGCTTTTAATCTGAACACCGAAATCGCTTCGAGCGTAGATATCTAAGATTTCAAGCCCCGCCAAAACCGCGGCTTTGCGCATCGAAGCTACTAAATCTGGATATTTTTCTTTTAGGCTTTTCATCGACATCGCCGGGCTTTCTGCTTTTGCTCATTTTGACTACGCGTTAATGTCGTTTTCTTTCAATTTTGCAAGAGGTGGTGTGTGCATTTCCAAGATCAAATCAACCCTGGCCAATAAAATCTATCGAGCAGGGCGCGCTTCATGCGCATCAAACCGTCCAAATATCTTATTTTGGGGATCGTCAGCTCTGATCTGTAAAAACCCGTCACGAGCACGCCTATGATTGGGCAGGTCGCAGGCTATCCAGGCCTATGCCCTGCAAAAACCGAATTCCCCTGATAGGCCAAAGCCCCAAAACCTTCAAAATCCGTAAGGTAAATCGTTTTTTCGTTTGCAACTATCCCCATTCTAACGCTCTTCAGGCATAGGCCGAAGCGGACCATAAACTATAACGTAACGGCCTGCCCAAGCCGCGCCGAGTCTTGCGCAGCTTGCCCCATGCGTACCGCCCAAATGCCATCGTTCAAACTTACTTCCACCGCACGTCCTTGTCGCACAACCGCTAAAAACCGCTGATGCTGATAAAAGGTGGATCCATTGTGATCTCCTGCCTCTAACAAAGCCGGATCGACCGGAATTGCAAGCTCTTCGCGCAGGCCAGAATGGCGCGGCGAAATCACCAGCTTTGGATCTGGGGCGCGCTGCGATTGGTTCATCCAAAACCGCGTTGGTCCGGGCACGAATGCCTCGATCTTGCCGCGCGGACCCACAACGGATATTTCTTCCTGAAAATGCGCCCCTTCAGCAAACATACATAATTCTAGCATTGCCTTCGTACCATTTTCGAAATCTACGATCACATAACCATGATCCCAAATATCAGGAACGGCGCCCGCATAAGTTTCGTCTAAATGGTTCACAGCCTGACCACCGCTGGCCATGATCCGCGTTGGATTAGATCCGGTCAACAAACGCATCAGGTCAAAAAAATGACAACATTTTTCGACAAAGGTGCCGCCACTATTGGCATTAAAGCGGTTCCAATCTCCAACTTTTTCCAAGAACGGAAATCGGTGCTCGCGGATGCTTAACATCTTCAAACCGCCTGTCACGCTTTCAAAGCGATCTTTCAAGGCCGCAATGGGCGGCATGTAGCGATATTCCATAGCCACCCAGACGGGCGCGTTATATTGGGTTTTAAAAGCCTCAACGCGGGCCAAATCCTGAGCATTGGTGAATAAGGGTTTTTCAACCAAAACGGGGCGCGCCGGATAGTGGGCGATGCGCTCCAATTGCTCCAAATGAACATGATTGGGCGATACGATCACCAAACAATCAAGATCTTCACGCGCCAGAAGCTGATCCAAACTCTCAACAAAAACTGCGTCGGGGGCGAGGCTTTGCGCAGCCTGGCGCATCTTTGCATCGGGTTCAAAAATTGCCACCACAGCTGTTGCGGGCAAAAGAGCTATATTGCGCAGATGTTCTTGCCCCATCATACCACAGCCTATAATCCCATAGCGGGTTATTTCTTGCATTCTGTTACCTTATTTAATGCGCGCCACATAGCGCGCTACGTTTGTGTCAATCCAGTTTTGAGAATATTCAATCGTCTCACCGGTTTGCGACCGGCTTAACCGCGCCGCAAAAAGGCAGGGCGTACCTGGCCTTGGGTCAAACCCATCTGGTGCCCATTGCGGCACCGGCTCTAGCCCCAATTGATCTTCGGCTTCGGTAATCCAAAGATTGAGAACATTGCGGTAATAAAGATAAAGCGAATGAGACATTTCGCTTGTGCTAAGTTGCGCTGCTTGATTCCCATCCAACCAAATTTCTTCAAGCACCGCTGGTTGCGCGTTAAGCGATCTTAACCTGCGAATGCGATAGGCCCTTGACGCCGGCCCAAAGGCCGGAAATGCGGCGGGTTTTGGCAATAAATCAACATTCAAAACCTGCGCGGTTGGCAAACCCCCGCCATCGATCAGCTCAACACGGAAGAAAGAATAAACCGAATTGGGCGTGGCGCCCGTTTTCACATAATTCCCTGACCCTTGACGCTTCTCCAAAAGCCCTTTCGCATTCATATCATCCAATGCTTTACGCAACGTGCCCACTGAAATCCCCAATTCAGCAGCCATTTGCCTTTCCGGCGGCAAACGTGCGCCATCCAAATACCGCCCCGCCGCGATATCGCGGATAAGCATTTCGCTTATCTGAACATAGGTCGGCAGTACGGTTTTCATCGGTGTTTTTCATCCGCCTTACAAAAATTGATATACTATTGATTTACATAAACTCAGGTGCTACGCAAGGCGCAAAAGACAAAAAGGATCCCTGAAATATGACCATCGTCCCCATCACGTCAACAGAGTTAGACGCGGTCGAAGTCTCCTGGTTTTCCGCGCTGTGTTCAGATGATTTTCAATATCTTGGCGTGCCTGATGGCACGCTGCGATCCTCATGGGCCCATTGCAGTAACATCGTTAAAAAAGCCGAAGCGCAGGGTTTTCGGAACATACTATGCCCCTCTTCATATCAGGTTGGCCAAGATACGCTGAGCTTTGTCGCCGGCTGCGCTCTGATAACCGAAAAGATCAACCTGCTGGCCGCTGTGCGGTGCGGAGAAATGCAACCCATCATGCTGGCGCGCACGATTGCCACGTTGGACCATATGCTGGAAGGGCGCCTTACGGTGAATATCATCAGCAGCGATTTCCCCGGCGAAAAAGCAGATAGTGCGTTTCGCTATCAACGCTCGCGTGAAGTTGTTGAAATTCTCAAACAAGCCTGGACGCAAGATGAAATCAACTATCAGGGCCAAGTGTATAATTTTTCCGGCCTCACCACAGATCCAGCAAAACCCTATCAGACCGGTGGGCCTTTATTGTATTTTGGCGGTTATTCTCCCGCCGCGCTGGAATTATGCGGGCAACATTGCGATGTATATTTGATGTGGCCGGAGCCAAAACAGCAAATCGCTGAGCGTATGCGCGCCGTCAATGCGGTTGCCGAACGCTATGAGCGCAGTTTGGATTACGGATTGCGCGTGCATGTGATCGTGCGCGATACCGAACAAGAAGCGCGCGAATATGCGCAACATTTGGTGTCAAAGCTTGGGGATGATGCTGGCCGTGCCATTCGCGAAAGGGCGCTGGACAGCACATCGCTAGGCGTGGCGCATCAAGCCAAAAATCGCGATCTTGCGGATATGGAAGGCTTTGTTGAACCGCATCTTTGGACAGGTGTCGGCCGCGCCCGCTCGGGCTGCGGTGCGGCGATTGTTGGTTCAACTGATCAAGTCTTATCTGAACTTGAATCCTATCAAAAAATGGGAATCCGCGCCTTTATTCTTTCCGGATATCCGCATATGGAAGAATGCGAACATTTTGGAGCCCGCGTTATGCCGCAATTGAACACCTGTTCCTTACCACAAGCTTACGGTCGGCAACCAAACACAAACCCATTAACACCCCTCGGGGCAGGAGAGCGCCGCTAATGCAACGCATTGAACTTACATCTTCTTTAAGCCTATCGCGGGTTATCTATGGCATGTGGCGCTTGGGCGATGATTCTGACACCAGCATAAGTCACATCCGCAACAAGGTCGCAGCCTGCTTAGAGCAGGGCATCACCACCATGGATCAGGCCGATATTTATGGCGGCTATATGGCTGAAGAATTGCTCGGGCAGGCTTTGCAAGGAACCGATCTGCGCAATAAAATCGAAATCGTTACCAAATGCGATATTGTGGCGCCCGTAGGCCGGTATGAAACTGCGTCGGTGAAACATTACGATACCAGCCGCGCACATATTCTAGCCTCGGTTGATCATTCGCTCCGCCTGATGGGGGTTGATCACATCGATTTACTTTTATTGCATCGCCCAGACCCTTTGATGGACCATCTGGAAACCGGCGCGGCGCTTGATGAGCTAGTGACCAGCGGTAAAATCCGCAGCGTGGGTGTGTCCAATTTCAAACCTTATGATTGGGACTTGCTTCAATCCGCGATGAAGCAAAAACTGGCCACCAATCAAATTGAACTTAGCGTTCTTGAACACAACGCGCTGACCAATGGCGATGTAGCGTTTCATCAACGTCATGGCACGCCGCTGATGGCGTGGTCGCCTTTGGCCGGCGGGCGCCTTTTCCAAGATGCCCATGCTGACGTGTTATCGGTGCTTGCTGAAATTGGCGCAAAGCAAGGCAAAGCCGCCGACGCCGTGGCAATCGCGTGGCTTTTGGCGCATCCTGCCAATATTCTTCCTGTTTTGGGCACCAACAATATGCTGCGCATTCAATCGCTGTCAGATTGCACCGATATCGCTTTGTCGCGCGAAGAGTGGTTTGAAATCTATACAGCCGCTTTAGGGCATGAGGTGGCTTAATGGACAACGCGGTTCAGCCTCAAAGGGCATCCGACACGCCGTTTGACAGCGGCGCGTTTCGCTTGGCTTTGGGGCGCTTTGCAACGGGTATCACGATCATTACATGCTCGCATGACGGGCAGCCTATGGGCATCACGGCCAACAGCTTTGCCAGCGTGTCGCTGGATCCGCCCCTGGTCCTTTGGTCGCCGGCAAAAGCCTCGCGCCGTCACCTCGCCTTCAGCCAAGCAACCCATTTTGCAATTCATATCTTGGAAGCGGGTCAGGAAGTACTTTGCCATAGCTTTGCCCGACCAGGGGACGGCTTTAAAAACCTTGAATGGCAAACAGGCGCACAAAATGTGCCTTTGTTTTCCAGCTGTTTGGCCCGTTTTGAATGCAGTTTATACGCACAGCATGACGCAGGCGACCATACGATCATTATCGGACATGTGGACCGTTTTGAAAAAAACGAGGGCACACCGCTCGTGTTCAGCCAAGGGGCTTATCTGAAAACCAACGCATGAAGGCGGTTTATGCGTTGAGCGCATGGCCCGATCGTAAACTGCTTTCGAGCCTTTAACATCAACTTCATAACCGAAAAAAAACGCGCCTGTGGCATTGCTGTTTCACGGCCCGCGCCGAGATCCGCTGTCACACCTGAAAAATATGCCAATGGCTCGCCCGATGTTTTCCCTAGATACAGGTTTTGCCATACACATAAAACACAGGATCGGTTTCGGATCTGGGGGTCGTTTATCACCAGGGCGGTGGCGTTTTGCTCAAGAATGCGTCTATTCCCTGCGCCGCTTCTACGCCTTCCCAAACGTCCGCCAGCGCCGAGATCGTATATTCAATAATCGCATCATCGATTGCTGGGCCCAGTTTCCGCGCCAAACGTTTGGATGAAGCCACCGCGCCGGGCGCCACCTTTAAATACGGGTTGATTTCATCTTCAAGGCGCGCTTCGACCGCCTCTGCGGGAAGATAATCGGCGATTAAATCCAGATCTTTGGCTTCAGCGGCGCCAAAAATTTTGGCGGACATGAAGACGCGGCGCGCCTTACCCTCGCCCATCCGCGCAATTACATAAGGGCTTATGGTGGCCGGAATAAGCCCTAAACGCGTTTCCGTCAGGCCGAATTTTGTGGTGTCTTCGGCGATCGCAACATCGCAAATAGCCGCCAACCCAACCCCTCCGCCATAGGCGCCGCCCTGCAAAACACCAATGAGCGGTTTTGGTAAAGTGTTGAGCCGTTTCAGCATCTGCGCCAATTTACGCGCCTCAGCCATCCGCCCTGCGCGATCCGCGGCGATCTGCGCCTTCATCCATTCCAAATCACCACCGGCGCAAAACACGCGCCCACGACCGCGCAACACCACCACGCGCACAGCGTCCATAGCGCTAACTTTTTGTGCAAATTCATGCAGATCGGCAATCATCTGGCCGGAAAATGCGTTGCGCTTTTCAGGCCGGTTCAACGCGACGGTCAAGACGCCACGCGCATCGCAGGAAAGAGCGAGCGTTTCAAATTTAGGCAGTTCCATGCACCAGCCCCTTTGCCATCCGAGCCGCTTTCTCCAATTTTATCAGATCAAGACCAGTTTCAAACCCCTGCGCTTGCATCAAATCGGCAACCGCCTCAGTGGCAACATTGCCCTTGGCGCCGGGCGCATAGGGGCACCCGCCTAGGCCGCCAACCGCGGCGTCAAACACCCGGATCCCATGCCCCAGCGACAGCACGATATTTTCAAGCGCCCGTTGATTGGTATCATGGTAATGCCCGGCTAAGGCACTTGCCGGTACGCTGTCAAGAACCGCCTGAAGGGTTTTATCCAAGCGCTCCGGCGTGGCCTGACCAATCGTATCGCCCAGGCTAATTTCATAACATCCCATTTCAAACAAAGCCTGTGCCACCCAAGCCGTGCGCTGCGGTGACACCGCCCCCTCATAGGGGCAATCAGTGATACATGACACATATCCCCTCACCGGAATGCCCGCGGTTTTCGCCGCCGCCATCATCGGGATAAACCGGGCAAGGCTGTCCTCGATCGAGCAATTGATATTGGCTTTGCTAAAGGCCTCGGACGCCGCGCCAAAAATAGCAATCTCATCTGCCAAGGCATTTTTTGCCGCCTCAAACCCCTTCATATTCGGGGTCAATGCCGTATAGCTTATGCCCGGCACGCGGGTCAGTCCAGCCATCACCTGCGCAGCATCAGAAAGCTGCGGCACCCATTTTGCTGAGACAAAGCTGGTGACTTCGATTTTGGACAGCCCGCATTCTGACAGCGCATTCACCAAGGCAATTTTATCCGCTGTCGCAATCGGCGCGGCCTCATTTTGCAGCCCATCCCGTGGACCCATTTCAAACACAGTGACCCGCTCGCCCATTTATCCCTACACCGCTTATTGCCCATCTCTAATGCGGGCACGCCAATCTTGCCCGCTTACGCCCAAGAGCGCAAACCTATTTCAGCAATTATCCATGACAAACCAAAAATTGAGATTGTGCTTAAAGCAGCAACCCGTCACAAAGCGAGGAGAGAAAAAAATAGGGTTATAAGATGATTGAAGAAAAGCCCGGACTGTTGGCGCAGATTCGCGATAAATTTGCCCATGTCGATAGCTGCCCGTTTACCGGCCCACGCGTGTTTTTCGAAAATGCAGGCGGCGCCTTAACACTAAAATCAACCGTTGAAACATCTGCAAAATATGCGGCTATTCCCGACAATCAAGGGCGGGATAATCCGGCCAGCCATGCGCTCATGGCGATTATAAAGAAAGCCAAAGATCAATCTCATGTGCTGTTCAACGCGCCAGATGGTCAATTTTTTGTTGGGGAAAGCGGCACTGAATTATTGTTTCGTATGGTGCGCACGGCCGTGATGGCCGCGCCTGAGGGCGGCGTTGTTCTGGGATCCAGCGTAGAGCACCCTGCCTCGCGCAGCGCCGCGAAGCATTGGGCAAAGGCAACAAACCGTCCCTATATCAGCGTGCTCCATAATCAAGAAACCGGCGCAGTTGAGGCGGCGAATTACGCGGCTCATGTAACGCCCGATACACGAGTTGCCACCATTTTGCATACCTCCCCCGTGACCGGAATGGGAATGGATGTTGCGGCTATTTCAGCCGCAATACGCGCCGTGGCGCCTGATTGCTTTATCATCGTGGACGGGATTCAACATGCGGCCCATGGCGCGCTAAACCTTGCCAGCTATCAGGTCGATGGCTATGCAATTTCGCCCTATAAAATGTTTTCGCGCCATGGGTTTGGCTATGGGTGGATTTCTGACCGTTTGAGCAAGCTTGATCATGAAACCTTGTTAAACGGCCCCGCAGAAAATTGGGAACTTGGCACGCGCGATACCGGCGCCTATGCCACAATTTCAGATATTGTTGACTATTTGGATTGGTTGGGCTGTCAGTTTAGCGATAGCGGCGATTTGCACAAACGGCTTGAAGCCGCGTCATGGGCCATTCAGCACCACGAAAAAGCGCTAACAGATGCCATTTTATATGGGTCTGATAATTTGCCTGGTATACGAGACATGGATGGGATTGAAGTTATTGGCGGCTATGAAAACCCACGCCGCGAGGGCTTGGTTGCGCTGCGCGTGACGGCGCAGGCCTCAAGCGATGTGGTCGCTGCGCTTAACAGCGCCGGTATTCGCACCCATACCCGCAAAGCCGATCACTATTCGGGCAATATCTTATCCCCAATGGGATGGCCCGATTGCATCCGCATATCGCTGTGCCACTATAATTCCAAAAGCGAAGTCCGCCAATTGCTATCGGCACTGAAAGAAATCACAGAGACCGCGAACTGATTTCTTGCCGCCGGGCGTAAACCGCGCTAAAAAACAAGTAATCAGCTCTGTATTATTCGCGCCAGCGCTTATTCAGATGATCGACGATCTGATCGCGCGCCTGGCGATAAGAGGCCATTTTTACCTCGCGGCTCTCGCCCAATTCCGTCGGATCCATTATCGGCCAATATTCTACCTCTAGATGAAAAAAGCGGGTTAATTCCAAAGCGCGTTGCTGGCTTGCAGGCGATAGAGCCACCACCAAATCAAACGCAGAGAGGTGATCGCCCCCCTGCGCCATTTCATCAAAACTGCGGGTGCGGTGACGCGACAGCTCAACGCCAATTTCTTCGCAGACGCTGATCGCAAATCCGTCAATTTCAAGATCATTCATCACGCCCGCCGATTGCACATAAATTTCAGTGCCATAGAGCTTTTTCATAATGCCTTCCGCCATAGGAGAGCGCACGGCATTATGGTCACAACAAAATAAAATAGATTGGGGCAAAGTATCCGACATATTATTCACCCCCAAAATGCAAAACGCAAATAAGTGTAAACAAGCGGCGCGCCGTATCATTATCAATTTCGGCCTTATCAACCAACCGCTCGCTGAGAATCCGCGCGCCTTCATTATGAATGCCGCGGCGGGCCATATCGACGGTTTCAATCTGGCTGGGCGGCATATGTTTCACAGCATCGTAATAGCTTTCACAAATCGCCCAGTAATCCTTGACCACCTGACGAAACGGGGAAAGCGACAGATGAAATTCAGCCACTTTCACCTGCGTTTCAGTGCCCACATCAAAAACCAAGCGTTTTTCTTTAATTGAAAGACGCACGCGGTACGGCCCGGGCGCAATGTCGCGCTGGCCGCGCGCCGGCAAAACAAAATTATTTTGTTCTAACAGATCAAACATAGCCACGCGGCGCTCTTGTTCAATCTCCGGTGTGGGAACCGGCAGATTTTGATCGTCGATCTCTATATGCACAATATGGGTCATCAGACATCCATCAAACGTTGGTAGTTGCAATTGCAAAAACGGGCAGAGCGCGCGCAGTCAAAGACAAGCCTACCCTTTATTCGTTATTGAATTTTAATCGGATCAGATCCGAAAGACCAGAGGAGAGACAGCCACTTAATCAGCCCTATCATTCAATTTACGCAGCCGCGCCGTGACCGACAGCGCATGCGCCTGCAAGCTTTCCGAGGTCGCCAAAATTTCAGCCGCCGGCCCAATGGCGCGTAACGCCTCTGGGCGCATCATCGCAAGCGTGGTGCGTTTGAGAAAATCCATCACAGACAGCCCACTGCTAAAACGGGCAGAGCGGGCGGTGGGCAAGACGTGATTTGGACCTCCAATATAATCGCCAATGGCTTCGGGCGTCCAACCGCCCAAAAAGATCGCCCCTGCATGGGTAATCTGCGCGCTCAGGGCTTTGGGATCTGCCACACATAGTTCCAAATGTTCGGGGGCAATACGATCGCTTAATGCAACCGCCTCACGCATGCTGGACACGGTGATGATCGCGCCAAAATCGCGCCAGCTGGCCGCGGCGATCTCGCGCCGTTCAAGCGTTTTAAGCTGGTTTTCGACCGCATCGGCAACCGCAACGGCAAATTCTGGATCATCCGTGATCAATATAGATTGCGCGTTTGCATCATGTTCGGCTTGGCTTAACAAATCCAAAGCGATCCAATTGGGATCATTTTCAGCATCCGCAATCACCAATATTTCGGAGGGGCCAGCGATCATATCAATGCCCACCTTTCCAAATACGCGGCGTTTTGCGGCGGCAACATAGGCATTGCCTGGGCCAGTAATCTTATCAACAGGCGCGATCGTCTGGGTCCCATAGGCAAGAGCAGCGATCGCTTGCGCACCGCCAATGCGATACACCTCATCCACACCCGCAATTTTACAAGCCAGCAAAACCAGCGGATTTAAAATACCACCCGGGCAAGGCACCACAACGCTTAGACGGCTTACTCCGGCCACTTTCGCCGGAATCGCATTCATCAAAACCGAAGAAGGATAGCTGGCAAGCCCGCCTGGAACATACAGACCGGCCGCTGATATAGGCGTCCAGCGCCAGCCTAATTCAGCGCCCGTGCTATCGGTCCAATAGGCATCTTCAGGTTTTTGCTTTTCGTGATAGGCGGTGATACGCGCCGCGGCCAGTTCCAAGGCAGAGCGCTCTTTCGCTCCAACCTGCGCGCAAGCAGCTTCAATTTCTGCGGCGGAAATTTGCAACTCCTCAGCGCGCAGCGCAACCCCGTCATATTTTTCTGTTAAGTCCAGAACCGCAGCGTCACCGCGCTGTTGCACATCCGCGATGATCCGAGCGACACTGCTATCAACATCCGGGCTGTCTTCGCGTTTTGCGGATAAAAGCGCCGTAAAATTCTTTTCAAAATCTACGTCTTGAGTGTTTAGTAAAACTGGCATTTTGCGCTCCTACTTTCGAATAGCAATTAGCGCCTCTTCGGCCAAGCCTCAAGCCCAAGAGGGGGTTTAAACGCTATGAGTAGGTATGCGGCCCGAGGGCGCGATATAAGGTTTCGTGACATCCCGCAAAGATATCTCGAGCGCCGAAATTTGTATTTTGATCGCTGCAGAGCCAGAAAATGTAAGTTGGACATCTTCAGAGGCGCCTTCACCCTCTTGATACGACAGGGACAAAAGCGCCAAAACGGCTTTGGGGGTGCTGCGATCAATACCGATCGAGGCGACATGGCGAACGTGATCAATCACGAGCAATGATTGCACGCGTTCGACGGGACGTTTTTGCTGTTGTGCATGCTCTTTATCTTCCCAGCGAAATCGGTTGAGCAGAACCGCCAATTGCCGATGTTTCTGGCGCCATTTCATTTCAGAAACCGGCACCACGGCATCCTGCAGAAAGGCTGACATCACGTCAATATCTGCCGGATCAATTGCTCCGATATATAAAGGCTTTTCAACGCCGTCTTGAAAGCGGGCATCCTGCGTCATCAGGATGAAATCCTTTCCACTTTGGCCCCAACAGCCTGCAATTTTGCTTCTAATTTTTCATAGCCGCGATCCAAATGATAGACACGGCTGACCACGGTTTCACCCTCCGCCGCCAAACCTGCCAAAATTAAAGACACTGAAGCGCGCAAATCAGTGGCCATGACCGGCGCACCCTTTAAGTGATCCACGCCAGACACATTTGCCACCCCGCCTTGCACATCAATCCGCGCGCCCATGCGCATCAATTCAGGCGCGTGCATAAACCGGTTTTCGAAAATGGTTTCCTCTAACACGCTGGTGCCTTTTGCCGTGCATAAAAGCGCCATCATCTGCGCCTGAAGGTCGGTTGGAAACCCCGGAAACACTTCCGTTTTAATGTTCACACTTTTCAAAACATTGCTGCGCCGAGACACCTGCAGCCCGCCTGCGGTTTCGACAACATCCACCCCAATTGCGTCTAATTTCTCGCAAAACGCAGAGAGCAAATTGATCCGCCCCCCCAATAATTCAACTTGCCCCCCCGCGATCACCGGCGCCAGCATATAAGTGCCCAGCTCGATACGATCGCTCACAACGGGATGCGTTGCGCCATGCAACCGTTCAACGCCTTGGATGGTGATGGTGTCACTACCGCCGCCATCGATTTGCGCCCCCATTTTGCCAAGACAGTCGATCAAATCGACGATCTCGGGCTCGCGCGCGGCATTCTCTAACACCGAAACGCCCTTGGCAAGGCTGGCCGCCATAATAAAATTCTCGGTCGCGCCAACCGAGGCAAATCGCAAGCGATGCTGTGCCCCGCGCAGGCCCCCAATTGGCGCTTTGGCATGCAAATAGCCCTCTTTCAACTCGATCTCGGCGCCCAGCGCTTCCAATGCGCTGATATGTAAATCCATCGGACGCGCGCCGATCGCGCAGCCCCCGGGCAGCGATACAACCGCCTGTCCAAACCGCGCCAAAAGCGGCCCCAGCACCAGATTTGACGCGCGCATTTTGCGCACAAGATCATAATCTGCCGTTAAATTTTCAATCTTATGCGAAGATAATGCCACCACCAGCCCGTCATTCATGCTGGAGACTTCTGCCCCAAACGAGCGCAGCAAAGATGACATCGTTGCGATATCGGATAAGCGCGGTACATTGTTCAGGGTCAGGGGCTCTTCGCTTAGCAAGGTTGCCGGCATCAAGGTTAAGCAGGCATTTTTTGCCCCTGCAATTGGAATTGCGCCATGCAAAGCGCCATTTCCGGTGACCAAAATTGAATCCATATTTTATTCCTTTTTGGCGGGCTGGGGCAAGGTTTCACCCGGCTCCCCCGCTTTGGCTTTCGCCTGCGCTTTGCGTTTCGCCAGATTTGATTTCAGCGCCTGTTTTAAGCGCTGGTCGCGCTGCTCGGCACCAGATTTGGATTCGGAAGCTTTGGGTTTCTGCGTCATGGCGCTTGCTTACAACATCAAAGAAAACACGTCTAGTTTTGACTTGCGTGGCAGATGATTCCCGTCTACTCACGCGCTGGAAGTTGCTGTAGTAGCTCAGTGGTAGAGCACTCCCTTGGTAAGGGAGAGGTCGGGAGTTCAATCCTCCCCTACAGCACCACAATCTTCACGAAAAAAAGACCAAAAAAACCATTTAACCGCATGCTGGAAGAGAATGATAGAATGCTGCTACCGCTGCAAAGCTACGCCGCCCCTATCAAAATCTATATCGTTCTTGGAACAAGGCGCGCTGCGCTACGGGCTTGCGCGATTTCAGGCTGCATGATTTGCGCCATAGCTTTGCCAGCATTTTGGTGAATAACGGCGTTTCAATTTATGAGGTTCAAAATTTGCTTGGTCATGCCTCAATCAACACCACCAAACGCTACGCGCATTTGGCTCCTGAAACGCTTCGCAAAAGCGCCCAAGTTGCCGCAGATGTCTATTCGCTGGCCAAACGGGGGGGCGTGGTGAACACCCCCAGCGATCGCCCCGTGCAAAGGCTTTACATGCCCGGAATAAGCGGAATATCGCAAGCGGTTAGAAGAAGCAGGCCGGCAAGCAAAAATAATTTTTTCATTTAGGTATCTTTCTCAGCATGTTTGACACGTTCAAGGCCCTAGTATGTTTCACATTCTGGCAGTGTTGCCAAGCTCCGACCCGTAAACTTGAAAGCTTTTTTGAGGCTTGGGCGAAACGCCGTACCGCCTCGAACGCATCATGGATTCGGAACAAAATACAAAGGCATGGCCTATGGAACACCCTCATATTGAATGGCTGGGGGATGGCGGGCCGAAAGGAAGCGGAAACCAGCGTGAAATTTGCTCTTATGATCATGAGCGTTGGCGCTGAGGAGCTCGACATGATGCGTATCAAGGATCTGAACATCTGCAGTATCA
>OZSS01000558.1_pt1 | contig 17819 bp, 12 predicted proteins | sample 1779911 | NCBI WGS metagenome assembly OZSS01 (sample SAMEA2603589, study PRJEB24840) | metagenome | biome: Water; feature: Photic zone; material: Seawater sample | place: Mediterranean Sea | collected 2013-11-12 | depth 10 m | reverse complement strand
GTGAACCATCGGTTATCAATAAGAAACGATATTTCTACATCTTCAATATTATTGAAAATAACTGAATCTATATAATCATCATAATCATAAGGATCTGCTGTAAAGTAAACTCTTCTAATAAATTTTGTATCATAGAATAAATATTCAATTCTTGAGATAGACGATCTCGAACTATCAATCCTATTGATAAAACCGAGGAAAGTAATTTTCTTATCGGCATTGCTCCCTATAAAATTAGGTAGCTGATTCCCAAAGTTATCTCGCATGGGTAAATTCACTACTGACATAAGATCTCTTCTTATAGTGCTCACACCTAAGTTAAATACTTTTATATCATCTACTTTTGATTTACTTTGATTCCTTAAATCAATTGATGATTGAAGAAAGTTTGTAGAAACAATCGCAATTATTGAAAGAATAACTAAAGATATTAATACTTCTATTAGTGTAAAACCTTTTTTCATTTAATTCTTTTTTAAAAAACCCTTAGTTTCATATATAACTTGGGTATTATCTTTTTTGGTTATTTCTATTTGATATTCAATATAAGATTTCATTGGGGCTTCATTAAACGTTTCTTTCCACTCCCACTCATCTCCATAAAACATCAAGGAACCGCTTCTATTTTTTTGATTAAATGGTTTTTCTAGAGTGTTAATTAAAGAAATCCTGTTATTTGCTATCTCTCTAGCAATTACTCTATTTTCTAAAGAGAAGATTGATAAGGTTGTTGAACTTAATGTTTGATAAACCGACATTACAGCGACGCTTAGTATTAAAAGCGAAACGGAAACCTCTATTAAGCTAAAGCCTCTCTTAAAATTCATCAATTCTTAAGAATTCTCCTCCATGAGTAAGAACAAAATTATATTTCTGATTATTGTTGGAAAAAGTGAATTTTGCCCCTGTTGTTTCGCCAGATGGATAGAATAGGATATAAGGTAAATCTAAATCATCATTAGATAACTTGAATTTAAGACCATCGCTTGTCTCTATTTCTTTTTCAAATTCAGTAAATTCATTCCAGGTATAGCTATATATGGGTTTAGAGATTATTTCAGTTTCTTCATTAGCTATTTCATAAATAGTCTGTTCATTTGTATTTGCATACCATCCTAAAACTTTTCCGCGAATTATGCTTTCTTGGGAAATTTCAGAAAAGCTTTCTTCTAAAGTCCTAGGTGAGTTACTAATATTAACAATATTGGTATTTAAAAGAAGTATTGATGACATTACTCCAATAATGACAATTACAATAAGTAATTCTATTAATGTAAATCCTGGTTTTTTATTTAAGCCAATTACCGAGGTCTGCATTTTCACCTGTACCTCCTTCCACTCCATCAGCACCTAAAGTGAAGACATCATAGGATGAGTTTTTTAAGCCAGGATATAGATAAAGATATTCTCTACCCCATGGATCTTGAGGAAAAGACTTTATGTATCCTCCTTCAGGATAGAGTGATGGTCGTTTAAGATCTGACGGAGGAGCAACTAATGACTGTATTCCTTGATCTGTTGTGGGATAAGTCAGCTCATTAAATTTATATAGTTCCAGCGCTTTCTCAATTTGTGAAATATCTGCTCTTACTTTTTCTAAGTTCGCTCTTTGGAGAAAAGGAGATACATTAACTGCAACAACTGTTGCTAATATGCCAAGTATCACAATTACTGCCATGAGCTCAATTAGAGTAAATCCTTTTTTCATAATTAATTTAATATTAGTGTGTTCATTTGCATTATAGGAATAAGTATAGCCATAACGATTAAAAGAATAAATCCACCCATAATAATAATGATTAATGGCTCTATGAGAGATAGAACAGTTGATCGTGTTGTTTCAATCTCAGATTTCATAAAATCAGAAGCTTTTTTGAACATTGGTGTAAGGTTACCAGACCTATAACCACTGGAAATAAGTTGGTTAAAGATATCTGGGAAAATTTGTTCGCGCATTAGAGCACGTGAAAAATCAGAACCTTCTTTTACTGACTTTATTATTTTATTAAGGCGATCTTTTAGATAAGCATTGTTCAAAACTTGCGATGTTTCTTGAAGTGCATCATCTAGAACTATCCCTGATGACATCAATAAATACATAGTACTACTGAATCTTTCAGTCTCAGATTTTAATAAGAATCCTCCAAAAATTGGAATTTTAAGAAAGATTCTATGAATATTTATTGCCTTTTCAGTAGTTAGTAACTTCCTATAATAAAAAAAAGAAACACCTAATATCAGTGTTATAGATGGGATTATATAAATCATATTAGAAGATATATTCATTAATACTGATGTTAACAAGGGCAGATCTACGCCTGATTTAACGAATTGATTTACAACCTGAGGCATAACAAAAGTTAGTAACGAAATTACTACTATTATTGAAAAAGAAAAAAGGATGAATGGATATGTTAAAGCAGTCCGAACCTTCTGATTAATAGATAAACTTTCTTCAAGATAATCGGATAAAGATTTAAACATCTCAATAAGTCTTCCTGAAGTATCACCAGCTTTAATTAATGATGTATATGTATTATCAAAAACCTGAGGGTAAGCCTCCATTGCATCCCCTAGCCTTTTGCCCTGAATTATTTCATCTCTTAAATTAAATAATATATTCTTTAAATCTTTATTTTTGACTTGTTCAGCAGTCATCTTTAAAGCCTCATCAATTTGTGCAGCTGCCTCAAGGAGTGTACCAATTTGTCTGGTAGCAAGGACCAAATCTTTATTTTTGATCTTAAATCTTTTGGTAGTTTGAGATTTTATTTTTTTAAGTTTGTGCGGTATTAAATTAAGACTTTTTATTTCTTTTCTTGCCAATCTTTCACTATCGGCATTTATAAATCCTGATTGAATTGAACCCTCAGAGTCAAAAGCCTTATAGCTATACGAAGGCATCTTCTTTTATATTGTTAGATCTAATGAGCTCATCACAAGATGTTATACCTTCAATAAGAAGATTCGAGCACGAAGAATTTATTGAGGGAGTATTTTTAAACACATACTCATTAATCTCATTCTCTGACTTTTCGTTATGAATCATGTCTTTTATGGTTTTATCAACATTTACGCACTCAGCAACAGCAATCCTTCCTTTGTATCCTGTTCCATTACAATCATCACATCCTACATGATCATAAACTTCAAGATTGTGCTTTAAACCAAATAAATCAGCTATATCTTTGTTTATAGTGGTTTTAACTTTACAACTATCACATAGCCTTCTTACAAGTCTTTGAGAAATTACTGTTTTTAAACTAGAAGATATCAAAAATGATTCTATTCCCATGTCTCTGAGTCTAGTAATAGCACCAACAGCACTATTTGTATGCACAGTTGATAGTACAAGGTGGCCCGTTAAACTGGCCTGTATGGCAATTTGCGCTGTTTCTGTGTCTCTTATTTCTCCTACCATTACAACATCAGGATCTTGTCTAAGCATTGCACGTAATCCCGTAGCGAAAGAGTATCCAGTTTTTTGATTAACCTGCGTTTGGCCAATGCCTTTCAAGGTGTATTCTATTGGATCCTCAACAGTGAGAATATTTTGAGATGAATCACTTAGGTCTCTAAGGCCAGCATAAAGAGTTGTAGTTTTTCCAGAGCCAGTTGGTCCGGTAACTAAGATAATACCTTCGGATTCACTTAAAGACTTCTTATAAGTTGAAAGTATTATTTGTGGTAAACCAAGATCATTAATATTAATTTGTGCTGATTGTTTATCTAAGAGTCTTAATACAATTCTTTCTCCATATGTAGATGGTAGAGTTGAAACACGAACATCAACATTTTTATCTCCAAGAGATAACGAAACTCTTCCATCCTGTGGCAACCTCCTTTCAGAAATATCAAGTTTGGAAATTACCTTTAGTCTGGCAATCATTAATGGTGTGAGTCGAGGATCTTGAGATATAACTTCTTGAAGTATTCCATCTATTCTGTATCTCACCGATAAAGAGTCCTCATAAGGCTCAAAGTGGATATCTGATGCTCTTAACTTTATTGCCTGACTTAAAATACCATTTATAAGCTTAATGATAGGTGCATCGTTGCTCCCGCTTAACAGATCTTCTGTAGCTGTAATTGTTCCTGCGAAAGTTTTGAGATCAAAATTATCTTTAAGTTCTTCTGAAAGTTCTGAGTTTTGAGAAATTACAGAAAAATTTGACGTTATAAGGTTATTTAACTCCTCAGCATTACAAATTTCTACTTCAAATGATTTACCTATATACCTGAATAGCTCCTGATGTATATCAAAGCTTAGCTCTGAAGTTGAATAAATCTTAATTTCACCATTATTATCTATTCCAAAGATATTATTCTGTTTTACGAAGTCGTAAGGAAGAATACTTGATGTTTCAGCCATAGCATCATTAGGTATATCAGACATCTATTTATCTTCTGTGAGGTCGATTAGCTTAGATTGTTGCTTGAGTAACTGTTCTGCTTTAATAAAATTATACTTTTCAGTAGAAATCTGAGAAACCGATTCCGAGTCAACTAAAATCTTAGGTCTTAAAAAAACCATTAAATTCTTTTTAACTTTTGACTCACTAGATGATTGAAATAGTTTACCTAGAATTGGAATTGAGCCAAGGACAGGTACTCTCTGAATATCTTCCTGTATATCTTCATCAACTAATCCACCCAATACAATAATTTGATTGTTATCTACTAAAACAGTTGTTTCTATCGTTCTTTTATTTGTAATTAAATCAGTAGTCCCAGTCAGAGGACCAGCAACACCAGAAACCTCCTGTTTTATCTCTAAGATAACTGAATTTCCTTCATTAATTTGCGGCTTTATTGAAAGTTTTATACCAACCTCCTCTCTTGAGGTTGTCCTGAAGGGATTTGTATTATTTGAACCTAAACTTTCACCTGTTGTAATGGGAATTTCTTGACCAATAACAGTAGAAGCTTCCTCATTGTCCATTGCCAATAATGATGTAGTAGTTAAGATATTTGAATTCTTATCTGCATCTATGGCATTAATGATCGCTATCATGCTGTCATCATCCTCTGATATTCTTCCAATACCTGCAATTATTCCTTGAGAGTTTAAAAGTGAATTAGCTGCAATATTTGAAAAATTTGCATTATCACCTGATTCAATAGCAGATCCTGTTAAACCTAACAGATCAGGTCCTGTTCCGTTCTGAAATCTAGTAATCCCAATAGGTATTTCTCCATCCTCTGCACCGGCAAAAATAGTTTCTACACCCAAACTTCTTGCGGCTGTTTCTGAAAGCTCAACGACTATAGCTTCTACTAATACTTGCGCCCTTCTAATATCAAGTTTAGATATAAGATTTTTTATAGTTGCTATATTTGATTCATCACTGGATACAACGACAGAATTAGTTGGCGCATGATGTGTAACAATTGGTTTTTCAGATTCTGAAGAAATAAATCTCGAAGCTATAGAACTAACTATTCCAGCAACCTCCTCAGCATTGGCATATTTAAGGTATATAACAGCAACTGAACCTTCACTAATTGCATCAGCATCTAATTGCTTGAGTGTTTCTTTAATTATGTTTGTTGTAATTGAGTTGGCAGATACTATTACAGAATTTGATGCACTAAAGGAAATTGCAACAAAATTATTAATTGTTGGATTGTTTTGAGCTTTAAGTTTTTCTAAAATTCTTACCGCCTCAACAGATGAAAGATTTTTTAAATCTATAATGGAGACAGCTGCGGTATTATCTTGATCAAGGGCTAATATTAAATCAGCTATTCTTTCAACATTACTTGCTCTATCAACAATTAAAATAGAATTTATAGATGCAATGCTTGAAACGTTTGCTTGTCTTCCAGCAATAGGTTTAAGCATTGGCAATAGCTCAATTGAAGATCGGTTATTAAGTCCAATAATTCTTGTTATAAACTCTCCATCAGAATCAGCTGAATTACTATCTCTAGTTGCTTCATTTTCTGGAACGATTCTTACAAAATTATCATCATTTATAGCGCTAAATCCATTCACTTGAATTGTTCTTAAATATACATCCCAAACTTCATCTGATGAGAGTGATGAATTAGAAAAAATTGTCACCTTACCTTTGACTCTTGGATCAAGGATGATTGTTTTTCTTGAAAAATTTGCAATATCTTGAGTGACTTTTTTAATATCTACATCTTCATAATTAAGAATAAATGATTCTTGGGAAAAAGCACTTAAGCTAATAAGAGTTAAATTAAATATAAAGATTTTTTTTATAGTACTAATCATTTTTAAACCTATTATTTATTGTAAATTCTTTACCCTGAAATTCAAAAATAATTATGTCATTGTTCACCTTAACAAGCTTATATTTATTTTCGAGCAACTCATTTAGCTGAACAACATATTCCTTTCCTCCTTTTTTAACAATTACTGAGGTATTACTTTCTCCTAATCTAACTGCGGCAAGCTCATAATTAAAGCTTGCAGGGGGAGTATTTGAAATCTGATTTGTTGAAACTTGTTTTATCTCCATTGGTCTTACAATAGAAAAAGCCTGAGTCTTGCTGGAGTTAATTAGCATGAACATATTTATAAAAAGATACAGAGCAATAGATACAGTCAATAAATATAGTAAATATTTAAGATTAATTTTATTCATAATAAAAAAAATGAGCTACATAGTGTAGCTCATTTCATAGAAATATACCTCTTACTAAAAGGAGACTTTAAATCCTAATGAGGCTGATGTTCCAAGATCATATTGATCATATATTGCAATATTTCTCATTGATGCATAGTACTCCTCATCCAGTAAATTTCTTAATTCAAGGGATAGTTTTAGCTCAAATTCAGGGTATGAATAAATTTTTGAAAATGCAAAATCAACTAATAGCGGAGGTTCTTCAATAATATCGGGTAAAACATCAATACCTCTAGCTCTTACCCTATCACTAACATAGTTAACAATTAGGGTTGCTTGAGTTTGGTTTTGTAAATTATCTAAACCGATTTGAAAGTTTGCAATTGTATCTGATTGACCCTGCAATCTGGTATCCCTTCCATTCGCAAGAAGATTTTGAGCATCTACAACAGTACCAATACTGTTTATATAGGTATCTCCAGGATTTACAATTACTTCAGATTCAGTTTCCGTATAATTAAACTTAACAAGTAAGTCGTTAGGTGAATCCATAATTGCTTCGAATACTTGCTCATATTCAATTTCAAATCCATTGATTTCAGCCAAAGGAACGTTTTGGTAAGAGGTAATAATTAAATCACCTGACTCATTTACAGTTTCTTCAATAGGATTAAGAATTTCCTTTGAGAAAATACCAGCTGTAAAAAATTGATTAAAGCCAAAATAGTATTCAAGTCTTAAATCAATATTGTCAATCTCACTATTATCTAAATATAGTGAGCCAGCTATTACTCTGTCAGTATCAACATCTATAAACAGTGTTGGAGATAGTTCCCTGAAGGTTGGTCTAGCAATTGTCTGAGAAGCGCCCAATCTAATTTGAAGGTTTTCATCAAATTCAGGGAGATATGTTAACGTCATTGAAGGTAGCTGATAATCTTCTTCTATTGATTTATCAATTAAGGAATCAACACCTGAAAATAAATCATATGTATTAACTTGCTGAAGACCTTCTTCTTGTCTAACTCCAGCAGTAAATTCAAAATTATCTCCAATTGATGATTCAACACTAATGTATGCTGAATCAATTTCCAATAATCCTAAGTACCCAGCTGGCGATGAACTTGCAGTATTCTCGATTACCAGCAACCTGTTAGGATCAAAGTTTTGGTCAGCAAAGATATAATCTATTCTATTATCTAAGCCATCTTGAGGTAATGGACCACCAGCAGCCAGAAATCTAAAACTTCTAACTTCGGCTGATCTATCATTTTCAACGTTTTCAACTCCAGTTCTCAAAAATGTTGATTCACCAAGAGGTATCTCTAGATCTAAAACAACATTTGTATTTTGATCTTGGACCATACTAAATTGGGTTTGGTTCCTACCTGTATTAACATCATATAAGTAGACTCCGTCTTCATCACCATCTTCATAGAAAGCAACTCTTTCATATGGAGAATCTCTTTCAGCCCTTCCATCACCCAAACTTACATCTAAAGTCCAATTATTTTCAAAAGTCTTATTATAATTAAACTGATGATTTATTAGCTCTCTTTCATAAAATTCTAGATAATCTTCACGGACATCAGCTGAATCACTTGAATCATATCCTTGGAGGATACGTGCTTCTTTTGTTCCTTTATGAATGTATAGCCCAGTATATTTTATTTCAGATGAATCAGTTTCAACACCAACAACACCCATTGCATATGCTGTAACATCATTTGATGTGCTTTTGAAAGTTTTATCATTTTGAACAACCACATCTACGGTACCATCACCTTGGTTTTGTAAATCACCAGTTTGTCTGATTCCTTCTTGTGTATCCCATGAACTTTTTAAACCTGCAGTAAACATAAAACCCATTGTTGCACTAGGGTCATCAATAATTTCATCAATTCCTAGACCATCAAGACTATCTCCATAAGTCAAACTATAAGATTGATCTAAAGGAACATCTCCTGATTGTAAAACCCATAGCTTTGAATTTTCAAAGTCTCGACCAAAATTAGCTAATTGCGTTGAATTAAAGTTAGACCTATCAAGTTTAAGATTGTTATAAATAGCTCTCTTAATAGTATCTGGTATAGCTCTAGTCCCATCATCGTAACCAAAACTATCATCGCTACCACCGTCATACATTAACCCATCATCTTTTAACGAAGTAGCAGAGTTATAGCCTGTTGAAGCTGAAAATTCAAAGATCCTATCCAATGGAACAGCTTTTGTATTTATCTCAATCATACCTCCTCCAAACTCACCAGGCATGTCAGCTGAATAAGTTTTTTGCACTACAGATGACTCAATGATGCTTGTAGGAAAAAGATCAAGAGGTACGACTCTCCTAAGTGGTTCTGGACTAGGTAGATTAAGACCGTTAAGTGAAGCAGATGAATATCTATCACCTAAACCTCTTACATATACGTATTTACCTCGCACTAGACTAAGACCTGTAAGTCTTGTAAGGGCGATAGCAATATTATCATCACCAGTTCTTTCGATTTCTGATGAATCTAATATTGCTGAAATCTCGGATGTATCTCTTTTCTCATCTGGTATAAAAGATCCGCTTACTACCACTTCTTCAATTTCCTGAGCATTGATAAACAATGGAGAAACTATAATGAAGGGTAGAGCAAACTTTAAAAAACCCAAGACTTTGTTTGTTGTTTTTGTTGATTTCATTTTTACTCCAAAAAAGGTTTTATAAAGTTATTAGTTGAGTTTTATTGATCCAGGTACTGTCCATCCTTTGTACCAATTATCAGTCGCTCCGCTAACTGCACCTATGTATGTAGTTTCTTCAAAAAATCCGTCAGCATTGTATATAGCAGGAACAGCTGTAACAGTAGCTCCGCTCTCTGCAGACCCGTTAACAACGCCACTAAGTGTATTTACATAAGTACCACCACCAGATGTAGCTGCATATAAGTTAGTATCAGGAGATTCCTTAACAATAGCCTCAATTGTTGATACTGCAACACCGTCGTTAGTTTTAATAAATCCTGGGCAATCAAATGCTACAGAGTTCATAGAAAAATTAGGTGTTATAGCTCCATCAAGAGGTGTTTCTGTTTTAGTAGTCTCTATACAATTTGTTGACTTACCTGTAACTTCGTTCAGAACAGCAGCAACTCCATTATAATATTGACCTGATACACCCTCTTTTAACTTGAATATATCGTCATGGCCTCTACTTATGAAAGTAAAGTTAGCAACAATTGGGTTTGATCTAGGCTCACTTAAATAACCAACAGCACCATCACTGTTAACATTATCTGATTCAACAATATGATCACCTTTATCGTTAGCCTGTTGAACAATAACGTATTGAAGTCTTCCTTGATAACCCCAATCTATATCTAAGTTATCATCATCTGCTCCTGTACATACCAGATGCTTTACATCAACTGTTCCACCAAAGAACTCGACGCAATCGTCAGCATTGTTATGGACTTGTATATATTCAACCGAAGTACCACTGCCAACGCCACCAAAAGTGATTCCATTGAGCTCATTACCTGGGAATACCTCATAACCTGCATACTGAACTCTTAAATATTTAAGTGCTCCACTGCTATCAGTTGGTATTTCACCACCCATTACATCTCCGGCTGATCCCTCAACCTCTCTCTCACATGGAACGGTTCTAACTCCTGTTGAAGCATATGAACACTTATTAATTGGTGATTGACCAAGAATGACTAAGCCACCCCAAAGTCCTCGTGTTAAGTTAACGTCTGCTTGACCAAGAATATCTTGTCTTCCAGTCATCACGATTGGAGCAGATCTTGTTCCTACAGCATTAATATCGGATCCTCTCATAATTACTAAATAATCATTACCTGATTCACCAAAAACTGTTACACCAGGATTAATAGTTAATGTAGCTGAGTCGCCGTCTGAAGCAGCACCATCTGCTCCAACATCAACACCAATTTGAACTTTACCATCAAGCTTATAATAATTTCCTGCTACTAGAGTTAAATCATCTGTTATAACTCCACTTAAGTCACAAACCTTTCTACCTAAAAGAATTTCAGATTCAAGAGTTCCAGCAGGACACTCAGGATCGGTAAATAGACCAACAGTCCAACCTGCGGCCCAGTTATTTTCTGCATCAGATCCAGGTGAAAAAGCACCAACATAATCAGTTGCTGAAAACCATGTATTAACAACGTAATTCCCATCATCGTATCCAGGACATAGTTCTGTTAATGCTCCAGCTGCGTGAGTTCCAACTGCACACATGGCATCAATTTCTGATATTGAGAATGCGCTCGGAACAGCAGATTCTGTATCACCCAAGAAATATGTATCCACCATTGTATTCGACCCAAAGTTTAAATTAGTCGATCTTGATGCAAGTGATGCTGCGAATTCTGCAGCTGTTCCTGCATCAAACTTTACAGGGAAGTCTGTTTCATTGCCTGAATCAAAAAATATTGAATGATGAGCAATTTTGTCTGTTAATGCACCATCTTGAATAGTTTCTAGAAATGTACCTTCAACGAGATTTTGTGATGCTTGGTTTACAACAATACCATTGATATAAATTCCAGATACACCTTCTTTATACTTAAGTGGTTCGTCAGCTCCACCTCCAATGAAGGTAAAGTTAGCAACCATGGGTTGTGATCTTGGTTCTGTTAGATAACCTACTGATGCATCAGAATTTGTATTGTCTGATTCTACAATATGATCTCCTGCACCCACATTTTGTTTAACAACAACAAATTGCATTTTTCCTTGATAACCCCAATCGATATCAAGATTATCATCACCTGCATTAGTGCAAACTAAATGTTTTACGTTTACAGTTCCACCAAAAAACTCTACGCAATCATCTTGGTTGTTATGAACTTGAACATAGTCTACCTTTGTGCCATAACCAACACCGCCAAAGGTAATACCATTTAATTCATTACCTGGGAAAATTTCTTTACCTGCGTATTCAACTCTAACAAAATTTAAGACACCAGAGTCATCATCTGGGGAAGCTCCACCCATGATAGCAGTAGTAGAACCTTCAACCACTCTCTCACAAGCAGCAGTTCCTCTAACATCATTACTACACTTATTAATTGGCGCTTTACCTAAAATTACTATTCCACCCCAAAGACCACTCGCACTGTCCGGGTTAGTTAAAGATCCATCAATCGCAGAAGCTGCAGTAAATCTAATAGGTTTGGATCTGGTTCCGTTGGCAACAATTTTTGAACCTCTTTGAACAACAATATAATCATCAGGTGTTTTTTGAGCAAGTGTTACGCCAGCTGGAATGGTAAGGGTTGCAGCGACTCCTCCAGTTTTTGTTCCATCTCCACCCATATCGACACCAACATCAACTAAGCCAGATAAACGATACATTACATCAGTGGTAAGTGTTAGATCTGCAGTTATTGGACCAACAATTGCGCATAGTGTATTACCACCAAGAGTTGCATCATTAGAAATAAATGGAGAAGAAGGACAAGTCCCTGTTAGTAAATTACTATTACCGCCCCCATCATTACCACCATCGCTTGGTGGTGATAGTGGTCCTAGCTCACCAGGAGAAGCAATATTAGTATCGCCTCCTCCACATGAAGCTATAATGAAAATTGAAAAAATTAAAAATAAGTTTTTAGTTGATTTTAGGTTCATAAGAATTCCTCTTAAAAAAATTAATGCTCATATTTAATAATTTCTTAGTGAACTTTAGATTGGTTTTATGAAAAATCTAATCTACGATTTGGTAACAAAATCAAGACGATTTTATGACAAAAATGTATTTTTTGTGTCGATAATGTTAACTATTTGGCATATAAAGGAAGAGTAAACCAGAAAATACTGCCATTTTTTTTGTTGCGATTTCTAGCACCATACTTGCCTCCCAAGCTGATAGCTAAATTCTTTACAATAGCAAGGCCAAGACCACTTCCAGATTTTTGACTTGCTCTGGCTTCAGGAGTTCTATAAAAACGATTAAATATAAAGTTTCTATCAGCGTCGCTTATACCGGTGCCTGAGTCCTTAACTGAAATTTTAATAGCATCTTCAATGACTTTTGTAGTTATTTTTACTTCACCCCCGTTATTAGCCTTTGAATATTTAATTGCATTATCAAGAAGATTTGTAAGGATTCTCTCTATTGCTGCTTTATCCCCTAAAACATGAGGGCAATTACATTTATCAAATCTAATCTGAATGCCTTTGTTTTTAGCAGATGTATAATGAGATCTATTGACGGTGTTAATTATTTCACAAACATCTAATTCTTTAAGATCTAAATGCAATTCACCGTAGTCTATCCTTGATAAATCTATCAAATCACTTACCAAACCAGAAATCCTCTCTGCATTATGCATAATTGCTTTTGAAAAAACTTTGGCGTCTTTTTTATTGTCTATTGCTCCATCTAGTAATGTTTCAGCATTAGCAAATATGACACTTACAGGAGTTCTTAGCTCATGCGAAAGATTAGATATAAAATCTCTACGCATTGATGCATTCTCTCTTAATTGGGTAACATCATGAACAACGAGAATATACTCATTAGTAGTTTTTGCTCTATTCATGGAACCAAGTATCCATTTAACATCACCATTTTTAAGTTCTATTGGGAACTCATAATCGAATCTTCCTTCCTTATCAACATTTTCAAACATATTCTTAAGTGCTTTTATATTTAAATCTCTTATATTTTTCTTTACTGAGGAGCTAATTTCTAAGATTCTTAGAATGCTATCGTTTTCATAAGTGATTTTTCCGTCATTATCAGTAACAAAGACTCCTTCACCTAAATTATCTAAGACTGATCCAAATTGATCTCTTTGTTTAGCGATCATGCTAATTTGAGTTCTTAAGTTCTTAGATATCTCAGAGATATCTCTTGCAACCGACCCAATTTCATCAGATCTTTGTGTCGGTAGAGCCTTCAAGTTCTTTTTTTTCTGATCTTTTAATAGTCCTCTAGTTGCATTCTCAAGCTCTCTTAAGTTATTCCATGTAAAATTGGCAGCAATGGCGCTTGAAAAGAAAGCTGCAATAAGTCCTACAATTGCAATAAGAGTTATAGAAAGTGATAGGCCATCGAATGCTCCTTGAACATAGGTATAAGGAACTGCAATACGAATAAAACCAACATCCTCTTGACCTTTCAAAGCTAAATATAGCAATTCCTTATTAACTGTATCACTGTATCTAATCGACCAACCAACATTGTTGAGCTTTGCATCGATTATTTCAGGCCTGTTGGAATGATTTTCTACAACACTGATTTGACTAGTTGAAAGATTTGAATCTCCTAAAACTTCACCACTGTCTTTGATAATTGTAACTCGAGAGTCAATAGATCCTCCAATTCTGTCTGCAACCATATCAGCTTTTTCTATTGAATCTAATTTTGAGACTGGGCCGATTGAAATACTTGCTAATTCTGCTTGTTTTCTTAATTCAAGAACAATCTGATTTTCAAGAGTTTTTGATAAATCTCTTTCGGCTACAATATAAGAAAGGAAAATTCCTACAAAAAATATTCCAAAAACGATTAAAAAAATTTGGGATCTAATACCCATTACTTAATCGGGGTTTCTTGAAAACCTGTAGCCAACACCCCGAATGGTTTGCACATGTTTACCCATAACACCCATTTTTTCACGAAGTCTTTTAACATGAGTGTCAACAGTTCTGGTGGTGATGTGAGCTGAATAACCCCATACATCAGCAAGAAGCTGATCCCTTGTCTGCACTCTTCCTCTTCTATCGAGAAGATGTTTGAGTAATTTAAATTCTAATGCGGTTAGAGTTATTTCATCATCATTAATAAAAACCTCATGAGAATCCTCATTTATCGAAAGAATTCCAAATGTTTCGATTTTAGATGATGTGTTTTGAGTCATATCTTTTGAATTTCTTTTTAAGATAGCTTTTATACGAAGGATTAGCTCCCTCACACTGAAAGGCTTGGTTACATAATCATCAGCACCTAGCTCAAATCCAACAACCTTATCGACTTCATCATCTTTTGCAGTGACTATAATTATTGGAATATCGTTATAAGCATTTGAAGATTTGAGTTTCTTACAAAAATCTAGCCCAGATCCATCTGGAAGCATAAGATCTAGGATTATCAAAGAAATATTATTTGATGAAATATATGATTCAGCCTCGCTTAAATTTAGTGCACTTAAGGGTTTTAAACCTTCATTAGCAATATTATATGAAACAGTTTTATTAATATCTGGTTCATCTTCTACTACAAGTATGTGGTGGGACATAGGCTATATTCTCACATTATAAGAGAATAATTTAAAGCTCTTTTTCATAGTTCACAAACATTTCACGTAACTTTGTTTTGGAAAATTTACCTGAGCCAACTCGTGGCAATGGATTGTCTTCAAAAACTACAAATGCAGGGATCTTAAACTTTGCCAATCTCTCAGCTAAGAAAGAATTCAATTCATCTTCATCTAAGTTTTTAGAGTCTTTTAGATGGATCGCAGCACAAAGTTTTTCACCAAGTCGCTCTTCAGGAATCCCAAAAACACAAACCTCCGATACAGATTCATGCTCATATATTGCTGCCTCTACCTCAATACAAGAAATATTTTCTCCACCTCTGATAACAAGATCCTTGACTCTATCAACTATGTGCAGAAATGGACCATTAAAATATCCTAAATCACCAGACTTAAACCATCCTTCACCATTAAGAACTTCGCTTGTTGCTTCCTCATTTTTCCAATACCCGGCCATGTTTGCTGGGCTCTTAATAACAATTTCTCCAACTTCTCCTTCAGGCAATGAATTCCAATTAGAGTCAATAATATCTATATCGGTTAATGGAGGAACAACTCTGCCACAACTTGAGGGGTTTTGAAGATATTCATCACCGCCACCAATAGTTCCAATTGCATTAGTTTCAGTTAAGCCGTATCCAATAGAGGGTCTAGCTTTAAAAGCTTCATCAAGTTGTTTCACATGTTCTGGAGGTCTTGCAGCACCTCCTCCTGATAAATCTTCAAGGTTACTTAGATCATATTTGTCTCTATCAGGATGATTTAGAAGCTCCCAAGTTTGCGTCGGTACACCTGTGATATTTGTTATTTTTTCTTTTTCAAGAAGCTCAAGTGCTTCTTTTGCATCCCATTTTTTCATCATAACAATCTTTCTACCAACCGGAATCGACATAAAGAAACCAACATGACTCCCGGTTACATGAAATAAGGGAACACAATGAAGAATTGATAGCTGCTTGCCACTATTAACATCCAATCCATCACCATATAACTCAACTCTTATCTGAGAAATGCATAGCCATGAAAAGAAACCTGAAATCATACTTTTATGAGTAAGTAAGACACCTTTAGGGTTGCCAGTAGATCCTGATGTATAAAATATAGTTGCATTGTCTTCACCAGCAATATCAACTTCTGGCCAAGAATCACTTTGATCCTTAATAAAATCATAGAAGTCTTGATGATTATTAGTTTCTGATCTTACTGAAACTTTTATTAGGTCAAGATCATCCAAACCGGCTAGTCTTTTATCATCAGCAATTAGGAGCTTTGCCTCACTATTTTGCAGACCATATATTACTTCTTTAGGAACCCACCAAGAGTTTAAAGGCACCGCTACAGCTCCAATTCCAATAATACCCATCATAGCAATGATGTATTCAGGAGAATTAACCATACAAATTGCTACTCTGTCTCCTTTTTGTATACCAGCAGCAATCAATGCGTTAGCGAGTTTTGCTGATTTATCGAATATTTCTTTGTATTCATATCGCTCATCGTCATAAACAAGCCAATCTTTATCGGGATGCAGTAATCCAAAATCAAAAAACTTTCTTAAATTTTCTGGTATTGCTGGATTACAAAACTCTCTGTAGGTTACTCCCTTGTCATTAATAACTTCTTTAAACTCAAAAATTTGACCAGGCTCTGTATATTTCTTTACTGCTTCTGAGTATGCATCTGTCATAAAATATCCCCATTAAATGATCTTAAATTCTACTATGCTTTTGTGGAAAATAATATTATGTTTTAATAGTAAAAGTTATGAGTTCTGGTAAATTACATTTTGCAAAGATTTGGGAGTCAAATGCAAACCTTGTTGGTGACTCTCCAGCACTCATTAATGATTCACAAGTTGTCTCTTGGTCAGAATATGAATCACAGGCATCAAAGATTGCTAATTTCCTTCAAGAAAAAGGGCTTAAACAGGATTCGAAAGTTGGAATATATTTACATAACTGTAATGAGTTTCTTATTGCTCAGTTTGGTGTTTTTAAAATGGGCGGTTGCCCCATCAATGTTAACTATAGATATAAAGAAGATGAACTTGTTTATCTTTTAGATAACTCAGATACTGAAGCAGTTTTTTTTCATGGTTGTTACTCATCTCAAATTGATTTAATTAAAGATAAGCTTCCTCAAGTTAAAGCTTACATTCAAATTGATGATGGAACGGAGCCTTTAAATGATAATGCTGTTTTCTTTAATGAAATAATTAAAGATTTCGATCCGCTCCCACCTCAAGATAGATCGGAAGAAGAGATTTATATGTTGTATACAGGTGGTACAACCGGAATGCCCAAAGGTGTTATGTATAAGCAAGGTGGTTTTGTAACAAGTATGTTAAAGACTCTCAAAGCGATGGGTTTTGAAATGCCTGATGATATAGATCAACTACCTGAATATGTTGCAAAAATTAAAGAAGCAAACATGCTCCCAAAATCTCTGGTTGCCTGTCCATTGATGCATGGAACTGGGATGTGGTTAGGAGCTTTTCTGCCGATGTTGACTGGCGGATGTGTGGTATCTGTTCCAAATCTTAGTTTTGATGCTGATAAGTTGTGGGAAGAGGTCGAAAGATCCAAGATTTCTAGTATTGTAATTGTTGGTGATGCTTTTGCTAAGCCAATGTTAGAGTCTCTCAATAAAGCTAAAGAAGCCGGAAAACCATATGATATTTCTTCTGTTATGTTAATAATTTCATCGGGAGTTATGTGGAGCAGTGAAGTTAAGAAAGCACTTCTTGAGCATCACGATATGATGTTAATGGATACTATGGGTTCTACAGAGGGTGGCATGGGTGCATCAATAACTTCAAGAGCAATGCCAACTGAAACAGCTAAATTTAGATTAAATCCAGGGACAGTTATAGTTTCTGATGATGGCGAGGAAGTTGAACCGGGTTCTGGGGTAATGGGTAAAATTGGAACGAGTG
>OZSS01000556.1_pt1 | contig 17856 bp, 21 predicted proteins | sample 1779911 | NCBI WGS metagenome assembly OZSS01 (sample SAMEA2603589, study PRJEB24840) | metagenome | biome: Water; feature: Photic zone; material: Seawater sample | place: Mediterranean Sea | collected 2013-11-12 | depth 10 m | reverse complement strand
AAATCACCTTTAAATAGAAATTTAATTAAATTGGTAGATTGCACAAAAGGAGTTATCGACATTGTTTATAACCCTGAAATCACGCCCTTATTAAATCGAGCCAAAAAGAATAATATTCCATTTGTGGGCGGCCTAACCATGCTTATCGAACAAGCCAAACCCTCTTACGAAAAGTGGAGCAACCTAAAAATCAAAGTCGACGATGAAATTTATCATTTGGCTAGAAATAAACTAAAATGAAAATTGCCATAACAGGAAATATTGGTTCAGGAAAGAGCGAGGCTATAAAATTTTTATCATCAATAGGATATAAATGTATTTCCTCTGATCAGATCATTAAATCTTTATATCAAAATAATCAATCGCGAGATTATATTTTAAAGAGAATAGGGGTTGCCAATGAAAATTATAAAGAGGAAATTATAAAAAGACTCTCAGATCCATTGTTTGATCAAAAATTAAAAAAAGTAATTTATCCACTACTATATGCAAAGAAAAAAATTATCACCCCCAAATTTGAACAACACATTCCTATTTTTTATGAAGTTCCCTTGCTATTTGAAGAGCAGCTCACTCAAGACTTTGATGCTACAATATTTATCAGTGCTAATCCTACAAAAAGAAAACAAAGAGTTTTATCGAGAGGTGCTTCCGCTAATTATTTTCAATTAATGAACCAGAAACAATTAAAAGAGAACATAAAAGAAAATTTATCTGATTTTACTATCAATAATAATGGTTCAATCTTGAACCTTCGTTTAAATATAATTAAATTATTACATTCACTATGAGAGAAATAATTTTAGATATAGAAACATCAGGACTTGATTACAAAGAAGGCCACCGCATCATTGAAATAGGCTGTGTTGAATTAAACAGAAAAGAAGTCGGCTCTCACTTTCATCAATATATCAACCCCCTAAAAACTTTAACCGAGGAAAACATCAAAATTCACGGAATTACTAATGAATTCCTTGAAGATAAGCCATTATTTGAAGATGTTGCCGAAGAATTCTTAAGTTTCATTCAAGACAGTTCCATTATCGCCCATAATGCAAATTTTGATGTAGGGTTCCTTAATCACGAACTGGAAAAATTATCCAAACCCCAGATAGATAAAGACAGAGTTGTCGATACAGTGGTCATTGCCAGAAATCGGTTTCCAGGACAACAAGTAAACTTGGACGCATTGGTAAAAAAACTAAAAGTAAACACTTTGGTAGATAGAGAGTTTCACGGAGCTTTGAAAGATGCAAAAATTCTCACCGACGTGTATTTAGAACTTCAAGGCATTAACCAAATGGGCCTACAACTCAATGAGGGAAAAGTAGAGGATTTAAAATTGTCGGGTGAGCTAAATTTAAAACCCATCGTATTAACAAAAGAAGAGACAGAGGCCCATAAAGAGTTTATAAAAAATAACATACCCAACTCTAACTGGGCTAAAATAGATAAAAATTATGAGTAGTGAATTTATTGATATTTTGCTTTTTGGCGCAATCGCTGTATTTCTAGTATATCGTCTTAGAAGTATTTTGGGCTCAACTGACGGAAAAATCGTCAATTTAAAAACAAAAAAAACCCAAACGGCATTTAAACCTAAAATTGTTCCTAAAAATGATAATGATGAATTTCTTAAGGGCGCAGATAAAGCCTACGAAATGATCGTTCAAGCTTATCAAAGTAATAATATTTTAAATGTGAAAGATCTTTTAACACCTGAAGCCCTAAAAGCGATGGAACAAGCCAAAGCTCCGAAAGAAATAAAATTCTCCGAAGTTAAATCAAGTTCTATTATCGAAGACAAGTCAGACGAAACAAGATTAGTGAAATCAGTTAAGTTTGAAACAGAACACTATAATGTCGCGAATAATGAAATTTTAACGGTTGTCGAAGAATGGGGATTTGAGAAAGAAAAACAATCATCTGACCCAAATTGGAAATTATTTTCAATCAAACTTGTCTCATAAAATTAAATTAGATTTAAATTCTTCCAATTCACTTGAAGATTTGCCTAATCAAAAGATATCTATTTCGTTGGGAAAAAAGGCTGTTAAGAATAAAAAACTATCACCTGAAAAAAAAATACCTCCATCAAATACTGCTCAAAACCAAATTAAACCAGTAGTTTTAGACCAACAATTATTTAAGCAATTTAAAAAAGAGACTTTTCAAAAAATTGCTAACAAGGAAGGGTTACGGGAATATTACAACTGAAATAGAATTTGCAAATAAATCTTTTCCAGCCGAAGAGTATCATCAACAGTATCTTGGAAAAAACCCAAATGGGTACTGTAATCTTAAAGGAACAGGTTGTTTTCTATAAAAAAAGGAGGCGCAGGCCTCCTTTTTTTAATTTCGAAAATTTAGTCAGGATTGTAATCTAACAGATTTATAGTCATGAAAGACAGTCCTGGTTGGAAAGATGTGCCTGCTTCCTGCACAAATTCTTGAAACTGTACTGTATTAGGGTAGTTTGCCAAAAATTCTAGGGCTGCAGCTGCATCATCAAAACTAACGGACACTGAATGTGTTGAGTTGCCATTTCCTAAATGCTGTGCTCGTAAAACATAAGAATTTCCACCAAATGCTTCCTCAGACATCTTTGCAGCCATTTTTGCGAATGCAGGTGCGTATACAGCAGGATTGTTCACATCTGCAAAAAAAGTAACACCTGCAGTTGAATTTCTTCCATCACCCTCAGCAATAAGATAACTTGTTAGGTTGTTAAAAATCGTCTCCACTCCTACTGCTTCCATTGATTGACCAAACTCAGCAAAAGCACTCGAATTTGAGAAAACTTCACCAGCACGTTGATATCTCTCTTTGCTTTTATAATAAAACTGCACCGTATGCGTAATATCGGAGCTCCCTGCATGAACAACTCTTAAAAGTGATGCCTCAAAATTTTCTTTTGCAACTTCTGGGCTTTTCATGAGCTTATCAAATGCTGCACCACATGCAGGTTCATTTGGGCAATTGAAAAAATAGTTAGCTTGAAACTTTGAATAATTTGGCTCGTCATGATTGTCAGAAAATACAACCAATGATGTAGAAATTAGAAACATAAAGATAATTTTTTTCATTTTTTTCTCATTTTTAAAACTTTACTATACACCGTCTATGAAACAATTCTGAAACTTTCATGATTCTTTTTAATAATGTAACATTTGAATCCTAGCCACCTTAGCTCAGTTGGTAGAGCAACTGATTTGTAATCAGTAGGTCGTCAGTTCGACTCTGACAGGTGGCTCCATTTCTTAAGTTACTCTCTTGTAATTGACCAGCCAGACTGTACAAGAGCAAGTTCTTCTTCACTTAAGGTCCACCATCCTGCAACAAGACCATTTTCATTAAATCTCATACGAGTAAAATTGTGCGCTTCAACCTCATTCCCTGAAACAGCATCAGTATTCTTTGACCAATGCCAGACATAAACTAGATTTTTACCTTCATCCACAACAACATCACCTATCTGATAATCAAGGAGATTTTGTCCCCAGTTTTCTGATACAGCAGAATTAATATTTGCAAGGACTTGATCCTTTGAATAGGTTGGATTTACTATTCCTCTTGTAACATCAACCTCAACTTCATCTCCACCTCTCAGAACAACCGCTTTCACTGGTTGGCCTGGTTCTCCTCTGAAGCCCAAAGCACCTGAGTTCACATTATCTTCAGTAATATCATTTCCATTTACAGAAATAAATTTATCTCCCACTTCAAGGATTCCAAATGCAGGACCATCTTCGATAACCCTTGTTACTACCATACCGTCTTCGTTTGTTGGATCCCAAAGGAACCCAAACCCAACGTACCTACCACCAAAATTAACACCATCATCGTCTAGATAATTTTCCACCATTTCAAGTGTTGCCTCTTTACTCTTATATTGTGCCTTTACCCAATTCTCTGCAATAGCGCCAATGCTTGCCTGTGCAGAACTCATCAAAGAAAATATAAATGTAAATAAAAATATTAATTTCATTCTTACCTCCATAAGTACAAATTAATTTCAATTAGAATATTTATTATTGCATGGAAAATTTGTGTTGAGAAATTTTCCTATGTTAAGAAATCAAGCCACATCAAAAATGTAACAGCCAGTGATGGAAGAAAGAACATTGCACGCCAAGGAAATAGTTTTGTCTGATTTATGAAGATGTGATAAATAGTGTGTGCAAGCCTAAGATAAAAGAATGCATACGCCAAAGAAACTAAATAATCACTTGAGCTTTCAGAAAGATATATTGCTGCGCAAATAATGTAAAAAAAAATGGGAAATTCAAATAGGTTTATAAGGTTTCTATTTGCTTGTCTTATAATCAATGACGCACTATCTGGCACTGGAATTTTATGCAAATCCTCCATTGAAACTGCTTTATCAACCCAAACAGACTTAAATCTTAGTAATGTGCTCAGAAGAAACACACTGATAGTCAGGATGAACATGTAAAAAACAGGGAAAAGTATGGAGTTGTCCATTAGACAATATGTCTTTCTCTGTATTTTTCAGCTGTGTGTACTATTCCACTTTTTGTTTTGTAAGGTTTTACTTTAATGCCTTTAGTGCCCTCTTTGAGAAATAAAAAAAGTGACATGCATAAGATTGACGAAAGTGTCAAAAAACCTAATAGAATGTACTGAATCATATGTTCATTCTATACTAAAAAAGTGAAATATTAAATTAGTTTTAGCTAAATGAAACGAGATAAACTGAAAATTCTATTATTACAAATAAGGGATGATTCAAAAGTAAGAAGAGAAGAATTAGAGAGTTTTGCTAGGTATAGTGATTTAAGTCTCACTCAATTTTCTGTTCTTAATGTATTTGATCAGCAAAAATTTTCTCATGAAGTCCTTAAAGGTTTTGATGCGTTGTACGTAGGCGGCGCTAGTGAAGCAAATGTTTTAGAGCCAGAAAAATACAAATTTGTAAAATATTGTATAGATCTCATGAAGTATGCATCAGAAATTGAGTTGCCAACTTTTGCATCTTGCTTTGGCTTCCAATTAGCAATACTTGCATTTGGTGGCAAGATTTTTTCGAAAGACGAAAATTATGAAATGGGAAGCATACCGATAAAACTGACAAATCTTGCTAAAATTGACAAGGTTTTTAAAGGCATTCCAAATAATTTTCGTGCACTTTCTGTGCATCAACAATATGCCCTAGACTTACCAAACAAACTAGATCTCCTTGCTTATACAAGCGATTGCTTGCATAGTTTTAAACACAGAAACGCTCCTTTTTGGGCCTTTCAATTTCACCCAGAAGTTGATAGAGACACAGTTTTCACAAGACTTTCAATATACAAAGAGAAATATACCAAAAATGAAAAGCAATTCCAGAATGTTCTTAATTCCCTTGTTGAGACTCCAGATTCTCATAAATTAATGAAAAATTTTGTTGATAGAGTTCTGATTAAGGAAAACTAAGAGTGTATATTTTTTTTGCACCACTATAATTTAGTTATGTCTGTTAAAAAACTAAAGATAGCATCACCATGTGTATCAATATGTATTTACGATGAGAATAGAACTTGTACAGGTTGCATGCGCACTGAAGATGAAAGAAAAAAATGGAAAAATAAAGAAACAAAGAATTCGTGGAGAGAGAGAAATTTAGACGAAATTCAAAAAAGGATGTCCAAAGAGTTTTTGGCCTCATGGAAAAGTGTCTATAAAAGAAAAGTTCAAAGACTAATAGAAAATGAAAAACCTTAGACCATTTCATCTTGCTATACCAGTAACAGATATTAATCTTGCAAGAAGGTTTTACGGGGGTACTTTAAATCTCATAGAAGGTAGATCAGATAAAGATTGGATCGATTATAATTTTTATGGTCATCAGCTTGTATGTCACATCAGTTCTCAAACTAATAAAGATGAGAACGTAGTTGATGGAAAAAATATTCCAATTCCACACTTTGGAATTATTCTTGACATGGTTAATTTTGAAACGCTGCATCAACAATTAGAAAAATCAAATATCTCATTTAAGATAAAACCATACATTCGGTTTCTTGGAGAAGCTGGAGAACAGAAAACTATGTTTTTTCAAGATCCTTTTGGTAACAACCTTGAATTCAAAGCATTTAAAGACGATAAACAAATTTTTGAAAATTAGATAATAGGCAGTGTATCCGAAATTGAATCTTGATAACTTTCATCACAAGGCTATATCTGATTTTGCCCTCAGAGGGGAATGGCCAGAAGACGTATTGATTCAAACAAAAACTTTGGAAGATGGCAAAATTTTGGAGGATGGTAATAGTGACTTAGCATTTGTGACTATTGATGGCGCTGATGCAAAAGATTTTGATGATGCAATTTTTTGTGAGCGAAGGAATAAAAATTTTATTCTTAAAGTAGCCATCGCCGATGTATCTTTTTTTGTAAAGCCTGGTTCACCCTTAGACACAGAAGCCCAAAAGAGAGCAACTTCTGTTTATATGCCCAAGAAAGTGTTACCTATGATACCTAAGAAATTATCTAATGATCTATGCTCTTTGGTGCCGTATCAACCAAGAAGAGTTTTAGTTGCAGAAATTGTTTTTGACGCTGATGGAGAGCTTTTGAACTGTAATTTTGTGCGTACCTCTATTAGATCTGTAGCTAGACTTACATATGATGAGGTGAATGATTTCTTTACGAATGGATTTCCTGTTAAAGCAAAATTTGTTGATTCACTGACTCAGTCAAAAATTCTATTTCAGAAATTGTTGGAAAAAAGAGCCACCAGAGGTGCACTCGATTTTACTCTGCCAGAACCATATTTTACTTTTGAGCAGAATGGAGAAATTAAAAAAGTAAGATCAAGAAATCGTGGCACCTCACATCGAATTATTGAAGAATTTATGCTTATTGCTAATATCTGTGCTGCTGATTTTCTTAAAAATCACTACCAAAAGAGCATCAGAAGAATTCATGATTATCCTGATGCTCAAAAGATTGAAAGGCTATCCAATATTTTAAAAAGAAGAGGAATAAATTGGGAGGGCTCACCAGAGGATCTGGAAAACTTGTCAATTTTTCTAAAAAATATTTCAAAAAGACCAGATGCACAAATTTTGAATACCTTAATTTTGCAATCAATGCAAAGAGCTGAGTATTCAACAAAAAAAATCGGCCATTTTGGCTTGATGTATAAGAATTATACCCATTTCACTTCTCCTATCAGGAGGTATCCAGATTTATTAGTACATCGAATGATAATTTCAATTTTAGAAAAAACAGAGTTTGATAGTGATTTGCTTGAGGATTTGTTAGTACATTGTTCAGAGAGAGAAAGATCAGCAGAGTTCGCCTCAAGGCAGGTTTTACAAAATCTTTTATGTGAGCATGCAAAAAAATTCTCAGGGCACAGATTTAATGGCTTCATTTCTGGCGTTCAGGAATATGGCCTTTTTGTTGAGATACCTAAATTATTTACTTCTGGGATGTTACATATTTCTGAAATGCCAACCGACAACTACAAATACGATTCATGGAGTAAAACGCTTAAGGGCAACAGGAGGGGAAACAACTTCAATGTTGGTGATCAAATTGAAGTTGAGATTGGGAACATTAATGCATTTGAGGGCAAAATATCTCTACACTATTAAAATGCAAAAGTTCACAAACAAACACTTAATAAAATATCTATTATTAAATAATCCTGAAATGTTGGTTGAAATTGGGTTACCAAAATCAGAAACTCAAATCCTTAATGTTTTAAGCAAAACCAACGTTGCATATAAAGATTCGGTGGAGCTTTATTGCTTATCAAAATCTCCAATTATCAAGGATTTTAAGGGCATGAAGAGCGATTTGGGTGACCTTGTTGTAATTTTCGATGGAATTCAGGATGCAAGAAATCTGGGATCGTGTTTGAGATCTTGTTCATTTTTTGGAGCTGATTCTGTAATTATTCCAAAGACCAAGTCAGCAGACTTTACTAATACAGCTGTTATTGAGACTTCAACTGGGGGTATTTACGACCTAAACCTCTTTAAAGTAGGCAATATATCTACTGCAATTGAGCAGCTTAAAAAAGAGGGGTACTGGATAATTGGTTTTTCTGAACACACCGACAAAGACATTAATAGTTACAAATTTGATCAGAAAAGCGTTTTAATTTTTGGTAACGAGGAATATGGAATTAGAGAACTCGTCTTGAGAAATTGTGATCAATTATTGAAAATTTCAAAAAATGGACAAATATCGTCTTTAAATGTTTCTGTTGCAACCGGTATTGCTTTGGCAAATTACAGACGAAATTTTAATAATTGCTAGAAATTTAAACTAAAATAAACAGATGCTCTCACAAAGAACAATTAGAAATAAAATAACAGCAACTGGTGTTGGATTACATAGTGGTAAAAAAGTAACTTTGACTTTTCATCCTGCAGATGTGAACACAGGGATAATCTTTAGACGAATTGAAGGAGATAAAGTTATTGAGATTCCAGCACTCGCAAAGTACGTTGGTGACACGACGCTTTCAACATCTTTAGAAAGAGATGGATATAAAATTTCAACCATTGAACATCTGCTTTCAGCAATTGCAGGCACAGGTGTTGATAATTGTGTAATAGATTGTGATGGTCCAGAGATACCTGTCATGGATGGGAGCTCAACAGAGTTTGTGTTCTTAATTCAATCAGCTGGGATTATGGAGCAAGATGCTGCGAAGAAATTCATTTATGTCACTAAATCAGTGCAAGTGAGTAGAGAGGATGCAGTTGCAAGAATAAATCCTTACGAGGGTTTTAGAGTAACTTTTACTGTTGACTTCGATCATCCTGTGTATAAAAAATATCCCCAGAGTGCCTCGATAGATTTTTCTCAAACATCTTTTATCAGAGAGGTCAGTAGAGCGAGAACTTTTGGCCTCATGAATGATCTTGAGAAATTAAAAGCTAATAATTTAGCACTTGGAGCAAATATTGATAATGCTATTGGTATTGGAGATGACGAAGTTCTCAATGAGGGAGGACTAAGATTTTCTGATGAATTTGTGAAACATAAAATGCTCGATGCCATAGGAGATCTTTATCTTTTAGGACATAACTTAATAGGTGAGTTTTTTGGATTTAAATCTGGACATGCTTTAAATAATGAACTGCTCAGGAAAATTGAAAAAGATAAGGCTTATAAAATAATTGAAATTGATGAAATCAAAGATGCTCCTATTAATTATCTTAAAGCAATGTCTGAAGAACTTGCATAATGATAAATCTCTTTAAAAACATATTTAAGTCTGCTAATCAAAGAACCTTAGACCAACACCAACAGCTGGTACAAGAAATAAACACCAGAGAAGTAGAGTTCTCTGAATTCACTGCAGAAAAGTTTAAAACTTTGAAATTCTCAAAGCCCATCGATGAAAAAAAAATAGTTGAAGTATTTGCCATGGTGCGTGAAGCCTCAAAACGAACAATTGGATTAAGACATTTTGACTGTCAGTTGATTGGAGGACTGGTTTTAAATAATGGAAACATTGCAGAAATGAAAACAGGTGAGGGCAAAACACTTGTTGCAACGTTGCCAGCTGTCTTAAGAGGGCTTAATGGTCAAAAAGTATTTGTAGTAACAGTTAATGATTACTTAGCTGAAAGAGATTCAAATTGGATGCGTCCAATTTATGAGTATTTTGGCTTAGAAGTATCGGCATTGACTTCAAATCAATCGTTCCAAGAAAAGCAAGCATCATATCAAAGCGACATTATTTATTGCACAAGTAGTGAATTAGGATTTGATTACCTTAGAGACAATATGGTGCTTTTTAACAATCAAAAAACTCAACAAAATCTGGATTTTGCTATTGTTGATGAAGTAGATTCCATTCTAATTGATGAAGCAAGAACCCCACTTATAATTTCTGGAGCAACTGATGACGATGCTGCAGCTTATCCAATTTTCTTAAAATTAATTCCGAACCTTAAGAAACAACTTCGCGAGGGCACAGAAGAAGAACCATTGCAAGATGATGAACGTGGTGATTACATACTTGATGAAAAGCTTAGATCAGTTGATCTGACTGAAAGTGGTTTTATGAAGATAGAAAAGTTCTTATCCGAAAGGCAACTAATGAAACCGGGGGAGTCACTTTATACTACAAATAATCTGAAGTTCTTGAAATATGTACAAGCCACTCTTAAAGCTAACTTATTGTTTGAAAAAAATGTGCACTATGTTGTTGAAGCCAGGAAAGTTATTCTAATTGACGACAATACTGGTAGGAAGCTTCCAGGACGAAGAATATCAGATGGTGTACACCAAGCTTTAGAATGTAAAGAGAGAGTTGCAATTCAACAAGAAACACAAACTCTTGCTTCAACAACATTTCAAAACTTCTTTAGACTCTTCAGTGAAATTTCTGGCATGACAGGTACAGCTGACACGGAAGCTGCTGAATTCAAACAAATTTATGGTATGGATGTTGTCGTATTACCAACAAATAAACCAATGATCAGGAATGATGCCAACGATTTAGTTTACGTAAACGAAGAGGATAAGTATCAGGCTTTGTTGAAAGAAATCAAATCCATTAATAGTAAAAGAGCACCCATACTGGTCGGAACAGCAAGTATTGAGAGTTCAGAAAAACTCTCCCATAAACTTAAGAAAGAAGGAATAAGGCATCAGGTCCTCAATGCAAAATATCATGAAAAAGAGGCCATAATTATTGCTGAGGCTGGTAGACCAGAAGCAATAACCATTGCAACTAATATGGCTGGAAGGGGAACAGATATTGTTTTAGGTGGAAGTAAAGATGAGAAAGATTGGCAAGTAAAAAATAAAGAAGTTATCGATGCCGGAGGGTTGCATGTTATTGGAACTGAAAGACATGAATCAAGAAGAATAGACAATCAACTTAGAGGGCGTTCTGGGAGACAAGGCGATCCTGGGTATTCGAGGTTCTTCCTATCTCTTGATGATACAGTACTTCGACTTTTTATAGACGAAAATAGAAAAAAATTGTTCTCACGTCTAAGTGATGGCATGGACGACACAAGTATTGAGCATCCCTTACTAAATGGTGCAATTGCAAATGCGCAGAAAAAGATTGAGGGACGAAATTTTGAAATAAGGAAGCAGATACTTGAATATGACGATGTATCAAATGATCAAAGGCTTACTGTATATGAGTTACGAAACTACTTTCTTAATGAAGATAATGATCCAGGAGAATTAATTTTCGATTATCTTGATAACTATCTTGAAAAGGTATGTGATAAATTTTTGCCTGAGGACAGAGCTGGAAACTGGAATTTTGAAGAATTAAATAAAAGTTTACTTCAAAATTTATCCGTTGCTCCCGAATATGTGGATATAGATCAAAAAAAATCGTCTTTTGGAGATATTGTTGATCACTTAAATATTTTTTATAAGACTGAATATGAAGAAAAACTTGGTAAATTAAATACCAAAAAACCAGAACTTGAAAGACAAATTTCTGTGCAAGTATTAGATTCCTGCTGGAAGAGACACTTGCAAAATGTTGATTCCCTGAGAGGCAATATCGGTTTGAGAGCATATGCACAACGCAATCCTATCAATGAATTTAAAAAAGAGTCATTTGAACTGTTTGACCAGACGATTGAATCTTTTAAAGATGATACTGTGAAGATTTTATTTAATTTAAAAATCCAAAGGATGTCCAAGCAACAGTTTGAAGCACAAAAGCAACAAAGGCTAAATAAAGATAAAGTTGATACCTAAGAAATTCAAAAAAATATTTAGTTCTGAATTCCAATTTCTTATTACAGGCGAGTTTAAAAAAGCTTCAACCCTAAAGAAAAAACTTCAAAATATTACAAATTGTGAAAATAAAATTCTTGTTTTACGGGTAAAAAAACTGATTAATGAACTTTCTGAAGCAGTAAAGGTGGCGAAAAAGTTCTGCAGAAAAAAAAATATCCCGCTTATGTTAAACATTCCAGATAAATTTTCTTTTAATGCAGATGGGTTTCATCTTTCATCAAATGAAATAGAATGTGATCATTTTCCCCCAGAAAAAATTATAGGCGTCTCTTGTCATACTGAGGATGAGGTCAAAAAGGCTATTTTCAGAAATTATGACTATATTTTTTTATCGCCAGTGGTCAGAAAGAATGGGGTTAGTGGAATGGGATGGCAGACCTTTTTGTCAATAAAAGATAAATACCCCGATAAAATTATTGTGCCTCTTGGTGGAATCAATGAATTAAATACAATGCAAAATAGCTTTGCAGGCGTTAGTCATTGGTGGGATCCTCAAAAGTCTCAATAGATACTTCTTCGTTTGCCCATTTCAAAAAATCTATACTTTTACAACCCTTTGAACAAAATGGTTTGCATTTTGAATCTATCTCCACAATTTTCTTACAATTAGGACAGCTAAGATTAATCTTTTTGGTCATATTTTTTATTATACATTTCGAAATAAAAATCTAACCTTGCTCTAAAGAGATCTATTGATCCGTCGTTTATTATCAAGTCATCACAATAAGAGATTCTTTCATGCTTACTAATTTGTGCTGAGATTATCTTTTCAATAAGTTTTGGATCTGAGTTATCTCTTTTTATTACTCTTTCAATTTGTTTGTCCCTTGGAGCATCAATTACCAAAACTCTATCGAAGGTATTCCTCTCACTCCACAAAGGAGCAGAATAGATTGCCCACTTTGATTTTACTTCTTTAAACGCCTTTAAAGTTTTTTGACCAATAAGGGGATGCATTATTTCCTCAAGAACTTTTTTATTGTTGTCTTTAAATGCTAATTCCCTTAGTTTTGCTCGATCAAGATTTAAGTCTTTGTCTAGTATCGTCTCACCAAATGCTTTGATTATTTCCAGATAACCTTGTTCTCCTTTTTCTTGTAATGAGCGAGAAATCTCATCGGCATCAATCACTTCAATCCCTTTTTTTTGAAAAAAATTCGTAGCTGTTGTTTTTCCAACTGCGATACCACCCGTCAAACCAAGAATAAACATCATTTATATCGTATAAATTTAAAAAAATTTTGTAAAATATGTTTCTTTGCTGGGGTAGCTCAGTTGGTAGAGCAGCTCATTCGTAACGAGAAGGTCGCAGGTTCGATTCCTGTTCCCAGCACCAGAAGTAAATCTATAAATAGATCTGTCCATATTTTGTTTTTAAAAAATCATCCCAATCTATAGATTCTTGAGGAATTAGGCCTTGTCCTTTGATTTTGTTTTGAAGATAGAGTTCTAAGACTGAGCAAACGCCGGAAGCTGTTGTTATTTGGATAGCACTGAATTTCCCTTGGCCCTCAATTTTTCTGCAGTAGGTTTTTTCCTGAAGCACTCCTTCAATTTTGCCAATTACTTTCACAAAAAATATCACCACATCATTCATAGTGCGTGGCACTTCCTTATCAAACAGACTTTCTAAGACTTCTCGATTTTTTTTAAGATGTAAATCATTAAATAGAAACTTCATATGAGCTTGATGACCAGGATAACGAATTGTTTTATAAGTAAGATTTTGCACTTTGCCTGCATAAGTGTCGCACATAGTGGCGCATCCTCCTGAAGTGTTAAATGCCTCATAACTCTTGCCCTCAATAATTAATTTTTCCATTCCTTCTAAGGGCATTACTTTTGCTTTCTCCCCTTCATAGATGACATCAGCAGGATTGCAGTATTCATTGATAAGCCCATTGGTTGACCAACTCAAGTAATAACTCATCTCATTAGTTGTATATTTTGGTAAAGCTCCTACTCTCATTAGAACCTCGTCAACTTCTTCAAATTCATCAATTAAATGTGATGCGCAAATGTTTATTGCGCCAGGGGCTAAACCACATTGGGGTATAAGAACTGCATCTGTTTTTAGAGACTTTACAAATTCTGTAGTTGACACGTCTTCTGTCAGATCAAAGTATCCAATATTTTTCTTGGCAGCCACCGAAGCAATATTTTTATTTACCGAGAAAGGCGCAGCCGAAATAACAGCATCATGATTGATAAGAAATTTTTCTACTTGGTTAATATTATGACCGTCAACCCCGTTATCTATGTCCCCAACAGACAATTCATATTTGTTTTGTAGTAATTTTTTGATTGTCGAGCCAACATTACCATGGCCTATAATTGCAATTTTACTTGTCATTGAATTCAACTCCCTGAGCCAGTGGTAAATCTGATCCATAATTCAAAGTTGCTGTCATTCTACGCATATAACTCTTCCAGGCATCTGAACCTGATTCCCTACCGCCTCCAGTATCCTTTTCGCCACCGAAAGCGCCTCCAATTTCTGCACCACTTGTGCCAATATTTACATTAGCAATTCCACAATCTGATCCCTCTGGACCGAGAAACAGTTCAGACTCTTTTAAATTATTTGTAAAAATTGAACTGCTCAGGCCTTGCTGGACAGAATTTTGTAAATCAATTGCTTGTGAGAGGTTTTGGTATGGCATCACATATAAAATAGGTGCAAAGGTCTCGGTATTCATATCATTTGTATGTGTTTTCATTTCAACAATTGCTGGTTTTACATAGAACCCATTGTCAATGTCTAATCGCTCTCCCCCATGAATTTTTATTGCTGATGATCTACACGATTCCAAACGGTTTTGCATATTCACATAACTCTGCTCATTTAAAAGGGGGCCTACTTGAGATGATGGATCAATCGGATCACCTATGATTAAGCTATCAAACGAGATGATAAGTTTCTTTATTAATTCGCTATAAATTGATTGATGTATAAAAAGTCTCCTCAGAGTCGTACAGCGTTGTCCCGCGGTTCCTGCTGCAGAAAAAGTTATGGCTTTTACTGCTAGGTCCATATCTGCTGATGGGCATACAATAGCCGCATTATTTCCTCCAAGCTCTAATAGAGAACGACCTAAGCGTGTAGCCACAACTGGAGCTAAAGTACGACCCATCTCACAACTGCCAGTGGCAGAAAATAGTGCAATCTTTTCATTCTTTGCAAGGTCGTTTGCAGACTCATTCCCACCTTTTTCTATAAGAATTAGGTCTTTATAATCTTCTGCCACACTATCCCAAATTTCTTTTGTTAAATCTGCACAGCCTTCTGTATGTGGGCTTGGTTTCCAAATAATACTATTACCACAAACAGCTGCTAGACAAAAATTCCATCCAAAAACAGCTACCGGAAAGTTAAATGCTGTAACACATGCAACAACTCCAAGTGGTTGCCAAATTTCCTGCAGCCTATGATTAAGACGTTCACTTGGCATCGTTAAACCGTAGAGCTGTCTACTGAGTCCAGTGGCAAAATCACACATATCTATGACTTCCTGAGCTTCACCTTGACTCTCTGAAATAATTTTTTTTGCCTCTAGAGTTATTTTTTCTGCAAGTTCCGCTTTCCTGGTTCTAAGTGCTTCACCAAATCTTCTTATGTACTCACCTCTTACCGGTGCCGGCAATTTTCGCCAAGCCAAGAATGCTTGTTTAGATAAATTTACAGTATTAATAAATCTCCTCCTAAAGGCTATTTTCTTGATTTAAACCTATATACTCAATAGCAAATTATAGATCATTTACTCGCTATAAAGTCGATTTAAAACCTCAGAAAAATCAAAATCATTACTGCCACCTGCAAGACCGGGAAGTGTTAAAGGGACTGTTGGAATAGAAGTTGTTACATCAAGAACTCGATCTTCACTTGTCACATAATACAAGCTATTTCTTATTACAACTACTTTATTTTCATTATCTATTGATATTCCTTGACCGTCTGCACCCCTTGCAGTTACGAGGCCACCACCGTACCAAAATCCTAAATTATAGGTTCTTGTCGTCCCTGATCTATTTAAGATTTCCTGACGATAATCGTCTGAAAGGATAGCCTGATTTTCATCGACTAAAAATTTGCCAAATTCTAAGAAATCATTTGCAGTCATATCTAGCCCGCTGTAGGTGTGATAATTTCCAGATGCGTCTTGCCACATATATGCTTCTACTCCAATTTTCGAAAATAACTCGTCATCGGCAAACCGCATAAAATCTTGTCCAGTTGCACGCTCCAAGATTTCACCTAATACCTGATAATCACAATTAATATATTGAAAGGAATTGTCACCTCGTAACTGACGATTTATACAATTACCACTATAGTCAAGATATCCTGTCGGACCGAATAGGCCGTTATCATAGTCGTTATTAATGAGACCTGATCTCATATCAAGCAAATTCCTTATGGATATATTTGCTCGCGCATCGTCAGCCCATTCATTGATATAATCACTTGCAGATTGATCCAATTCCTCAATAAAACCCCGATCTATTGCAATCCCAATCAAAACACTTGTAACTGACTTCCCAACAGACCAAGAATGGACAAAGTCATTTTCATTCCTGATTAAATAAAAGAGTGAAAGTGCAGAAACAGCAGCAGGCAAATTTGCGGTTTCGTTAGTCGTAATTCCTCTATATTCTGATCTTAGAATATCTCCATCTTGATAAACAATCATTGCTTGTGTATATCGACCATCAGCCATGCCATATTCAAAAGCTGCATCAACATTTAGTTCAATACTAGGTGTGGGGGGTGGTGTTGGAACTGGTGTTGGTGTTGGTGTAGCTGGTTCAGGAGCAGCTGCTCCACCTCCACCGCCACATGCTGTCAAAATGACAACTATAAGGATATTAGACAAAAATCTCATAACCAATATCAAATAGTAATACAAATTTTGAAGAAACTTAATAAAAAAAAACCCGAAAATACTTCGGGTTTTAAATTCAAAATCTATGTTTTAATTTTTTGGATTAGATTCTGGTTGATATATGTAGTAACCAGGTAATGGAATCATTAAATGAGCAACGGGTGTATTGGGCATCATCACATATGGTGCACCAGTAGTAAAATCAGACGACATATTCTTTATTGAGTCAGAATCCATTGGCATTAACATCATATGAGGCCCAGATTCAATCCACTGTCCAGGTGCACTATCTGCCTTATTAAGAACACCCGGTTTGGAATTATCTTCGCCAACATCACCATGTAACATCCATGCCCAGCCATCTGTTGTCATTTCGTCTTGTTTGCCATTCATAAATTTCATCGCGTTCTCATCTAGACAAAATGGCATTGCTTCGTGCGCACTAGACCAGCCCATTTTTGGAAATGGTCTTGCATTTGCCGCACTGCAAGTCCAACCGTTACTGCCTTCACGAAGAACTTTTCCATCGCCACCAATTACGGTGGCATAATTACCTATAAAACTAGGTGCTGCTGTACTGTAAGCTTCAATTTGCCATTCAGCACTTGCGTGAGAATGATCATCAGCCTGCACTGAAAAAGAGAAAAAAGTTATGAGTATAGATGTAAATAAAAATTTCATTATTCCTTAAATAAGTTAACCTTTTGATTTAAGAATAAAATAATAGATTTAGCAAGAAAAATAAGAACAAAAAAAAGCCCAATAATACCTACTCTCGCACTTACGTACTACCATCGGCGTCTCACCGTTTCACTTCTAAGTTCGAGATGGAATTAGGTGGTTCCAGTGGACTATTGTTATTGGGCAACTGGTATTGCGAAACTGAAAAAGAATTTACTTTGAGGTTTACTCAAGCCGATCGAGCAATTAGTACTAGTAAGCTGAACCCCTCACAGGGCTTACACATCTAGCCTATCAACGTTGTCGTCTTCAACGGCTCTCAGGGAGATCTCATCTTAGGAGGGGCTTCCCGCTTATATGCTTTCAGCGGTTATCCCTTCCGAACATAGCTACCCGGCAATGCTGCTGGCGCAACAACCGGACCACCAGAGGTTCGTCCACTTCGGTCCTCTCGTACTAGAAGAAGCTTCCTTCAAATCTCCAACGCCCACAGCAGATAGGGACCGAACTGTCTCACGACGTTCTAAACCCAGCTCGCGTA
>OZSS01000555.1_pt1 | contig 17860 bp, 14 predicted proteins | sample 1779911 | NCBI WGS metagenome assembly OZSS01 (sample SAMEA2603589, study PRJEB24840) | metagenome | biome: Water; feature: Photic zone; material: Seawater sample | place: Mediterranean Sea | collected 2013-11-12 | depth 10 m | reverse complement strand
TTCATACCCAGTGACATCACTTAGAACGGACGATGCCACGGCCACACCCAAGCTGTGCTGCCACAAAGATACGAACTTGAAGCAGCGAGGGAAATCAACATTTTCCATCAGGTTAAGTACGGAAACATTCAAGGAAATGCGTTTGGCGTTTTCCAAACCGATTTTGTGCAAGGCGTCATGGATCGAAGTGATGCGCGGTTCATCGGGTTCGACAAACTCGACCTTGTTGGACACCTTAAGTATTCTTGTGGATATGGCTTGGTCTATCCTGATCAACTCCTCAATACTCTCAATGCTCGATTCGATATCCGATAGTCTCTTGATTAACTCCTCAAGAATTTGCGGAAGGCATGGAAGGTTTTGCTGGATCGCATTGATGACATCGTCATAGGCGACCCCTGTTAGGTTGGCGGCACTCATTGGGTAATTGAAGTTATAGAAGTTGTATTTTATAAATTGAAAAGAAAACTAACATTTAAAAGATGTCTTTAAAGATGGCATTCTTACAAAAAGTTACATCTAAATTTGAATTCTTTATCTTCTCTAGAGGAATTTGCGGTCCTCGCAACAGTATTTAAGCCAAAAGAAACAACTTTTTGAGTAACCATATGTATAATATTAACAATATTTTTATTTTTATAACAAATGCACCTTTAAGCCCTGAATACTCATTCATAAAAATAGTGTTTTCAAAATAGAAGAAATACAAACCAAGGTTGAATTTTTACCCTTTACAGAGAAAGGCAAGCATTGATCGCGAAGACCGTTTGCTTAATGATCGCCGAATTCTTGAATCAAAGGATCAGTAACATCGGACAGTTTTGATCGTATTTTTCCTGAATCTCAGTTTCAAGTTCCTCCATGCTTTCACTAGTCAAACCAAAAGACCTGAGGAATTTATCAGAAGGTGATTTTGAGATGGAATGCCCACTGTACCCAATACCAAGTTTGTTTATAATCAGGTTGGAAAAATAAACGATGTCAATCAACTGGTTAAGTTCACTGGATTCAATGTCACTTCTATTACTTCGCTCCTCCTCATGATGCCACTTGACGACAAAGCCCAAATCCTTAGGCATATCCCAAAATTTCATCATTAAAAATCCAAGTTGATCATGACGTAATAAATTTCGCTTGATTTCCAAGTCATGCAGATCAATATTTTTCCGGCTTGCAGAAGCGATTTCCTTGGCAAAACTACGGTAACTAAAGCTAACTTTAGCTAACTTTCCAATATCGTGAACCAAGCCACAGGTATACGCTTGGTCCGGGTTTTCAAAACCCACTAATTCGGAGATAACAGAGCAACCAATCGCAACCCCGAGGCTATGCTGCCACAAATACTCACAGCAAAAATCCCTTGGGAACTTGGTTATTTTCATCAACTTCAAAACTGAAACATTGAGTGCAATCTTTTTTGCATTCTCAAAACCAATCTTATGCAAAGCATCATGAATCGTAACAATTCTCGGTTCTCCAGGATCTAAAAATTCCAGTTTATTCGAAACTTTTAGCATCTGTGCAGTGATTGCCTGATCAATCTCAACTAGTTCTTCAATATGATCCAAATTAGAATTTGGATCTGATAGTTTCTTCACTAATTCCTCAAGGATTTGAGGCAAACTGGGCAATTTCTCCTTGAGGCAGTTTATAACTGTTTCATAAGTGAGATCTTCCTTGATGGATTTTTTCATTATAAAGGCGATTACTACAATTATGGATATTTCTCAAAGGATACTACATACTTTACGATTGCTACTAAAAAAAGATTCCCCAATAAGTCAAAATCATTTCAATTCAATCCCGTCTCCCAGAGTAATTCATACCTGCAAACGGAATATTCACTTTGCTACTTAAGGGGAATTGCCATCAGCACCTTTGCAGGCAAGTTACCTTTCAAAACTTGCTTGCCCTTGAGAAAAATTCTTAGGGGACGGGTCTCTCCAGAGAGGTTGTAAACCAAAGCGGTCCGAGTGCCGTCCGGTTTCTTGAAAACCACGGAAGTTGGAAGATCCGTGTAGGCTTCTTTGTCAATCAGACCGTAGGCTCGACTGGCGTGAGCAAGGTAATATGGGATACCTGCATGCTTCGGACTTGCGATCTCCCAATTCTTGGCCACCGCTTCGTCCAAGACTTCGCAAATCACATCCGGTTGGCAAAAAGCCGCATAAGCGGCAGTAACCTGCCCCCAATCTCCATCGATCGTCTCCCAGGTGATTCTGCCCTTTCCTTTCCCCTGTCTTTCCATCATCTGATTAAGCTGAAAAACCGAGTGCTCAGCATGAGCTCCAAAATAGTTCATGTGAGTCCAGGCAGGGAGCCACTGGATGCCGTAAATGTGAATCGGCTCTCCACTAAACCAGGTCCATGCACCCATATCCCGATCCCGCATAACTGAACAAATCGTAGGTTCGTAGTTGGATGACCAATTGGAATGACCAGCTTCTTTCCAACCATAGGCGTTGTTCCAGTATTCATGGACCGCTTCAGTTTCGATAGCGTAACCCATCGCACCAGTAGCGAGCATTTCCTCATCTCCAAGAGCGGCCCCAAGAAAAAACATCCCCGCCCATGAGCCGACCGCCTCGGAAGAGGATTCCTGATTGTTACCATCATACCCACTGGACATGCCACCTGCATAGCTATGTCCACCCCAACATTCAAAGGTACGCAAGCGGGGGTATCGCAAAGAATTTCGTTCCCACTCGGCATATTGTTTTACCACTTCAGTTAAACTCGACCGGTATTTTTTCAACCACACCGGATCATGCATTCCGATCAAACCCGCACTCATCGCAAGATAACCGTAATGAAAATGATTATCGGTAAATTGCTCGGATCCGTACGATGAATTAAAACCGACCAACCCCGACCAGGGCAAGGGATACCGGGCGTAATAAAAAGCTTTTTCTCCAGGCTCATAAGTGAGCCAGTCCTCTACCACCCGCTTGGCTTCCTTATATAAATCCTTGGCGATCGGAAGTTGTAACTGCCAAGCCATATTGAATGCCTGACAGGTTTTCAACATGGACTTGCCTCCCCAGTAAGTATCTCCACCTTGACGGCTTGCTTCAGGTTTTTGGAGCAGGTCCTTGCCCCAGCGATTGATAAAATCTGACAGTACTTCTTTACGGAAGGCCTCGTCCTTTGGTAGAGGAAACAGCGGAATGATCCCGGTAAAAGGCCAGGAAATTTCGAAATTATTCCCTTTTGCCACCAACATTTCTCCACGTCTGGTTTTGTATTTCATCCCAGTCAGGTCGAGGTTGTGCTGAGTCGTTCGGTAATGATGAGGAACCCATCCGTGCAAGGTATCCCCACCACCTTCCGTTTTGACTTTCCAAGTAGTGCTGACAGTGCCTTTCTCTTTTTCATATTTCCAGTCAAATTGAGTATCGCGGGGAATCGCACCTGCATGTGCGGAAAAAAGTTCTGCCCCACTCAAATCATCATTCAGGGCAGCAACGGAAAGCACGGGGCCAGTAAACTGGGTGTACCCATCCATCGGTTTGAAGGATCCGCCGGGTGCGAAAATACCAAAAACTCTTTCATCATGAACGAGGACACCATTGGCCTGCAGCTCTCCGGGTATCTTCAAGTCGATTCCTCTTGGTTCAATCCAGACAAAGGGCATTCCCCTGCCAAAAGTAACATCCGCTTTTTTGCTTTCGTTCAGATGTAGTCTCATGGAAACATGCCAGTCTCCCCAGTTTAGGGTCGAGGCATGAGAAAAAGGACCAGACTTTGGCGTGGTCGAGAGCTCGGACAGAACAAAATGATCTGCCGAGATAAAGCCCCAGCCCCCCTTTGATTGATCCACCAGTTGAACCTTGGCTTTTTTACCACGATATTCTTTAAGGTCCCAAGTCCGCCATTCCAAATCATTACTTTTCTTTCCGACCTCTTGGTAAACCGACACGCCATCAACCAGTAAATGAACTCCCAGAATTTCCTTTTCAGACCCGCCTGCAACTTTGAAATGAAGATAGTCTTTACCCAATACAAATTCGGGAGAAGTCACCGAACCAACTCCACCATCATGTCCATAAAAACTGGCTGCATAGCGCTTGCCGACAATACCCTTGCTGCCGTGCTGCGAATGGCTCATGGGCTTATCCCCGAATGCTGCCCCCTCCAGTTCCCAGCCTGAGGTTCGCCAGTCCTTCTCAAAATCAAAAAGGATTTGTTCCACTGGATCGGAATCTGGAGTGGGGTCAATCGGTTCAATCACTAAGGGTTCACCGGGATCCATTTCCGTACCGTTTTCATTCCATTCCAAGGGATACCAAACTTGAATACCCTGGGCATCCGCACTAATGGTGAAAGGATAAGCATAGAGCCGGCCCGGGAAATCATCGTTCGCCAACAGAGTGGTCCACCAGTCATTCGTGGGCAGCGGCTTACCCTGAACCTCGGGCTCGAGGTTTACTCTTTTGGCAAAAAGTTTTTGAACCGATTCATTTTCGGGCGGTTTATCGGCGAATGGGATTGAAGAGAATAATTTGGGCACAAAAAGAACCCAAAAGAAAAGGAGGTAAAAACTGGATCGCATGTGGGCGTGGACAGTAATTGGTTGAACCGCAGGTTATCCAACCAACCCACATGCGAATAAGTACTTAGGCAAGTATTTTGTGAATCACATGGCCATGGACATTGGTCAGTCGCCTCTCCAATCCGTTGTGATAATAAGAAAGACGTTCATGATCCAGCCCCATCAGGTGAAGAATGGTGGCATTAAAATCATACACGCTCGACTTACCTTTCACACTCTTAAACCCAAAATTATCACTCTCTCCGTAGCTGTACCCCTTCTTGACTCCTGCACCTGCAAAGAAGCAGGTGAAAGCATCCGGATTGTGATCCCGACCGGTTCCATTACCCTGCAGGAAAGGCATCCGGCCAAACTCAGTACACCAAACAACCAAAGTGTTTTTAAGAAGCCCCCGACGTTTCATGTCACTGATGAGTGCTGCCGTGGGTTGATCCATAATTTCTGCCTGCATGGCATGGGTTTTGTCAATATTGCTGTGCGAATCCCAATTGGTGATCCCGTTGCCTCCAGATGGATCACTTCCATTAAATAATTGTACCACTCTCACTCCTTTTTCCAGTAAGCGACGGGCAAGGATACAATTCTTGGCGTATTCCTTCTTCAGGTCTGTTCCGGTGTCCAGCCCATACTCTTTTTTAATGGATTCCGGTTCTTTTGAAATATCCATCACATCCGGAATCGAGGTCTGCATTTTACCAGCTAGTTCATAACTGGCGATCCGAGCAGCCAAATCTGCATCTCCGGGAAACTTTTCGAGGTGCATGCCATTCAACCGTTGCAGGAGGCTCACTGTAGACCGGTCATCCGCCGTGGTATAGGAGGGAGGCCGGGACAAGTTGGCGGGTGGATTTTTGGCATTGAAATCCGTTCCTTGAAAAGCAGCCGGAAGAAAACCGTTTCCAAAATTGTTTTTTCCCGATCGTGCGGGACCGCGGGGATCATTAATCGCTACGAAAGCAGGAAGTTCCTCATTTTCCGAACCGAGGGCATAAGTTGCCCAAGACCCAAAGGAAGGGAATCCTTCCATGGTAAATCCGGTGTTTAAAAAGTTTTCACCCTGCGGATGAGCACTGGTCTGGGTATGCAATGAATGAACGAAACAGAAGTCATCAGCGAGCTCTCCCAGGTTTGGAAGTAGATCGGAAATCATTTTTCCACTCTTTCCTTTTGGTTTAAATTCCCAAAATGGTTTCGCGATATTACCGGTTGGCCCCTCAAAGGTGACTGCGGGCATACCTGGGGGCTTTTGTCCGTGATACTTGGTCAGGTCAGGTTTGTAATCAAAGGTATCAACATGACTAACCGCTCCCGGACAAAAAATAACCAACACCTGTTTGGCATCGGTTTCAAAATGAGAACCTCGTGGAGTGTAAGGATTATCGGGATCAATCGACGGACGAATCGGAGATTTTCCGGTGAAGCTGGTTGGATCACTAGCTCCAAACAAACCATCCTTGCTTAACAGCTGGGCAAGCCCCAGGGCACCGGTCGAAAAACCAGCGTTTTTCATAAATCCGCGCCGATTTAACAGAGATCGACCCATGGAGGAAATTTTTTCTTCGTGATTACTCATGGCTAAAAGTCTTTAGGGTAGGAACGCAAACTCATTGGAGTTCATCAAAGCTCGGCACACAATCTCAAGTCCCCGATCCCGAGCAATGAGCAAGGAGGCTTTCAACTCTTCCTTCTCTGGCTTGCGGGAAAAGATTAATTCAAAGGCACGGCTCACGGAAGCTTTCAAATTTCCCCCTGACTCGTTTTGGGCTCGTTTTGCAAGATGTTTCGCCTGATCTACCACGAAGCTACTGTTCATAAGATTAAGCGCCTGAAGGGGCGTCGTGGATACCGGTCTTTTAGCTCGAACTTGCCCACAATCAGGGAAATCAAAAGCGGTAAATATCTGATCATCTACCCGGCGCATCCTCTCCTGATAGATCATTCTGCGCCAAGTTTCGGGGCCAAAGTTATCAGTCACCTTCCACTGGGCATAGGTCTTTTTCACATTGTGAATCCGATAACTACGCCCACCCATTTCCCGATTCAATTTCCCGGAAGCAAGCAGGATCCCGTCGCGAATCACCTCCGCCTCCACCCGCCTGGGAGGAAACCTCCAGAGTAGAGAGCTAGTCGCATCTTTTTCAAGGCCGATTTCAGAGGGTTGATTCGATCTTTTAAATGCATCCGATGTAACAAACAGCCGTACTAATTCCTTCATCGACCAGGGAGTCCCTTCCGGTCGGGAAGGGGTAGAAAATTCAGCAGCAATCCAATCAAGCAACTCGGGATGACTGGGTGGCGCACCTGCTCGGCCAAAGTCGCCACCTGTTACAACCAAACCTGCACCAAACACATGTTGCCAGAACCGGTTTGCCATGACCCGAGCAGTTAAAGGATTTTTTTCGTCTACCAGCCACTCTGCAAATTCCGCCCGTCTTGCCCGGCCACTGGCATCATTATCCACTCCCAAAACACCGGAAAGGATTTTAGGGGCTCCGGGCAGCACCACATCCCTGGGGTTTTCTGGGCTCCCTCGATGCAAAACACGGGTCAATTTAGGCTTGATAAAACTACCCACAAAACTGGGGCGAGGACCTTTTTCGGATAGCTTGTAGGCTGAGTGATTTATCTCACCAACCGCATCCCCAAAAGATTGATCACTTTTCATTAAATTCCTGATGTTCTCAATCGATGCAACTTCCGTCCAAGTGCCATCCGACAATTTTACATTTACAAGAAATTTATCGAAATTGAATTTGTTTTTTTGTTCGAGGTAATCGGTTTCGTAGTAATACTCACGGTTAGTACTCATTCGCAAACGGCCCACCGTTACAGGTTTGTCAAAGCTGAATTCAATCCAAGGGTTTTGCTTTTTCTCTTTGTGAAAACTTGCCTGCCATCGCTGCGTTCCGTATTTCCCATCAATGACTCTGGTAACCGGGAACCTGTCCCCTTGCTGGGCAAAGGCTAAATCAGTCCAAACCTTTGTCCCGTTGGAAGCACTGGCCAGATTCAAGTCCTCCGATGGTAAGCCAAAAATCTCAACTTCATCCAAACCAACATAACCGGACCAAAAATTAAGCCTCAACCCAACCGCTTCAAGCGGTTTCCAGTGAACTTCTTTATAGCCTCCCCAATCCTCTTCCCAGGCGGTGGTTTTATTTCTTATCTTGTTACGGTTCTTTGCCACTTCTCTCCAAATTTCATTGGCTATCTCCTTTCGGGGATGATCCTGAGAGAATTCGGGAAACCGACTTCCAAACTCAATATCCTGAAAGACCGCGGTCATTGAGTAATAGTCCTGGATCGAAATAGGATCAAATTTATGATTATGACAACGAGCACAACTCATGGTCACACCGAGCATGGATGCGCCTACAGTTTGCATAATTTCATCCATCCGGTCAGCCCTTGCCTGTCGGATAGCAGATGGTTCCTGCCCAACTGTGGCCGCAGGTACATGAGGACCTGCCACTAAAAATCCAAGAGCTTCCCCTACCCCCATGCCGTCTCCAGCTAATTGATGACGGACAAACTCATCATAAGGAAGATCCTGGTTGAAGGCACGGATTACATAATCTCGATAAACCCATGCTAGTTTCCGGTAGAGGTTGGATTCGGAACCGTTGGTTTCCGCCCATCGGATCACATCCAACCAATGCTGAGCCCATCGTTCTCCAAAATGTGGAGAAGCAAGCAATTCATCGACTAATAATGTGTAGGCTTGCTTAGGATTCTTTTGATGATCAGATAAGAATTTTGTGACTCTGGATGGTTGCGGGGGTAATCCCGTCAAAACAACAGATGCTCGGCGAATAAGGGCCAATGGATCAGCCTCCTTATTTTTTGGAATTCCTTCTTTTTCCAAACGATTATTGATAAAAGCATCGATCGGATTTTCGGAATCTCCGGGAAGTTCGGGACGGATAACCTCTTGAAAAGCCCAATGATCCGTACCCTCTTTCACTTTTTCATCCATTTGACCCGGCCAGACAGCACCTTCGGCAATCCAGTCCCGAAGGATTTCTATTTCATCCTCAAAGAGCCGATCCCCTTTCGGCGGCATACTGATTTCAGGATCATCACTTTGGATCACTTCCACGAGGTAACTCTCTTCGGGTTTGCCGGGCACCATAGCCAGCAAACCAGAATCGCCACCTTTAAGTAAATGCACCCGGCGATCGATTCTAAAACCTGACTTCTGCTTTTCAGGACCATGACAGTCCATGCAGTAATCCTGCAAAAGTGGAAGAACATCATTTTCGAAATCCACCTTAGCATCCAAAACAGGGTTCAGGGCGAAGATACAAATCGAGGCAATCTTGCTAAATGTAGACATTGGGAAATAAATCTTAAACACGATAGAGGGTTACAATAACACAATAAAAGATGATTCTACCAAACACAAAGAACTAAAATCAAAGCAATTTTCGGCAAATATAGAATATATTTTTGTACATTAATCATAAATCAACCCATTAAAACGAAATAGTTGTCCACTAACATTACGCTAAGGAGCCTTGATCAAGGGTGCAATTTGCTCTTCGGACAAAACACCTGGCGGCAACTCCATAACCCTGAGGTTACGAAAATGAATTTCGGCCCCTTCTGATTCCAAGCATAAATAACCCTTCTTATATTGGGAATTTCGAATCCCGTTCACAAATTTTCCGTTAACCGAAAGCTTGACCACACCATCCACGCACACCACGTCGTACACATTCCATTCACCTCTTCCCTTACAACGGTTCTCTATCGACTTACTCCTGTTTCCCCTGGGATTATCTGGAGTTGCCTTGAGACCTCCAGCACCAAAAAGCTCACCGTGGACGTAAGCAATGGGTGGAGGGGCTTTTCCTTTCTTAGTATTCAGCTTCACCCAGTCGAGTTCCAGCATTTGAATTTCCAAACCCTTGGGCAACCGGTTGCCAAAAGGGATGGCATCACTCCAAGCAAAAATACCTGAATTACCACCGGGTTCCATGTGACGCCATTCCACATGTAAAAGAAAATTTTCATATTGCCGTTCTGACCGCATCACTCCAATGGGCTTCCCCGAGCACTTTAAGATACCATCCTCAACCCACCAAGTTTTTGGCGATGTGTTAACATCCACCCAACCACTCAAGTCCTTACCATTAAACAAGTCAGCCCATTGGGGAAGATTTCCGCCTTTCAAACTGGGCAGCAAGAACAACTGCAGCAAAAAGAAAAAATGGACATGTTGACGAACATAATTTTTCATGGGTTTTTCTTAATCGCAAAGAAACGACCCAGAGATTGTCGCTTTTATTCTTCGGATTTGGCAAGGTCGAATCCATCCTTACCATCTTTTACAACCCAGCCTTTTTGTAAGAGGTCCTCTCTTATTTGATCGGCAGCTGTCCAATCCTTATTCAATTTTGCTTCCCATCGATTTTGAGCCAGCTCCTGGATTTCCGCAGGGATCTCTTCAACGACATCCTCTTTTACTTCGATGATCAGACCCAAAGCGTCACAAGTGGCCTGAAATCCCTTCCTAAGCATTTCCAGTTCTTCTATCTTGCCATCAAACTCTCCCCGGTCCCAAGCCTCCCCCATTTCGCGAACTAAGCGAAAACAGCGACCTAACGCCTCCGGAGTATTTAGATCTGACAAGAGAGCTTCCTGAACTGGGTAAAAGGGACCGAATTCAGTTTCCAGCATGGAATCACCGCTTGGCTGTATCCCGAACTTCTTGGCAAAATCACTCAGTTTGGATAGGGCTTTTCGACTGGCCTGCATCGAGTCAAAAGTGAAATTAAGTGGTTGGCGATAACTCCCCGAAAGGAGGACATATCGAACTTCTTGCTTCTTATATCCTTTGCCGACTAAATCCTTCAAAGTGTAAAGATTTCCTAGCGACTTGCTCATCTTCTGACCCTCTACCATCAAATGGGCAATGTGAAACCAATGACGGGCAAATGTCTTGCCAGTAACGCTCTCACTTTGTGCTATCTCGTTCTCGTGGTGAGGGAAAATCAAATCGACGCCACCCGAATGCAGATCAAAAGACTCTCCGAGATACTTCATGCTCATGGCACTACATTCAATATGCCATCCTGGTCGGCCTTCTCCCCATGGAGATTCCCAGAAATTATCTCCGTCTTCCAGTCGTCGTGCTTTCCAAAGAGCAAAATCGGCCGCAGAATCACGGTCGTATTCATCCGATGTCTCCCGAGCATTATTCGATGTAGTGATTTCTCGGTCAGCCAATCGTGAAAGTCGACCATATTCGGGAAAGGCATCCACCTTGAAATAAACCGATCCATCATTTGCCCGGTAAGCTTTCCCGCCTTCGATTAATCTTTCAATTAAGAAAATTTGTTCGGGAATATGTCCCACTGCTGATGGCTCAGCATGAGGAGTAAGTACATTGAGAAGTTCACAATCCTTTTGAAACCTAGCCGTCCATTTTTCTGTAAAATCTTCAAGCTTCGCTCCTTGTTCCTGTGATTGACGGATTGTTTTGTCATCAACATCCGTGAGATTCCTCACATGAAAAGTTTCCTGCCCGGAGGTTTCCAGAACCCTTCGGAACACATCTTGCATCACAAAAGTTCTAAAATTCCCAATATGTGCCGGTCCGTAAACGGTGGGCCCACAAGCGTAGAAACGAACCGATTTTTGATCCATAGGAAAAACCTCCCGGACTTCCCGGGTCATGGTATCGTAGAGGTTCAGAACCATTCGCCTACTCTTCGGAAATCGTGATTGGTTTTATATCCCACTTCGGGTTCTGTCCGAGAAAGCGGCAGGGATTATTGTGGTAGATTTCCACCGCCGCCTGCAAACTATGTCCTCTTCTACGAAACTCGACGATCGATTCCTGCAAGGTGAATGGATCACTCGGACCCCAGTCCGCGGAGGAATTGACCAACAACCGTTCCCTTGGGTATTTCTCTAAAATATCAACAGACCGACGAGGGCTGCACTTCGTCACCGGATATAGCGTCATACCCGCCCAATAACCGGCATCAAGAACCGGCTCAATAGTCTGTTCTTCGACATGATCGATCCAAATTTTGTCGGGATTAACATCCATCCCAGCCAAAACTTCAAGAACTGTTTTGGTGCCATGAGCCTTGTCTGATAGATGGGGGGTATGAATCAAAACCAGCTGGTCATGCTTCATCGCCATCTCCACATGTGCCTGCAGGGATTCAATTTCATTGGGAGTGGATTTGTGCAGACCGGTCTCTCCAACCCCAAGACAAGTCGGTTTATCCAAGAACTCTGGCATCTGCCGTAAGACTTCATTGGTAAGTTCTTTGTTTTCCGCTTCTTTTGGATTTACCGCGACCCAGCAGAAGTGACGAATTCCAAATTCAGCGGCACGCGTTGGTTCAAATTCGGAAATTTGAGCGAAGTAATCGATGAAGGTTTCGGGATAACGACGATCGAATCCGGCCCAAAACGCAGGCTCGCAAACGGCTACGACACCAGACATGGCCATTCGCTCGTAATCCTGAGCCGTTCGTGCGATCGCGTGGTAATGAGGTTGAATAATCTGCATAGGGGGAAAGAAAAAGGTTAGGAGATTTTTGCAAAATGAACAAGTAACTGTTCGGCACGATTCGCTTCCGGATGCTCGGATTGCGAAAGCAATTCCATTGCCTCGAGCAAGGACTGTCTTTTGGACTCGTCCTGGGCTTCCGCACCATCTCGCTTCACTGCCTCATCGTAGCGATCGAGCATGGCCGCCACTTCCAAAAGATCACGCCTTGCTTCCAAGTAATAAGTGTCGAGAGTTTTTTGGGGACTTAACATAACAAATCAAGATTGTGAAAGGAGCATTGGAATTAAGAAGGGGGAATGAGAGAAGAGTGATGGTGGATGATCTTTTCGCCTGAGTCAGTTTTTATCGTAAAAGTAAAACGAGCGGGATGTCGAACCAAGTTACCTTGATCCTGATAATAAAATTCGTAAAGACCCATGGCCAAATAAAAATCTCCTCCAAGAGATTGGTGAGATAAGGAAGCCTCCTCAATCCGCACGCCAGCACCTTTTTTAGAAGTGAATCCAACAAAATAATCGCGGATCCCCTCGAAAGATTTGAGCGGTCTTGCCTCAAATGTGGCAAGCAAGGAAGCATGTTCCTCATAGCAGTCCATGATTTCATCCACTTTGCCAGCGTTGACCGCTTCGACCCATTTTTCCGGCATTTCGTATTTCATCGATTTATTTTCAGAGGGGTTGGGAAACAATTATTTGGAATGGGCATTGAATGCCTCCTCCCAATGGTCGGGTTTGAATCCTTGCAAGCAGAGCCCATCTCCAATCAGAAAAGGTCGCTTGACCAAATTACCACGAGTGATCAACAGAGCAAAGGCATCCTTCTCCGAAATATCAGTCATTTGAGCCTTAATCTTCGGATCCCGATAGTCCTTGCTCGAGGTATTAAACAATTTTTTGATTTGCCCTCCATGATAAGCCAACATCTCTCTCAATTCCTCCCTGGAAGGCGGGCATTCTCGGATGGCGATGCTCGAAAAAGAAATATCTCGGCCAATCAGCCATTTCTTCGCTTTGCGACAGGTCTCGCATTTTTCGTATTGGTAAAACTTCATTTTCATTTGTTTGCCTAATCAAACTCTGCCATTATCACCAAATTCAGTCTTTTTTCAACCCTCTTCGAAACTATGCCTAGCCAAAAGCCAAAAAATTTCCTACTAGCGAAAGGATTGTTTATTCTACTCATGAGTTCTTGTTTATCGCCCGAAATGTCTTCTCAAAATAAAACCCAATCTATTGACGAATCGCATCAGGCCAGCTCTATGCTCGTGCTCGAACGAAAGCTTGAAAACGGACTTACCGTCCTGCTCAGCCCCAACTCTGAGGAGCCCCGTTTTTACGCAGAGATCATCACTCGGGCAGGAAGTAAGCACGATCCTTCCTCCAATACTGGCCTTGCTCATTACCTCGAACATCTGCTCTTCAAGGGCACTCAAAATTTTGGAACCACTGATTTTGAGAAAGAAAAACCTCTGCTTGATCAAGTCACTGAACTCTACGAAGAGCGCTCCAAGGAAAATGATCAAAACCGTCGCAACGAAATCTATGAAGAGATCAATCGTATCTCACAATCCGCTGCCAAGCTTGCCATCCCCAATGAAATGGACCGTTCCTACAGTGATATGGGCGGCAAGGGGATCAATGCCCATACTTGGCATGAGGAAACTGTCTACAAGGTCGATCTGCCAGCCAACCGGCTTGAACACTGGGCTAAAATCGAATCCGACCGTTTCGCCAACCCGGTCTTCCGGCTTTTCCACACGGAACTGGAAACCGTCTATGAGGAAAAGAACAGGTCCATAGACAACAAGGATCGTTTGCTCAATCGAGAGGTCAACAAACTTCTCTTTAAGACCCATCCTTATGGACAGCAAGCAACCCTTGGTACAATCGAGCATCTCAAAAACCCCTCGATTCTTGCCATCGAGAATTTTTACGCACAGCATTATGTTCCGGAAAACATGGCGATCTGCATTTCCGGTGACATCGATCCCGATGCTTGCTTTTCTATTATCGAAAAGTATTTCTCCACCTGGGAAAACCAAGAAACACTTCGTCCCGAACCATCTTGGGAGGAAAAACCTTTGCAAGGACGTGAGTTTGTACAGGTTCAATATTTGGGAGAAGAGCAGGTGTTGTTAGCCTTTCGTACCGCACCCCGTTTTCATCAGGACTACCCTGCCCTTCGCCTGATTGACATGATCCTGGATAATGCCGTGGCCGGGCTCATTAACCTGAATCTGACCGAAAAACAGGCAGTCAGATCGGCAGGATGCTTCCCTCAAAATTATAACGACGCGGGTGCTCACTATTTCTATGGCATCCCCAAGGATGGGCAAAGCATGGAGGAGGTCGAGCAACTCCTGCTTACTCAGATTGCAAAGGTAAAGAACGGGGAATTCGAAGATTGGATTCTACCCGCAGTGATTAACGATTTTAAGAAAACCAAGAAAGAGGATCGCGAAAGCAATGCCAAGCGGGTCGAACTTTTACGTGATTCTTTCCTGGCATTCGTGGACTGGGAAACCATGGACCAATCGATTGAAGAATTGGAAAAAGTGACCAAGGAAGAAATCATTCGAACCGCACGCAAATACTATGGAAACGATTATGTGGTAGGCTTTCGTATTGATGCCCAGCACCAACTTCCAAGCATTGAAAAACCGAAGATTGATCCTTTGAAAATTGATCCCGATAAAGAATCCGAATTTATGAAAGCCGTCGAATCCCTCGGCTTCGAACCTTTCAACCCTAAATTCCTAGAGGAAGGCAAGGATTTCAGCATCGAGAAAATAACCGATGGGGTTACCCTCATACACGCGACTAACCCACTCAACGATTTGTTCACTATGGAGGTTAGAATGGAAACGGGCTACGACCACGAATCCATGCTGCCCTACCTAAAACGCATGCTAGACCGTTCCGGAGCTGGTCCCCTATCATCCGAAGAATTGAAGATTGAATGGTACAAGCTTGCTTCGGACTTCAACTTTGCCGTTCGCAAGCACTTGAGCGCCTTTTCCATTAGCGGATTGGATGAGAATTTCATCACTTCCCTGGACCTGACCCACCAGTTGCTCACCGAACCGAACCTATCCGAAAAGACATGGGAAGAGACCAAAAGAATTATCATTTCCGAAAGAGATGACGAACAAAAGAATCCTAACGCTCTGAGTAACGCGTTGGCTCATTTTCACCGTTATGGCAAGGAATCTCGATACCTAAAACGACCCTCCGACGAACAACTAAATGGCACCACAGTAAAAGATGCAAAGTCAATGATAAGCCATGTTCTCCAAGTGGAAAGAACCGTTTTATACTTTGGTCCTCGCAGCCCGGACGAGGTCAAAGCTACCATTCTTGATGGTTTTCTTGGTCAAAGCCCAACCATGCCGACTCCGCCCCACAAACCGAACCGATCTTTTGCGGCAGATAGCAATCAGGTTTATTTTTTCCAAAAGGAAATGGCTCAGGCTCAGGTTCGACTGGAATTTGCCACCGGTACCTATGACGAAAGTAAGGCTCCCCTAGCCCAAGTTTTCAACGAATATTTTGGTGGTGGAATGGCAGGTCTGGTTTTCCAGGAACTTCGCGAAGCTCGTGCACTAGCCTACTCCGCATGGGCTCACTACTTCACTCCTTCGCGTAAGAGAGAGGAAAATATTCTCGTGGGAGCCATCGGATGCCAAGCAGACAAGACTCTTGAGGCAGTCACTGCTTTTGTGGAACTTTTGGATAACATGCCCATCAACCAGACCCGCTGGGAATCCGCTCATTCCGCCATCCTCAGTACTTACAGAACCAATCCAATCGGGTCCAGATCGCGCCCTAGTTACGCTTATGATGTTCGTACTCTTGGATTGAATGGAGACCCAAGGGAAAATCGCTACGAAGCCCTTAAGGAGGCAGACATTTCTTCACTGCGCAAATTCTACGCTGAAGAAATCAAACCTAAAAACATACTGATTTCGATTGTTGGAGACTCTGCCAAGATTGATCTAGGTAAACTCAAGGAGTTTGGACCTCTCACGCAAGTCAAGGTTGGGGAATTGTTCAATCGGTGAACTCGCCCAACTCCGCATCAGCGACGGGTGCCGTTTCCTGGCTTTCATCAACCTATGATTCGGAGACTCCGATGACTCTCCTGAAGAATTCATAAACTTTTTCGCATTCGATCTGCCTCTGCTTTGGGTCCTTCAGTCGCAAAATCACTCTTTGGGAATTTCCGGTTTGTAATTCACTCAAAACGCAACTGCAGGTGATTCTTCCATTGTTCGTGGGAATTTCAGTAATGTCGATTCTACCCATCGGGACAAATCCCTTGTCCTGCACGAGAACATCCATTTTAAGCGAAATTCTATTTTCGTTGAAGTTGAAGATCCGGGTGTAACGAGCGGACACGGAGTCGTCACCAGCAATCATGGAATTCATCCCTGTACGGAGAATATTTAGGATTTCAACGGATCTGTTCATTTGAGCCGTGTAATTACGAAAGAATAAGGATAAGAGAGCAATCGAAATCCCGATAAATTTTCAATCATGATCCCGTCCGCACTCGACCAGGCAAAAAAAGAATTACTTGGGGAAGGCTTGGATGAAGAACTGCTTAAGCAATGCGTCGAGCAAGCTGAAGGTGATATCCAACGAGCTCATCAAATGTATGTACATCGCCGAGCATCAGAGATTTCTCCATCTCTGGAAGATCTTGATGCTCGAGAAACATGGCCCATGCTCACTCCATTAATTATCCTCTACACTCTTGGTACAATTGGAGTCCTCGGTTTGGTCTTTGGTTTTCTTGGAGAAAAACTCGGTTGGTGGTGAAAGTAAGCTTCCATTAGAATGGGGAATACAGAAAAAGGCTGGATTATTTGCATAGCAATTATGACTGGGCTATGGTTAAGGTAACTTACCGTAAGCCCACTTAATCAACCTTGCCCAACTTGCTCTATTACTAGAGTGCGTATATTAGTACATACATGTTAAGAACTCATTACACTTCGTTTTAGACTCAAAAATGTTGGCTCACATCTAACCTCCACTTGCCCAGTCTCATGAAAAAGAAACACGAACGAGAGCCCGAACAAATCCAATATCACTTCGAATATGCGATCGGCGAAGACTTACCGGTCGAGATTTACCTGACTGCAACTGTTCAAGAAGAGGCGATTCGATCGTTCGCCCGTCACTGCATTCGTTTTCTGGACGCAAAAAACCTATCTGATGAACAACAGGAAGCATTTCTTAATGCAGTACTACAAACTGAAGATTCTTCGAAACATCTTCCCGGAATTCTTCCGGTTCCCGAAAGGCTTCCGGATCTTGAGCTTCCCCAGGACTCACCCAAACCTTCTTCTCAGGAAATACAAGAGACCCCAGTTTCAGAACCCAAGGATCCGTTAAGCGAGGATAATGCTGAAGCTGGAGGCTTTGGTAGCGGACCAAGCGAAGAGCAAGACGCAACCGAACTCTTTGCCCCCCAACCTTCGAAGCCTGACCCACATGAGGAACACAAGCGTAAGCAGATCGAAAGGGAAAGTGAGATCGAGCGAATCAACCAGCACAACGCGGCAATCATAGACAAACACCAACGCTTAACTGGTGAGGCTCTCAGTCAAGCTCAATGGCTTAAGGGTCAGTTACGTGTTCTCACTTTCGAGGAGCACAATCGCTGGTCCGATAAATGGACTGCACTCCCTCACCCATTTTCGGACGGCCAAGACACCCTTTTTGTTGGTTGAGGAAGTTTTCCGCGTCAGATCCGCGGGCAATGAAAAG
>OZSS01000554.1_pt1 | contig 17861 bp, 22 predicted proteins | sample 1779911 | NCBI WGS metagenome assembly OZSS01 (sample SAMEA2603589, study PRJEB24840) | metagenome | biome: Water; feature: Photic zone; material: Seawater sample | place: Mediterranean Sea | collected 2013-11-12 | depth 10 m | reverse complement strand
CACAATGCTGTCTTCATCCATCAGGTGCGATTTGATCACGCCGTCAATGGTGGAAAGAACAGCGCCGTCAAAACGGTCACCAATAGGCATGAAACGGATACGGTCTTCTGGAAGCAGGCCCTTCATCATTGATGATGACGTTGCTTGGGGGTCAGTGTCAATCATCATGATGTCGAGTTCGGGCTTAATTGTCTTCAGCATATCTACGGTAAACATGCAGAGAGTGCTTTTCCCAACACCCCCTTTCATATTTCCAAAGAAAATACCCTTACCCGGCAGTCCATTAATCATCTCATAGGCCCGATCTCTAAATTTCTAAAATATACAACAATCTAACATAGTCAAGAATTAAGGAATTACGCCTTAAAAGTTACCTATGCCCAGGAATTATTGATACCATTATATACGATCAATTTTCATGCCAGAACCACCTGTCCAATAAAAACTTATCGGGTGGCACAATTCCTAAAAAAGCAAGCCAAAGCGCCTGATCAGGCTCTGACGAGACAGCTCTTTTATCCGGGGGCAGACGGTAAGCAATGGCAGAGGTGAAGATTAGGAAGTCGCGGGTATTAGCATCAATGAATAGACCCATCAACTGATCATACGAATTGGGTATGATATAGGTTGCGGTGGCCTAAACCCGTCCCGTCAACTGGCCTCTGGTGTGGTTAGAGGTAGATTGTTGTTAAACCAGCAGGGGTGATGCCATTTCACCTGAACGGTGTTCCTCCCTGCCACTGCGGCTTGCATGATGGAGACGGCGATGATTTAGATCACGTACCAGCGCGGGCAGCATCAGATCCTGCCGTGACCATGAGTTGGTCCCTGCCGCCTCAGCCAGTAGAGCGGACAGCATGTTGACGTAGAGTGATGTCAAGGATGGTGATAAACGCTGCTGTGACAATTGCTGTAAGCGAGTTTCAACACATGACCAAATCCTTGTGCGTTCAAGCAGGAATACATTATGGAGGCCTTGTTCCGGCGAAACCCGCTTCATTCCAGCACCGCAAAAATTCTGGCTTGTTGACAAGGCAGAATTATCCTCGCCAGAGGGTTTAGGAAACGGCTGATATGGCGTTGCAGATTACCTGGTTAAGGGATGGCCATGCCCGACTGCCGAAATGCCCGGGGCTGTCACGATATTGGCATTCCCTGTTCTGGACCGGATGATCCTGCATCTGCCGATCATCATTGCCCTTGATGGAATAGAGCTTATGCTCAGCCAGCTTATATACTGACCTGTTACGTTCATATCGGCGTTCACCGGCATGATTCCGACCATGGGGCTTCTGATCCTTATCTACGCCTATATTTTTTTCCGGGGTGAGGACGGGTTCGGAACAGGTGATCTATGGCTGTAGGGGTGGCGGGATGCAGGCTTTGGTTTGTTCTCAGGTTGCTGCTATTACTTGTTTTTACCCAGATCAGGGCGACTTTTGGACTGGTCCTAATCGGCCCTTTAAAAGGAGGACAAGCAAACCTCCCTTCTTTGTAGAATATTCATAAGTCTTGTGTTTATTTTCTGGCCGATCATCAATATATTGTTAAATAATATCTTATTATTATTCGTGAATGAGGTTTTCGTGGTAGCCAAGGCTGCATTTCGGTATGGCCTTTATTAAATAAAAATGGTGATAATCAGTGAATAAGCCTGAACAGAAAACGGAATTGCTTAACCGCATAGAAGACCTGTGGATTGATGCAGCATCGATACTCACACAGGAAGAACGGCTAGACGCTATATCCACGCTTGCCAACTCTTCTAAAGCGCCTTCCAATAGAAAGGATCAATCCATCAAGGAACGCATCCAGCGGCTGATGCAAGATGCTGAAACACTTTCGACCCCGGTTAATTATGAGAGTGATGATGACCTTAAGGATGAAATCAGCAGGGCCATTGCAGCTAATTTTCGCCGATCCGACAAGAACAATTCCTCTGAACCCGATTCCATTTTGGATGCTGAACATTGCGATGCGCCCCAGCCTGGCATTGAGGCTAATAATGTTCAGCATGCAGCAGCAGAAGATGATCAAACCCACCCAGACGAGCAAGCTGAAGACTCTGCCAGGGATGAATTTGATCAGGTGAAAGCGGGTTTTGAGACAGTTGCACGCCTGCATCCACCTCTTTCAGACAACCGTATTCCTGATAGTCCCGAATATGCTTTTAGCGAAGGATTTACTCATCTGGTCCGTATTATTGTTCAACAATACATGGATGATGATTTTGAAACAGCGATCATTAACTCAGTCAGAGATGAAATTCGTGCTTATTACATAAACCGGTCCAAAGACTGAAATATGACTTTGTTGTTTGAATCGAATGAGCCTTTTTGTCAGGTTTTGTATAAAAAATATCCTTATGTATGTATTCCCCAATTATTCCTGATCAGGAGTTTCAATAAACTGGTCCGCAATATATCGATAACCAGTCTGCAAACTGCATTCCTGCTGGTTGGTGAGGATAATTTCGAAAACAGCATTTTTGAAATTATGGTTCCGCTAGTACCAACGATTATTGACCCAGCTATCGGCATGCTTCAATCAATCTCAGTACTCATTACCACGGAAAAGAATTGAATGTCGAAAACCACAATAAATAACGTTGGAAAAAATTCCAGAAAATGAAATCAGCTAAATGTCTGGGCTTTTTCATAGAGAATGCGCGTTTCGGCGACATAAACATCAGCGTTGATATGGCCGCTGGAATACAATTCCTTGAGCGCGAGCATTTCGGTTTCAATGCTCGACAGCGTCATTCTCTCATCACCCAGTTCCATCACGCTAGAATGCTTGGTTCCGACCACTTCAGAAGCTGTCAACTCAACCAGGGTGGTTTTGACGGATGGCGCTTTTTTACCAGATTTTTTATCCTTAGCCTTGCCATCGCTCAACTTTTTGGGGCCGCCGCTGACCATCAACAACATTAGAGAAAGGATGATTATAACCAACAAGCAGCCAACGCCAATTATCAACAGCTTGATCACTTCAGGTTCAATCTGAAAACCAAACTGTACGATAAGGATCTCATTCAACCGTTCACTCTGAGTATTAACCATAGATGCAAGGGGTATGATGACCGTGTCTTTCATGGGCGATACAGCCTCCGGAAGTATCAAGGGCATGGTGTTGCCAATCACAACTATACCGAATTAAAAATTATCATCGATATCGTGTATAGACAATAGAGTCATGGCTTTTGCGCTGTCAACGATCGCAAAGATGCTTAGGCCCATTGGTTGCCAGCCTTATATCGTTGTTGCGCTGAAAATCTACCTTGAGGCTGTTAGTGTGGTTGAATTGTAGTTTTCTGGCTACCGGATCGACGTTACTGCGATGCACAGCAGCAGCCTACTATGACAGTTGGATTTCAAAAAAATTCAGCGCAGTCAGGACATGATTTCTTGGACGGTAAGGGTGCTGAAAAGAGAGACTGGATTTAACTTGGAGGATGTGGTGATCAGCATTCCCAGCCAGATAATCCTGACCCAGATCATCAACCTGTCCTAAATGAGCATCAAGCAACCAGCGCGGATGATCGCGCTGCTCCGTCAGCTTGAGGGGATGGAGGATTACCCGGAGGGGCTTGCCACCTATTATCGCGGGTAACCAAACCCCTGATCTAGTTCAGCCCTTTTCGGAAGGCGGTCAGCCGGGATGTGAGGGTCCAGGGAAAATCACCTGCCCCCCGGGTCAGGAACAGCCCGAGGATGATGATCGACATGGCCATAACGGTTTCAGGCATGATAACCTCATCCAGCCAAGTATTGCCGATCAGGATGGCAAAAACAGGGATCAGGTAGCCGACATAGGAGACAAAACCGTAACCCGCCCTCTTGATCAGGAGGTAGCGCAGATAGAAAGCAACCCCTGATGGCATCAGCCCGAGCCAGAGCAATGCCAGCCATGCCTCAGTCGAGATACCGGAAAATTCAGGCGTGGTCCCGCTCATCAACAGGATGGGCAGCATAAAAGCAGAGGATGAAACCAGCACCACGGCGGCGATCACCTCAGACGTGATCCGGGGCAGTTTCTTGGCCATCAGCCCGCCGGTGGCATAGCAAATACTGGCAATAATCACCAACAGCGGATAGATTATGCCCGCCCCGCCAATACCATCAACCCCTGCCCTCAAGAGCCAGACAGTAGCCACAAACCCGATCAAAATACCGATCATCTTGCCGCGATTGATCTTTTCATCATCGGTCATGAAATGACCCATCAGAATCGCCACCATCGGGCTGACTGTCATCAGCATACCGGTCATGCCGGAGGTAATTTTCTGTTCGGCAAAGGCAATCAGCATGAACGGCACGGCCGTGGAGATGATCCCGGTCAGCACCAGCCAGATCCAGTCCCGCCTGTTATCGGGCCATTGCGCGGAACGGATGACACTGATGATCGCCAGCATCAGGGCAGCACCAATGGTGCAGCGGCAGACCACCAGAAAAATCGGCCCCACCTCAAGCACGGCAATCTTGATCATGGAAAAAGCTGAAGACCAGATCAACGACAATGCAAGTAACAGGGGAATATCCCAGATCCGTGACAAAACCCTGGCTACCCCGCTTTCAGGTTTGTTTTATGCAGTCGACGCAACGCGTTACCGCAGGGTCGCTTTGCAATCTCTTATAGGGAATGTCGTCACCACAGACAAGGCAATAGCCGTAATCATCGGTGGTGATGCGTTGCAGGGCGGCATCCACCACCTTCAGCCGTGTCCGGCGGCGTTCTTCACGGGCCAGGTCCATGCTCTGCTGCTGGATGGCATCCATTCGTGACAGCCGCCCCACGGATTGCTGATCCAGTTCGACCGGCATGCGATCATCACGTGTTGCCTGGCTTAACGCCATCAGCTCATCGCGTTCAGCCTCAAGCGACTGGCGCAGGTGTTCACGGTCCGCATTGCGCATCAGATCAGCTCATCCCTGAAGCTGCCGGCGAGGTCATGGATGACAGCCAGTCTCCAGTCCATTTCGGCCTTGGTCATGGTCTGGGCGGCCCCGTGACCCCAGACAGGATCAGGCCAGGCAGCATCCCCCGGATTGCGGGCAACGATGTGAATATGCAGCATGGGAACGATATTGCCGATAGAGGCGACATTCATTTTTTTGGCCCCGGTGGCGCGTTTGACACCGGCTGAGCAATGATGCACCAGCCTGGCTACCCTGGCATGGGTGTATTCATCGAGATCATGCCAATCCATCGCGGCCTCAACCTCAGGGACCACCAGCATCCAGAAATAGCGTTGATCCGGCATCAGCCGCAACTGGCACCGGCCAGCCCAGGCCGCCATGATCGTGTCTTTTTCGAGTCTCGGGTCCAATTTGAACATAATTCTATTCCAGCAGAACACTAAAGCCGTGGCAAGCCTAACCGGTGTTGACCCGAATACCCCGAAACAGCATGATAAGGCATGGTTTTCAGTCTGTTTACCCGAACCCTGCCAGCTACCGAATGGCGCAGTTTCATGCTTTCCGGCAAAACCTGCAAGGTTCGCATCATGCGGCGGCGCAATGCCCGCCGTCTGACCATGCGTGTCCGGGACCGTTCGGTCCATGCCACGGTCCCGATTTCCGCCTCAACTGATGATATTGAACGCTTTCTGGCCAGCAATCAGGACTGGATTGATGATCAGTTGATGCAGGAACAACGCGCCATTGAAACCACCCTAAACGATAGTGGTGGGCCATCCGTGTTCTATCTGGGTGAATTGATGCAGGTGAGGCTTTGCCGTGATGAGAACCATCATGGCAAGGGCCGAATCGAGGTTGCCTATCATCAACTGACCATCCGGATCAGCGCCGACAGCACCATCAGGCCTGTCCGTGTTCTGGAACACTGGCTCAAATCACAGGCAAGGGATGCGATCAGGGCAGAGCTTGACGATGTCTTGCCGCTCCTCGATCAGGACCCGGTGCCTCTCTCTATCCGTGATCAGAAAACCCGGTGGGGGAGCTGTTCCAGCACACGTCGGCTATCCTTTAACTGGAGGCTGATCATGGCCCCTCCCGCCTGCCTGCGCTATGTGGTGGTGCATGAGGCGGCGCACCTTACTCACCATGACCATTCGCCCCGTTTCTGGGGGCTGGTCGAAGAACTGATGCCCGAATATCATCAATATCAACAATGGCTTCAACAGAATCAGGTTGCTCTTTTTGCCGATATTGATCATCGTCTTGGTACGCTCCACCCCGATGCAGCGCACTGATCGAAAGGCCCCCCATGGGAAAAGGATTGCTGATTGCCCTTGGCAGCGGGATGGCGCTGGGAAGCGTCACGAGTCTGGCCAGCCTGTCCTATCTTGAGGGCGGAACCGTAACGCATCTGCTGGTCCTCCGGGGCTTGCTGGCCACCCTGGCGGTGGCGATCTATTGCCGGATGATTGGCCAGACCCTGAAACCATGCCCGGCTGAACTCGGCTATGGCCTCCTGATCGGGCTGGCCCTCACTGTGGTGGGGCTTGGCTATATGGGATCGGTCTATTTCATCTCCCCCGGGCTGGCGGTGGCGTTGATGTTCATCTATCCCGTGCTGGTTCTGATCATCGAAAGCATTATTGCCCGCAATGTCCCGCACCCGCTGACCATGGCGGCGTTTGCGCTGGCGCTTTTCGGGATCACGCTCAGCATCGGGATTGATCTGGCCTCGCTCGACTGGCGCGGGATTGCGCTGGCCCTTGCCGGGGCGCTTGCCATGGCCTCAATGATGAGCCTGATTTCATCCGCTAACCGAAGAGGGTTCGGTTTCAGCATGTTACTGCCTGCCCAGGGCGTAACAATGTTGGCCGGTGTGGTGCTGGTTCTGGTGGTCAGCAGCCGGTCCAGCATCCCGATCTGGCCCGAAAGCCTGGCCGGAAACGGCCTGATGATGGTGGCATCGTCGCTTTATGCGCTCGGCATCCTCTTGTCGTTCGTGGCCTTGCGGTTTGCGCCTGCCCAGAATGTCGCCCTGATGATGAATATCGAGCCGATTACAACGCTGGTTGCGGCCCGCCTGCTGGTGGCCGAAAACTTGAGTGTTGTTCAATATGGCGGGATATTGCTGGCCGTCAGCGGCATTGCCCTTGGCGGATTTCTCCGTTCAGGGCGATAACAACGGGCGAGTTTTTTATTATTGTTATCAAAATATAACAATTTTTTGCTATCGTTAATATATGCGATATATATCCGCCATCTTGGTCCTCCTGACCGTCTCATCGGGTGTTGTTGCGAACCCGGCTTTTGCGCAATCAGGTGATGCACAAACGGACGACACACAGTACACCTGCTTCCCCGCCATCAGGGTGCTGGTTGATCTGGGGTATTGCTATGGGTTCGTGCATTCCTATTACATTGCCAGTGAAAACAGGGACATTCTGGACAAAATGGCAAAGGGCAAGGTCGAGGACCGTATCAGGAAAGCGCATGAACAATGCTACCCGACCAATTTCAACCAGCAGCAAGTGTTGGGGGAACTGGCGTTTTCATCCTACATGAACCTGTCGGACCCGATGCTGATGAAACAGTCGGCCCGGGATTGCTCAACCCTGCTTGAGCAATATTCGGCGCAGACAGCGCGCTGATCAGCTTTATTCAATGATGATGGATTGCCCCGCATGGCTGAATTCGGCCTTAAGGCGCGGCTGATCTGATAACGCGATATCCAGAATACCGCTATTCAGCAACGCACCGGCACCAAGCCGGATCAGGTTTTCCCTGAAGCTTTCAGGCTGGGGATGACAGAGGGTGAGCTTTCCTAATTCAGGTCCGGGAAAGGCCATGCTGTATTGAGGCGGGGTGCCGTCCCATTCGATCAGGGCTGGCAGGCACCCGCCCTCAGGCGGCAGGCCCGTGGGGTTGAGCGTGATCCGCCAGTTGAGGTTGCCCCGTGATGCGGCCATGGCCGACCCGATCATTTCGGCCTGATCCCCCGGCAGATCATCCAGCGTTGCGTCCATATCAGTCGTCCTCAACACAAAATGCGCCAGTCTGGGCTGATCATCCCCCATGGTATCCAGCCCGAACCAGCGTGGCCGGGCCGGTTGCGGCAAATCGGGGTCGATGGCAATCACCTCAAGGTAGATGCCGTCACCGATGGCCATGACCGCGTTATGCGTCCCCATGAAAAGATGCTGCCCGCCAGCGGGGATCAGCACATCAAACATCTGCTCAATATAACGGATGCCATCATCAAGGTGGCGGCAGGTGATCACCAGATGATCAAGGGCGAGATCGGGCTTGGGCATGGTGAGCATGGTCCCTCTGGTTAACGGGGTGATATGGCGGGGCAGATGAGCGTATCGCTCAATACTTGTTGGTTATCCACATCGTCTGATAGGGCGCGAGTTGTAGCCCCTTGGTCGCAGAGGTTAGCATTACACCGGACAACAGATCCAACCAGTTTTCCGAGAAAATCAGATTAATCGAATTCAGGTTGAGGTATTTCGATGACGCGGTCACGTTGGTGATCGCAAAAATGCTCTGGCTCCGGTCCGCGGACTGCCTCCACAGGCCGAAAATCTCATCCCCCAGTTGCAGGGTGTATTGGGTGGCGTTGGGATGGAAAGCATCCTGCCCCATCCTGATACCGGTCACCCGCTTGATTTCGGCATAAGCCTGGGCCGCCAGAGTATCCGATGCATCCAGTATCCCTTCCAGATCATCCTGTTTCCATTTCAGGCGGTTGATGGTCCGGTTATGCCTGGTTTCCTTGACGCCCTCATAGAAATTAGCGGTGGCAAAGAGCGAGTTGAAATAAATCGCGGGAACCCCTTCAAAGGCAAACATGATGCAATGCGCCGCCAGATAGCGTTCCATCACGAACTGGCCCGACGGGTCGGTATCGGTTTGGCCGAGCGCATCGATGAAGGTTGTGTTGGCCTCATACACCTTGCGCTGACCGTGGGAAATATCACGCCATGAGAAGAGCGAGCCGTTTTCACGCAGCCGTTCCAGCATCATGCCCAGTTTCTGTTCATCCAGGATGCCTTCAACAGGCCTGAGGCCGATGCCGTCATGCGAGCTCAAGAAATTCAGGTAGGCGGTTTGCGGCTGGGCGGGCGGCAGACTCATGCTCCAGGCCCGCATCGGGCCGGAATCGCCGAAAAGCAAGGCATAAAGCACCAGCGGAGGCAGCGTGAAATTGTAAATCCAGTGCGCCTCATTGCAATTACCGAAATACGAGACGTTTTCATGAATGGGCAGGTTGGTTTCGGTCAGCAGGATCGCGCCGCAATCCAGCTCATCAACAATCAGCCTGAACAGCCTGACAATGTCATGAACCTCAGGTTCATTGACACCCGTTGCACCCGAATTTTTCCAGAGAAACGCGATCGCATCCAGCCGGAATACCCTGACCCCGTTCCGGATATAGAAAAGGATGGCATCAACGAAACTGACCAGCACCATCGGGTTTTTGAAATTCAGATCAACCTGATCATGGCTGAAGGTACACCACAGATCGACTTTCTGGCCATCCACAACCGCCGGGCAATCAAGGGATGAGCTGCGCGGCCTGATCACGTTGGATGTATCAAAACCTTCCGGGATAATGGCGAAAAACTCCCTGAAATCAGGATCACCACTGGCAAACCGCTTGAACCACTCGCTCTGGACAGAACAGTGATTGAGCACAACATCAGCCATCACGGTTGTGTGGCTGGTGATCGTTTTTATGTCGTCCCAGTCACCGTAAGCCTCATCCACCTGATAATAATCCGAAACGGAAAAGCCATCATCACTGGTGGACGGGAAGAACGGCAGGAAATGAACGATGGAAATAAAATCAGCCAGCCGTTTCTGATAAAATTCATCAAACGTTGCCAGCGGGTGGGCATCATCGGAATAAATGTTATTGGCGTAGGAGATCAGCACAACATCGCGGGCTGACCAGAGTTCGCTGTCTTTGGGTTGAACGCCGGTGCGGGTTTGTTCAACACGCTCGATTATCTGGCCTGTTATACCCGAAAGTTTATCTTTGCCTGCATCGGGATAAATATCTTCAAGCTTGGAAGAAACTTTATTTTTAAACAGCTTAAGCGGCTCTGATTCGTTGGACATTATTATCTTCTTCAATCGCTAGGCGCATACGATAGAAAAAATCAGGATGGGCAGACAGCACACGAGACCATGTTGGCATGGAAGGAACAGCCATCGGTTGCTGGCTGAAGCTGTCACCGGCCTTCATGATATTCTTGGCAAACAGCTCCACCGCGCTTTCTTCAACATTCAAATCCAGCTTGAGGCCGTTAAAGGCCGCATCCGCCTTATATTGATCAACAGCATCAAGCGCATACCGGTAATACGCCGCCTTCAGGGAACGAAGCGTTTCAGCACCGAAAGAATGCCCCTGGGTAGCCAGTTTCCGCAACACCGCGTTGACAATATCGTTCGACATGCGGGACAGACCAGCCTTCGGGTTTGAGACCGACAAATCCTGATGCTTGTGATCATAATGATCACAGATCTCAGCCTGGCAAACCCTGTTGATCGCCTGATTGCGGTACATCTCGGACAGAATGCCCATCTCTAGCCCCCAGTCAAACGGGATACGAAGGTCTGACAAAAGGTTGCTGCGAAGCGCAAATTCACCCGATAGCGGATACCGGAAGCTCTTCATGAAATTCAGATAATCACTATGGCCAAGATTGCTTTCAAGCGCGGCGAGGAGCGGGCCGATCAGCAGGCGTGAAACCCTGCCGTTGAGCTTGCCCTGCCCCACCCGGGCATAATAGCCCTTGCAGAATTCAAACTGAAAATTCGGGTTTGCAATCGGGAACAGGAGGCGACCCAGCAATTCACGTTTGTAGGTGAGGATATCGCAATCATGCAGTGCCAGTACCTCGGCCTTGCCGCGGGCAAGAACATAGCCAACACAGGTCCAGACATTGCGGCCCTTGCCCGGCTCACCGAGATTAAGGCCGCTGTCCTCGAGTTCCGAGAGGAGCTGTTTGACCTTGGGGCCATCATTCCAGATCACGGTATGGGGAATGTTGAGCTTGCTGAAGAAATTCTTGGCCTTGTCAAATTCAGCCCTGGTGGCGCGATCGAGGCCGATGGTGATGTGGCTCAGGTAATTTACCCTGCTCAATTCCTCGACAATTTTGGGCAGTGCCGGCCCCTCAATTTCACTGTAGAGGCTGGGCAGCACCAATTCCATGGGCCGGTAGCCTGAAAACAGCTTGAGCTCTTTTTCCAATTGCTCAAGAGGGAGCAAACCGAGATTGTGTAGCGTCGTTACAGCGCCATTCTGATGAAAGTCCATGTTAACTATTTAACAGCTATGCCAAGTCGTTCCAGTGCTATTTTTGCACAATAGTGCCAACCTGAAGGTGCAGGCTCTGTCGCAAAAACAGGATTGGGCGCATCAGGCAGGTCAAGACGAAAGCCGTTTTTCCTCGGGATAACGCAAGGAATATCAGCCGCTTGCAGCATATCCAGATCATTTTCACCATCACCGATAGCGATGATTTGCGGTGGCTTCAGACCCGCCCTGGTATAGTGATCACGCAGGTATTGCAGGGGCATTGCCTTGTTGTGAATACCGCTCAACGTGAAGACACGGCCCCCTTTGGTTATCTTGAGGCCAGCGTCTGATACGGCATTTTTGAGTGTGTCGAGTTCATCAAGGCTGCCGTCAAAGAGCAGCAACCGGCTATGGGATCGCTGCATCGCCCTAGTGAGATCATCACAGCCCAGCCCGAGGATTGAGGTCTGGTCCGCGCTGTTCATCTCATCCAGCATGAGGCATTTGGCCATCAGGTCCCTTACATTAATCCGATTGGCGCCAATCTGTTCCCAGCGGCGGTTGACCTCTTCAATACCAAGCCCAAACCGATTGCTACCCCCGGCCGGGGGCAAAGCACCCTGTATCTGGTCAAGGCCAAGAAAATTGGCACCATTTTCCACCGAAAAGGGGGCATTCAGGTTAATCGATGCCAGAAATGCCTCTGTTTCCAATCTGGTCTTGCTGGTGTTCGGGATGATCATCACGCCTGATCGGGTGATTTCCTCAATAACAGGCAGCACAGGCTGGCATGAGAATGTTTCCTCATCCAGCAAACTCGCGTCCAGGTCAGTAAAAATAATGGGGGTCAACTGTCTCAATACTCATTTGGATAAAACCGGAACCAGGCGCAATAACGAGTATAAAAAGCCTAAGCAGGAATTTGATTATAAGACTGTTTTATCTCAAAAGTGGTGGGCGCGACAGGGATTGAACCTGTGACCCCTACGATGTCAACGTAGTGCTCTCCCGCTGAGCTACGCGCCCACATTTGATCGCAAGAAAACCTAATCTAACCAAAAAACCGCATGGCGCAAGCCCTGTCGTTGTTGTTTTTTCATGATTGTTCAGAATACAATGGAATTTGTTAGTTTGAACTGGCCCGGGATCATCATGGCTTCATCTTCACATGGCGACTGTTCGGCCCTGATTGTCTCATCGCTGGAGACACCGTTTACGCTGATCCGGCCAGCCACGTCACGGCGCAGCCGGGTGATCGTCACCTCCCCGCATAGTGGCCGCCAGTACCCCAGTCGTTTCATTGAGCAATCCGCCCTCCAGCTCGATGATCTGCGTCAGGTTGAGGATGCCGGGGTTGATCGCCTGCTGGCGTTTCAGCCCCTGCCCTGCCCCATCATGCTGGCTGAATTTCCCCGCAGTTTCGTTGATCTCAACCGTGATGCAGGGGAAATCGACCACGCCATGTTTGATGGCCCGGTCAACAGCCTGGACCAGCTCCAGTCGCGTTATCTGCGCTGGGGGCTGGGCGTGATCCCCAGCAAGGCCGCCAATCAGCAGAACATCTATTCTGCGCTGCTCCCTGCCGAGGAGGCCAATGATCGGCTGGATCATTACTACACGCCCTTTCATGGTGAACTTGGCCGCCTGCTGAACAACGCATCAAGGGGCGGGGACGCGCTGCTGATTGACTGCCATTCCATGCCCTCCCGATTGCCCGGGCTGAACGCCGATATCGTCATCGGCAGTGACTATGGCAAATCCGCTGATGCCGATATCGTGAGGGAGGCGAAGGTTTTCTTTGAACGCGAGGGTCTGAAAGTCGCGCTCAACTCGCCTTTTGCCGGTGGCCATATTACGCGCCATTATGGCAAGCCCGGGGCCGGTGTTTCCGCCATTCAGGTTGAAATCTGCCGCTCGCTCTATCTGGATGAAAACCGGGTGAGGCTGAAATCAGGCTGGCAGGATATTGCCTCCACCCTGTGCCGTTTCATCATGCGGATGGATGCCCGCATGGAAGGCAGCGCAAACCCCTGAATAAAAGCCGCCCATCAGGGTGCATATTCAGGAGAATCGCTTCGGATTAACCACCGATGCCATGCCCTGATCCAGCGGTGATGGCAGATTTAGGATACGGCTGGCGACATGCTCACCCAATAGCGGCGCGGTGACCATGCCCCGCGCCCCCAGCCCTGCCAGCACGGACACCCCCTCATCAAGCAATCCGGCAAGCGGCTGACGGTCCGGCACGGCGAGGCGCAGGCTGACCCTGCTGTCATCCAGATTGCCGGGGTCGGGCATGATCGCCCTCGCCCTTTCGGGGAGCAGGTTGAGGTTGCGTTCATGCGCTTGCCTGCCAGCCTCAGGCAAGGGCTGGTCAGGGTCATGATGATCAAAGCTGGCCCCAAGGCAGATGCGGCCATCCCGCGCCCGCGCCATGTAGCCGCCGAAACTAAGCCCGGCCAATAGCGAACACGTCCCCTCAGGCAGATGGCTGACCATTCCAGCCGTGACCTGAAACAGTGATGGCGGCAACCATTCCTGTGACAGCCGGGCGAGGCCTGATCCATTGGCGATGACCACATTATCAGCATCAATCACGCCGTCATCATGGGTCAGCCGCCATCGCTGCCTGCCCTCGCCCGTATCGGGGGAAAGGCGTTCAATGGCCCGGATGGTCAACCCGAACCGGGTTTCGCACCCGTCGATAAGGGCGGCCACGAGGCGGCGGGGATCAACGGTCCCGCCAAGGGGGTAATAACTTCCGCTCAGGCCTGTTTCCAGCCCCGAAATCCGTTGCGCTTCATCAGCCTCAATCGCTGTCAGAACTGTTTCAGGCCAGCCGAGGCCAAGGATTTTCCGCTGCCTTGCCTGCTCACGGTCCTGCTGGGTCAGGATCAGGCTGCCATGATCAATCACAGCCCCGCATTCATCAGCCAGATAACGGGCATAACCCCACGCTGTCAGCGACAGCCTGCCCGGAAAGGTATCAAGGGCCGTCAGTCGGGGGGATTGCACCGCGGCAAGGTTGCCAGAGGCACCATCAGCCGCCGCCTCCCCTGCACCGAGGATCAGCGGGGTAATGCCATGGCGTTTCAGCGCATGGGCAACCGAGGCTCCGGCAATACCGGCCCCGATGATCACGACATTTTGAGGTTGCCCAGACTGCTCAGCAAGGGATGCTTCAGGTTCAGCCGTGCCGATCTGCCCTGTGATGCGATGCCGCTTGCGGCCGAAACCGTCATGACGGGTGATGCTGAACCCGGCCTGCTCAAGCCCGCGACGGACATCACCGGCGGCGGTGAAACTGCCCAGCGTTGCCCCGGGTGATGATCGTTCGGCCATCAGCGCGTAGAGATCATCCTGCCACATGTCGGGGTTGCGCGCCGGGCTGAACCCGTCAAGGTACCAGGCATCTGCCTTGAACATGCTCTCACGCAGGCGCTGGGTGCTGTCACCATAGAGCAGATCAAGCGTGACCCTGCCGCCCATCAATACCCGGCGATGACGACCCGGCCAGCGTGGCGGTAAGGCATCCAGCAACGCCTCAGACAACCCGGCCAGTTCAGGATAGGCGGAAAGGGCCGTGCGCATCATCTCCCCCTCAAGCGGGGCGATTTCGGTGGCGATGTAATGCAGCCCAGGGGCCTTGTCGCCCAGGTTTTGCATCAACTCAAGCGTGGCAATGAAATTCAGCCCGGTCCCAAACCCTGTTTCAGCAATCGTGAAATGGGGCCGCCCCGCCATGCGCTCTTTTAGGTTATTGCCCTCAAGAAAAACCAGCTGCGTTTCAGCAAGGCCGTCATCCGCCGAAAAATAGATATCATCAAACCGCTGGCTGACCAGCACAGGCGTGCCGTTGCGGTCTTCAATCCGGCAATCGGGTGGGAGCAGTTGTTCAATCATCCCATTACTGATACCAGAGCCAGCCTTATTCAGCCAGTCCCGGGGGCCTTATTCGGGCAGGCGGCCACGCAGGGTGATGGGCAGTTGCGCCAGCATGAATAAGAGGCTCAACGGGGCGAAGACGAAAACCTTGATCCAGACCCATGTTTCGGTGTCCAGGTTGCGCCATGCCAGCTCATTGCTGATCGCCATGACTGTAAAGAACATCCCCCAGCGCAGGCTTAGTGTCATCCAGGTTGCCTCGGTGAGGCTGAATTGCGCGCCGAAAAAGCGTTTCATCATGGCCTGCCCGCGCATCGCCCCGCCCAGCAACACAAGGGCAAACAGCCCATTGAACAGGGTTGGCTGGATTTTGATGAAATCCTCCTCCCCCAGAATGAAGGCAGCCAGCGTCAGTATCACCGACAGGCTGACCGAAAACAGCGGGAACGCCGCCAGCCTGCCTTCCCGCCTCCAGGCATAGATCATCAGGACGGCCCCGATCGCCGCCGAACACGCCGCCGCCATCATCAGCCCGGCAAATTCAAAGACGATGAAGAAAGCCGCAAGCGGCAGGCATTCAATAAAGAAGGCCAGAAGGTTCATTCAGAAATCAGCCCTGTTCCGGCTGCCAGTTATCAAGATCGAGCGGCCCCATCAACCCGGCCGCATCACCGCGCAGGAAGACAAGCGTGACCGAGCCGATATTGATCCCGAATTTACTGACATAGGCGCGGTTGATCGCAACCCGTTCATCCTGCTGATAAATCCAGTCATTGAAATGCACGCGCAGGGAACGGCTGCCCATCTTAAGATCAATATCGTATTTCCAGTTCAGCGTATTGCCCGCCACCGAACCCGTGGCAGAACCGGCGATATCCGCGGCACTGCCCTCATAGCGCACCAGCCCGTCATCACCGATGCCGAGATTGGTGATGGTCCAGACCCGGTTGTCTTTTTCACCATCATCGTAGAGGAAATCTTCATCCAGCGTCAGGGTATTGCCCTCCACCGTGCCGGTGATATTGACCCTGAACTGCCGCCTCAAATTACCGAAACGATCCTCAAAAATACCGTAGGCGATGGTCTCCCCCCTGAAAAAATCCTCCAGGTTGAGGGGCGGGGTTCGATCCTTGAGGGCGGCAACACCGCGCTGGCTACACGCGCTCAACAACCCGCCAAGGGCCAGGAGAGCAATCACGACAAATACAGTTTTAATCATCACAGGGGGTTTATCCTCATTTCCTACACTGAAGAAATTAGGACGATATCACCGCCGGGAAAGGTGGGGGATGTAATCAGGCCCATCAGGAACGGACACTTTATCATTTAGGTTGATAACAGGTGGTCCAGTTAAAAACGGTCTTGGTCAGAACCATCGGCTCGGTTGTATTAAAAAACCGGAAGAAATGCTCACTTTCAAGGTGGGTATCGAACGCTGCCCGGTCGGTATAAAGCTCATAGAGGAAAACCTCGCCCGGTTTGGACGGGTCGGTCACAACATCAAACTGATGGCATCCTTCCTCAAGCCGGATTGAGTTATCCGCCTGCTGGTGCATCAATTCCATGAACGTATCAAACCGGGTCAGGTCAATCGTGAAATGAACCGTCACAACATACATCATCGCCCCCCTTTCTGGCCTGTCCGGTTGAGAACGGCCCTGGTCATGGCATCTGTACCCATGGTGCCGCCAAATTCCATTGGCCTGAGCTCACCATCGGTGAACCCCTGTTCCACCGCCGCTTCGATCACCATGGCGGCATCGGCGTAGCGATTGTCGCCAAGGCGTTCAGCGAGGTATTCCAGCAGCAACGCCCCGCTCAGGATCGTTGCCAGCGGATTGGCCCTGTCCTGGCCCATGATATCAGGTGCGCTGCCATGGGCAGGCTGGAACAGGCCGTGATGATCCCCGATCTCGGCGCAGGAGGCGATGCCCATCCCGCCAACCAGCCCCGCCGTCAGATCAGACAGGATATCGCCGAACATGTTTTCCGTGACCATGACATCGTATTCCCAGGGCCGCCGCACCAGCTCAAGCGCCATGGCATCAACATAGCAATAATCATGCGCAACCCCGGGAAACCCGGCCGCCACCTCATCGAAAATGCTGCGGAAAAAGGCCATGGAGGTAAAGACATTGGCCTTGTCAACGCAGGTCAGCCGCCCGAGCTTGCCGCGGGATTTCCTCTTTTCCGTCATGCGAAAGGCAAAGCGATGCAGTTTTTCGGAAGTGGCGCGGGTTATGCGGAGCGTTTCATCCACCCCGGTATCACCATGAATGACACTGCGGCCATGCACCGCCGCTGAATAAAATAGCCCCTCGGTGCTTTCCCTGATCAGCACCAGATCAATGCCTGATGCCGCCTCAGCCGCCAGCAGCCGGGGCGCGTTGGGCCATGCCCGGACAGGACGAACCCCGGCATAAAGCCCAAAACGGTCACGCAGGCGAAGATGCGGCGAAATCTCGGTTCCATCAGCATGACGGATACCCGGCAGGCCAATAGCCCCCAGAAAAATGGCATCAGCGGCACCGGCACGGTCTTCACCATCAGGTTCGATATCACGGCTGGTTTCGGCGAAATAACCGGCACCGGCAGCGATATCATCCATCACGGGCATGGAAAGACCGGCATAGGCCAGTGCCTTTTCCATCACCGCCAGGCCGGATGCCATGCAATCCCCGCCAATGCCGTCACCGCGAATGACCGCCAGCTTTACCATGCCACTAGTCTAATCATCATCAATCAGG
>OZSS01000553.1_pt1 | contig 17863 bp, 33 predicted proteins | sample 1779911 | NCBI WGS metagenome assembly OZSS01 (sample SAMEA2603589, study PRJEB24840) | metagenome | biome: Water; feature: Photic zone; material: Seawater sample | place: Mediterranean Sea | collected 2013-11-12 | depth 10 m | reverse complement strand
CCTTTAGGATATAACTCTGTAATTCTATTCTTTTGTATAATTTTTCTTTTCTTAAGGTCATTTTCATATCTATTTAACATCATCAAATAATTAGTAGATCCAAACAAAAACAAAAAAATAATGAATTGAAATCCTGCCTCTAAGTTCATAATTTTAAATTTAAACTTTCTATAAATTTGACAACTTTTTTATAAAAAGCCATCAGTATTTATATCTATTTAAAAGAAAAATTAATATCTCTATAAAATTAAAGGATTTTTTATAGGAATATATAAGTTAATTTATTAATTTTCAATAGCAATTTGTTTGGACAATGCTTAGCATTTGAAAAAAACAAATTTGAATAATAATTTATCTGAACAAGCTTTTAATCAACTCCTTTTGCAAATTGTGGGTACAAAATTAATAGATAGTCTTAATATGATTGATTCAGATTCAAAATCAAAGATTGAAAAATGCATAGCTATCACTAATGAAGAATATTCTTATGCATTATCATTACAGGCTGATTGTGTTCCAGATTCCAAAAGAATGATAATTCAAGCTCAAAAAAGATTAGAAAGTCTCAACTCATTGTTGACTTTAGCGAAATTAATATAAATTTAAAAACGATTTCTATTTACTTTATAAATTTGAATATCTGACTCTTAAATTTTAAAAAGTAAAAAATGCAGGAAATTATTAATAATGAAATACCATATAAACCACCTAATGGATTTGTATTAGCTGCACCATAACCAACTAACCAGTTAGGCGCTTCTTTAGATATATTTATTAAACCATTATTCAAAACAAACCAAATACCGACAAGTCCACCATGAAGACCAATAGCACCCCATAATGATCCCTCATCTTTTAATCTTATAATTGAACAAAGGATTCCTAAAGTGAATAAACCTAACAAAATGCCTAATGTATTCCAAAATGGCATTTTGAATCCAATATGAGCAAGGCTAAAAACTATAGATTGACTAATTAAGGCAACTTTTATTCCAAATTGAAGTTTTAAGTCTTCTAAAAGCCATCCCCTAAAAATTATTTCCTCAGCGACCCCAATGCCAAAAGTAAGTAAAATCCCATTTAATATTATGTCTGATGACAATCCTCCTGAAAAAGTAATGTAATTACTTTTGAGTAATGGTATCAAAATTAAAATTAGTAATATTAAAGCAAAAATAATCCCTTGAGAAAAAGATAAGATATTATTCAAAAAAGTTTTATTATTTAAACCAAGTGTTTCCCAACTATTTCTTATTTGCCATCGAAAATTAAACCATGCAGGCATTAAGGAAATAAATAATAAGAATGTAAATATTGTTCCTATTAAGGATAAAGCTTCTTTGCTTAAACTTAAGAATAAAAATGACTGCGAGAATATCCAACCTAATAAGTAAACAAATGGGACGAAGATTATAGTTGAAAAAATTTTAGTTTTATGAAGAAAAATACTGTTTGTTTGTTTTTTGCTTTTCTTGTTTGAATTATGCATATTTTTTATTTAATAAATTAATTAAGCTAAAATTTTCTTATCGACTCATCTATATTTTTTGACGAACCTGCCTTTCCAGTTAAGACTCTAAAAATTTGTTGTAACAAATTCGAATTTTTATTTTTATTATGAATTTCTTTTTTAGATAGGTGCGATAAATCTCTATAAAATTTTCTGGTAATTTTATCTTCTTCTTCGCTAGGCCAAAGTAAATTAGAACCTTCTTCATATTCTTCCTGGTATCTTTTTTTATTCATTTTTTTTTCATATCTAAACAATGTAAATTCTACTTATTGCCAATACTTAAAAGTATTCTTTACTTAGTTTGTATATTTATTTAAATGTAAATGGAACTTAATTTCAAGACTTTAATGTTTACAGCATTATCTCCAATATTCATTGTTGCAGCAATTCTTGTGGTTTATTTATTTCATTAAGTTCAATTTTGTTATCTAGAAATTTCTAATTTAAATAATTTTCAAGGGTGAATAATCCCAGTTTTTTCTAAAACGAAGGATAAAATTGCTATTGCAGCCATAACTGTAAGGATTTTGTTCTTATTGATGAAATCCATATTAGATATAGATAATTAATAACTATTGCTCTTTTTAAAAGTTAAGCGTATTTGGTTTTATATTAAATTATTTAAAAAAAAAACATATTACATTAATAAAAATTTTCATAAATAACGATACTAAACTGTAAATTATATTTAAATTTAGTTTAAAGATTATTTTTATGGATAAAAAAGGAGCAAAAGGCTATTGGATATCAACAGCAAAAATAATTAATCAGGAATTATTTGATGAGTATGTAAATAAAGTTGCACCATGGCTAAAAGAAGTTGGTGGGGAAGTATTTGCAAAAGATACAGAACCATTAGGAAAGGAACGAACTGAGGATTCTAATTTAGCTGTTATTTGTGAATTTCCTTCAATGAGGGCAGCAGTTGAAGCTTTTGAATCTGAAGAATATAGAGAACTTTCAAATTTGAGAAGAAAAGCAACTGAGAATTCTACCTTTACAATAATGGAGGGTTTAGATGAAGCTGCAAAATTAAGAAGAGCGATGGGGAAATAATTTGTTATTCATAATTTCTGTGATTTCTATATATAGTGATTAATAAGAGAATATTTATAAGAAATTAATGGAACAAAGCTATGTTGGAGATTTAATACCCTCTATAAACTCCTATCAGAAAATTATTGATCAATACGAAAGAGGTTTAAAAAAAGGAGAATTTTATGAGGAGCAAATTGGAGAAGACCCATTTGGCCACATTTATCCAGACTGGTAATATTTTTAAACCCAGTTTTTGCAATGCATTTGAAGTGAAACAATAATAAGTTTGTAGTTATTTTAAATTAATTTTATGTTGCTTGATGTTAAGGAGAGAACACAAAAAGTGGACTCGACTCCAACACTTCAATGCAGAGTAAATGACTTTACTTTTGAAAAGTTTGGTGAATTATCTGAGCATTACAAGTGTGCAAAGGCAGAGCTACTAAGAGCCTTAATAGATAACGGCCTGAAAAGACATAAGGAGGTCATTTAAAAATGAATCCAAAAAAAAGCTCCTTGGGCAGAGGAGCTACAAACAAAGTTTTTTTAATGTTAGAACCGCCAAATCCTCTAACTCTTGCGGAAAAAATTAGAGGGAATATTCAAATCAGGAGTAAGAATATTACTAAAATTAATTTCCTGCCAGAGGTGACCAAAGAGTTGCTTCAGACATTTTTATCTATTGCTTTGAAAGCAGTGAGGTAAAGATTTTAACTTATGAAAAAAGGATTAATTAGAGCAAGATTTAATTTATCCAGATTGGTAAAAAATGCTTACAACAAAAATTACTTATGCTCTATCAGATTGGATTAGAGAGTGGCGAAAATGTAGAAAAGAAAATCCATCTCTTGATGATTGTATAAAGTTTACAGAATGGAAAATAGAAAATTATGATTTAACAGATGGTGATCGAATGATAATTGAGAGTATTTTACTTTATGAAACTGAAGAAACTTAAAACTTTTATCAATCTCATTTTTCATAAAATTTTTATTATTAAAAGTATCTTAAAACTTTCTAAATATTTTATAAAAAATTAAGCATTTCAATTCTCGTATGTATCGATAAAAAAGTAAATCGGCATATTTACCGATTTACTAAAAATCTAAAAAGTATTAATTTATAAATGTTGAGTTAGGAGGCAATCTAAATGATTGATAGTCCGCCTGAAATTTAGCAAATTTACAAATATAGGAAGCGTATTCCTGACAATGGGATTTCTCGAAAAGTAAAGTTCAATCAATTAGTCTGATAAGACTTCGCTCTATAATTACCAGCGACAAAAGGGACTAAACTTAGCGACAAGAATCCCCTAACCCACGTGTTTAAAGCTTATGTGTAAATAAACTTTATATATGTATTATAAATCCTGAAAGTGGGAAATAAAAAATTTAAAAGAGGACTGTTATTTCAGGCCTCTTTTTTTACTGATTTATATAATTTTAAATGTTTATTATTAGTTAATATTAATTTTCAATTTGAAATAAATTATATTTGTAAAATGAAAGAGAAAAATTTATTCCCATCCATCGAACCAAGAGAAAAGGGTTTTTTACAAGTAAGTAAGATTCATTCTATTTATTGGGAAAGATCTGGAAATCCAAAAGGTAAAAAGATATTAGTAATTCATGGTGGCCCTGGAGGAGGAAGTCAGCCAAGATATAGGCGATATTTTAATCCTGAAAAATTTGATATTGTTCAATTTGATCAAAGAGGCTGCGGTTATTCAAGACCTTTTTCAGAATTAAGAGAAAATACAACAGGCGACTTAGTAAATGATATTGAAAAATTAAGAGTAAATTTGAAAATAGATTATTGGCATTTGTTTGGGGGTTCATGGGGATCTACTCTAGCTTTAATTTATGCAATTAAAAATCCATCAAGAGTCTTAAGTATGACCTTAAGAGGAATATTTTTATGTAGAAAATTTGAACTCTTATGGTTTTATCAATATGGCGCAAGTGAGATATTTCCTGAAGAGTTTGAAAAATATATTGCAGTAATTCCTAAGGATGAAAGGGTTGACTTGATAGTTTCTTTTTACAAATATCTAACCTCCCCAGATATTGAACTTAGATCAAAAGCTGCTGCTGCCTGGACAAATTGGGAACTTTCCACAAGCCATCTTATAAAAAGAGATATTGATGTTGGTAAAAGTAAAACTAATTCCTTTTCAGATGCTTTTGCAAGAATAGAGTGTCATTATTTTATAAATAAGATCTTCCTAGAAGAAAATTTTATTTTGAAAAATGCAAAGATTATAGAATCCATACCAACTAAAATAATTCAGGGTAGATATGACGTAGTTTGTCCTGTAAGGAGTGCTTGGGACCTTAGTAGAAAATTAATAAATTCAGAGTTAATTATCGTAGATGACGCTGGTCATTCAATGAGCGAAAAAGGCATCACATTAAAATTATTAGATTCAGTTGAAAGATTAGAAAGTTTTTAGGCAAATTTTATTAAAAATATATTTATCTAGCGTTATAGGCCATTATCTTCAATATTTTTAGCAATACTTCTTAGTAGCTCAACGATATCAGAGTCATCACATTCTGTATCCTCTTTAAGCAGAATACATTCATCTCTAATGCTTACATTAGTACTCCACCAAATTCCTGAACTATTAGTATCGTCCCATTCAAATCTATCAGACATTATTGCTAAAATTTAATTAATTTTATTATAAAAAAACTTTTTATTACCTATGACTTTTGATTAAATCTTTTTTTATTTAAAATAAATAAACTAATTATTTATCTAAGCAAAAATAAAATAAATGCTTTTATCAAATACTTTATGGGAAAGTAATTATGAGCTTGCCTTATTAAGCTTAAAATCAAAATTTGTTCAAGGTCTCAAAACTGGAAACTTACCAAAAAATATATTTCAAGAATATGTAGCTCAAGATTATTACTTCTTAGAAAGTTTTTCTAGAGCATATGGTTTAGCAGTTTCTAAATCTAAAGATAAAAATTCAATAAAGGTTTTAAGTCAACTTTTAGTTGGGGTATCAGAGGAATTAATACTTCATGAGACATATGCCAAAGAATGGGATATTGATCTAACAAATAATTACATAAAGCCAGCAACTAAAAACTATACTGCCTTCTTAGACGAAGTTTCTAAAAAACAAAATGCTGTTGAGATAATGTTTGCGATGACTCCCTGCATGCGTTTATATTCTTGGATAGGTAAGTCATTATCAAAAAATGTTTTAAATAATCCATACAAAGAATGGATAATTACTTACTCTGATAAAAACTTTGATAATCTAGCGAAATCTCTTGAAAATCTTATTGATTCATCTAAAGAGGAATATGATTTTAATCAAGCAAATTATTTATATAAGAGGGCTATGGAATTGGAATTAGAGTTTTTTAATGCTTATTCAAATTTCTGATAAACAAATTAAATTTCTAAATTTTTCAAATAATTATGTATTCAAAAATTGCTCTTTCTATAGGTGGTAGTGACTCTGGAGGAGGAGCAGGGATACAAGCAGATTTAAGAACTTTTATGGCACTAAATGTTCATGGATGCTCTGCAATTACATGTATAACCGCTCAAAATAGTATGGAGGTAAACTGCGTTGAAGCTGTAGATAAGGTCACTTTACTAAGCCAGATTGATACGTTATTCTCAGATTTCAATATTAATGCTTTAAAAACTGGAATGCTGCTAAACGAGCGTATTATCAACGATACGGCTTCAAAATTAAAATCTTACTCTATTCCCAAAGTTATTGATCCAGTAATGGTAACTAGAACTGGGTCTAAATTACTTGAGGATTCTGCAATTTCTGCCTATAAAAAATTACTTTTACCTATTGCAGACATAGTAACTCCCAACATTTTTGAAGCAAATCTTTTATCTAACTTGGAGATTAAAAATAAGGAAGATATAGAGCTTTCTGCAAGTCATATTATTGAACTTGGAGCTAAAGCAGTTTTAATCAAAGGTGGTGGATTGAAGGATATGAAAGGGAGGGACTTTTATCTTGATGTCAATGGAGGGAAAAAGTGGTTCATAAATAAATTTATTAATACTCAAAATACGCATGGTAGTGGATGTACTTTAAGTGCTGCAATTTGTGGCTATCAAGCATTAGGATTTGATCTTATAGAGTCAATTCAAAAATCAAAAATTTTTATTGAAAGATCCTTGAAGAACTCTTATCAAATCGGATCAGGCCCAGGACCTCTTGGACATTACCAATCACTCTGAAATAATTGATTTTAAAAAAATCAAAGAAAAGAATAAATTTTTAAAATCTTTTATTTGAAAATCTTATTAAAACCACCATTTTTTATTTTGATTTTTTAAAAATAAAATTTCTTCTGTTTCCCACCCACCTTCTAACCACTCAAGATGTTCTAGCAATAAAGATTCGCTTTCTCCTTTTGTTAAATGACCTAGTCTATTTGCAATTCCATCAAATCTTACTTTCATTAACTCTTCGATTTTGATGTTATTCACAATTAAAACAGATAATTTTTATCTAAATAAACTTGATTGATTGTTAATGTCAATGAAATTATTCTTTTTTTATATTTTTAAATATGTAATTTGTATTAAATGCAACTATTTTGTAGTGATAGTAATTAAGACTTATTCTCAAAGATTGTATTTCTAGGTATTTTAAAAAATAAATCAGAAATTTTTTATGAAAAACCAAGAAAAAACAACCTCAAAAACAGTTGTTAATGTCGGTTATTGTGAGAGCACTTCTGAGTGGCTTAATAGGATAATGACTGAACTTGCAGATGAAAGTAAGAATTTTGTGGATCTATCAGTTTTGTGCGCATAAATTAAATTATTGAAAGTCAATCGCTTAAGGCCTATTTAAGGCCTTTTTTTATTAGATAAACTTATATAAGTTATTTGAAAGGCATATGGTTATGACTTTTTATCGGTATATCTCGTGACAATAAATATATTTCAAAATAATTAATTTATTAAAAAATCCTTCCTTCTATGCGGCCTATCTCAGAGAAACTTTATAAGAAATTAGTTAAAGCTTCCAAAAAATGAATAGATTACTTCTTTACTTTTCAGCTCTATATTTTGGAGCAAATATCGGAAAAACTATTGCAAGTGATAGTTTTACATATTATTTAATGATTTCTAATTAATCTTTTTTTTTTCTTGGAAATTTTTAAGCATTTCTTTTTGACTATAAAATATTGAAGTAATCTTAAAAAACTCTCAAAGTGCATTTAGATAAAAGTAGTTCTGAAATCATAAATAAATTTAAATTATCTCCTCACCCTGAGGGAGGATGGTTTAGAGAAATCATACGAAGTAAAAATCATGTAACTAGAAATGATGGTCAAAAAAGAAATAATATTACTAGCATTTACTATCTACTTTGTAAAAGTGAGAGAAGTAAATGGCATCGAGTAAATTCTTCCGATGAGATATGGATTTATCTTCAAGGGGCACCCCTTAATTTATATTTTCTCGATGATAATAAAGAATTAAGAAATATTAGATTAGATTTAAATAATCCTATTGAAATGATCCCCTCTGGATATTGGCAGGCTGCTAGCAGTACAGGAGAATTTACACTCACAAGTTGTTGTGTTGGCCCCGGGTTTGATTTTAATGATTTTCAAATGCTAAGAAATATAGATCCTTCTCTAAGACCAGCCAAGGCTATTGAAGAACTAATTTAATTTTTAAAATTTTTTTAAAATATGATTGAAATGAATCATGATCTTATTAATACAATCGGCATAAAGCAGATAGCAAGAGAAGAAGCCCATCTTTACCAGGTGAGTGATGTTCAAGGATTAATTGATACTCTTGATAAGGATATTTCTGAATGGTCTGATTTTGATTGTTGGGAAAATATACGAGTTCAGCAATGGATTTTTGAGAGAGCTATGGATATTTATAAAGGTAAGAAAATTGATATTAAATGTAATTGTTGTGAATACAATTACATAAGTCAAAGAGACTTAGTAAAAAGTTCAAATAAAAAATGTTACGGGATAAAAAGTGCTTATATGATCGAAAAGGTTTTCCATGAAATTACATTAGCTGAAGCTAGAAGAGAAAGTGATGGTACATATTCAGCATAGAGTTGTTAAAAATTTACCTTTCTAAGATTAATAAGTGAAACTAAGCTATTAGTTCATAGACTTTATGAAGATTATGGATAATTTTGATGATGATCTTTCTTTAAAACAAAAAGAATTTGTAGAGCCTATAGATAAAGCTACAAATAAAGATTTATTTGAAAAAAAAGATGAATTTAAAGAGGCAACTCCAAAAGTTCTTCATCTTAATTCACTTATTACAAAAAATATTTATCTTTTTACAAAAGATCCAAACTATAAATTGTTTGCCTGGCTAATGGTTCAGCTATTTATATTTTCATTATTTGTTTTGGTGGCGACATTAATGAAAAATAATCTTGTCCCCTATATTAATTCTCTTTAAAGATTTAGACTGAGTTATATTTCTTATTTTTTTTATTCATTAATTATTATTTTGAATTGGTGATATAATCAAATCATTCCACTTATGGATCTATAATCACATGTAGTCACTTTTAATATTAGAATTGAAGAATATATATAGGTATGAAAAAGATATGACCCAAGCAAAATTGGAGGGTTTATTAAAGATAGATAACGAATCATATAACCTTTTACGAGTCCTCACAATGTTCATGAAGTTAGATAATTCTCAGGACGTTCCTCTTCAGGCAATGGCAGTATTTTGGTACGTAGCAACCTATCAAAATTGTACTAAGAAGGATATTGAAAAATACTTCGATATGAGTAAAGCTAGTGCTTCAAGGATGACGGACTATATAAGTCGATATCATAGGCTAGGTAAGGCAGGCTTAGGTCTAGTTTCTAAAGAACAAGATCCAAAAGATAAAAGAAGAACACTTTTGAAACTTACAAGGAAAGGTAAAGATCTAATTGAAAAGTCTTTTAATACTCTCTATGAGGATATGAAAAGTTTTGAAGCTGAATTTGAAGAATAAATACTTGCAGCTCTTTTGATTCCTTAGCTATTGGAAACTTTTAAAACATTTAAACTTGCTCTGAAACACAAATAACAGGTTATCCTTTTTCTTAATAGAAAATAACAACTTAGTAGTTACTCCATAGACTTTCTTAGAAGTTAGAATTTAATAATTCATTAATTCATTATCACCAGCAAAAACAGCAATTGAGGAATATAGAGAAAAGTTAGAAAAGATTTACCAACAATTAAATGAAGAAGAAGATCCCCTTTTAAAAAAATGGTATCAATCACTTATTCCTAAGGCGATATTATTATTTCCTGTAGTTGCTTTTGGTCTTACATTTTTAAAAGTAAATACTGATAAATCAATATTAGATTTACTCTCTTTTGCTGCAGTTGGTAGTTTATTAGTTTTTGGAGGTATTTTTTTGAATTATTTCTTATCTAAACGAAGATAATTGAAGCATTTAGTCAAATAAAAATCTTAAATATTAAAAAATTGATTTAGCTCTATTAGCTCTGCGGATTGTTTTTTTTAAAATATGATTTTTTATGGAAAGGTCAGAAATCGCATAGAGAGTTAAAAAGAAAACTGCTTTTGCAAAAATTGAAATTTGCATAATAAAAATAAACCTATTTATATAGAACCAAATCGCTAAATATAAGCAAGTCCTTAAAGACCTCAAAATCGTGAAGGAATAATTAATTAACAGTCCAATAAGAAAAAGAGGTAATTTACTTTTCTCCGATAATCTTTTTATTTGTAGATTATCTATATTAGAAATTATTAACAAAATTATTTTTAGTAATTAATACTCTAGATATTTAATACCTTCCCCAAGTAATGTAATAATATCAGAAACTCCTCACACACTAATTTCTGATAATCAGGCACCCTTATCTCTAAATTAGGGTGTTTTTTATTGACATAAAAACAGAAAGTCATAACTGGCACATGTGACAATTAAATTACTTTTCTCATCCCCTTCCGGTTTAGGAGAATGTATGGCATATTAAAAAGGTGTGTAGGAGAGGTTTTACTGAAACAGTGGAAACAAGGAAACACTTGATTTAGTTAAACCAAGGAAAGACCTCTATTAGGGGTCTTTTTTTTTATGCTTCAAAATAGATTGAATATTAAATTATTTTATTGGTGAAAATTATTAGAGGAGCCAATGGTTAAATTCTGAGTTGAAATCTTATAGAACTTCTCATGTACTGAATCACTAAATTCCTTTTCATTTGAATAATTCATTAGGTCCAGCGGTTCAATATTTTCGTCGAACCATTCGTCATATTCAATATTATTAGGTTCAGCAAAATAAGTCATATTTAATTAATAGCTATCAAAAAATATATAAACAGTACATGCTATACAAAATCGAAGATTAATTGCTAGAAAGAAAATTGAAAAATCTAAATTCAGAGACAAATTAATTCCTTCCTTAATTATTAGTTTTAAATTAGTAATTACACAATTATTTTTTATATGGCTCATTATCACGTTCATGGATTAATTCCTGATGGGATCTCTCAAGCTGAAGGTTACAAAATGTTTGAGCAATATATTGCTTCCGGTGCACCAATGGATAACTTTGAAGGATTTGAATTGATAAGTAGACTTCATGCCCCTGAAACCGGAGAAGTCTTTGTGACTTTCAAAGCTGATAATCACTTAGCAATATCTGAACATTTCGGAGTATGGAGAGCAAAATTTGGCCTCGAATGGAATATCACTGCTGTTTTAAATGATGAAGAAGTCATTCAAAGAAATAAGCAGGTTGCAGATGCTGTTGCTGCGATGGGATAATTTAATTGATTGACAGTCGATCTATATTAGAGGGTTATAACCCTCTTTTTTTTAATAGCAAAGAACACTATCAGCTTTAATTGATTCTTCAATTAGTAAATCAGGCATAGCAAACTCTGCTTTATATCCATTTAGAAGCTTCTCATCGTAACCTCTAGATTTGGCTGACATTCCTGAGACATATATGGTAACTTTTGAATTTTTTAAATTTTCAAGATGTTCGTATAAATCTCCAGTACCTTGACCAACTATTTCTCCAGCTTGTTTGCAATTTAATATGTCTACTCCGTCTCCTGCCAGAAAAAGAGTTACTTTATGATCGTTTTTTTCTGCAGTAAGTGCAACAAGTAAACCTAAAGTTATTTTATTTTGGGATTCTAAACCGCTATAAATATGCACTAGCACTGTATTGTCGGTAATGATAGACATTTAAATCTCCCTAGAATTCAGTTATTTAATCTTAAAAAATTCTATCTTTATTAGCTGCATTTTTTATGAAACCCTTACCACTGGCAAAGCTAATTATTAGTAATTGAGATTCAATCTGAATTGAAGGGCAATTAGCTTCTTTTTTTCTTAATATTCAATTACAAAGTATTCAAATTCATGAGATCTCTTTTATTCTTACCTTTACTTTTTGGTTTCTCAGGACCAGCTATTGCAGATTCAGAAGTATTTAAAATAGATGTATCAGCAGAGAGTTATCGAAACTATATTCTTAGTGGAACTGATAGGAATGGATCTGTAAGTGGGGAAGATCCTACCGTTACACTGAATAAAGGAGACACAATTATTTTTGATGTTGATGCATCTCGTCATCCGTTCTATATAAAGACTGAATTTTCTCGTGGAGGTGGTGATCAGGTAATCACAGGGACAATTTCTGGAACTCCTGGAACGCAAAATGGAAAACTATCATGGAATACCACGGGCGTATCAGCAGGTAAATACTTTTATGTTTGTTCTCCGCATGCATCTTTTGGAATGGGCGGGACAATTATTGTTGAATAAATAAATGAAACGCTTACTACTTACTCCTATATTTAAATGTTTTAAAAAGAGTGCTTTTTTCTCATCACTTAATCAGAATACTTGTCCTGTTTATGATGCTGAAGAAATAAAAAAACAAGAACAAAAAGAAGCTATTAATAAGTTATATCCATAAAAAAAGGGCGTTAAGAACGCCCTTTTTAAAAGCTAGATCATCCCCATCACCCAGCCTTTATAAAATCATAGCACTACATATGGTGTTTGACTGTAATATTTCTTGCTTTAGGTGGGGTTGTTTATTTCTATTTTATTTGCCATGATAGAAATCCCCATCACCTAGACTCGCAAGGGTCTTTTTTTTATGCCTAGTTTTGGATCAGACACTCCATTTATGCTTCTTGCAAAATTAAAGATTAAGGAAGATAAAGTTGCCGAATATTTAGAAATTGCTGATAAGACAGATAAGGCTGTTGAAGCAGACGAACCAGGAATGCTTCATCATACTTTTGATCAAGATCCAGACGATCCACTTTGTTTTGTATGGTCAGAAGTTTATAAAAACGATGATGCTTTACTTGCACATTTAGCTAATCCAGCAGTAGGTGAATATCTTGAAGCTCATGCTGAGTTAGGGACTGATTTTTCTGTTGAATTTTACGGGACTGTTGGAGATAAAGTGATTGAAGCTATGAAAGGAACTGGGGTTCCTTTTAAAGTCTTCAAAACACAATTCGGTTATAGCAGGTTTTAAGGTTAGTGAAATAGCTAATTATTTATTACGCCGCTGTTTCTATCTGATCTGTAACTGCAACGAACTCTTCATCAGTAAGAACAGGTGTGACTTCTATTTCATTTCCAAAGCCAGCACTCCAAGGCTGACACCACTGCCAAATTTTTGAATGGTCAGAAGCTTGAACTATTGCCCAACCATTAGCTCCCTGAGGATTTAAAACTCTATTTAAAACTTTGAATCCTTCGAAACTGTCATAGGGAGATCCCTCTTTTACATAATCAGTAAATGTTTTGGTTGCTTTCATTGAAGCTTCCATTGATGGGAACTGCCATTGAACTATGTATGTTTGCATAAAGTTTTTATTGATTAGTTAACTAATTATGAACAAAATTTTTTAAAAGTAAATTGAAAGTTAAATAACGAATACCAAAATACAGACAGCTATGTTTAACAGCAAGCTTAAAGTTTGAGAATTAAATTTCATCTCTAATTTGCATGACTAAAGGATCAAAAAGAATCTTAGTCCTAGTGGCAACCACAAACATAGAAGAAGCATTAGTAATAAAGAAATAGCATGGACATTTGGAATGTACCGCTCTTTAAAAATTTGTGTCTTCATAATCTATCTGGCTTTCCTAAGTTTGATTTCTCTTCTGACAAGTAAACCTAAAACTACAACACACATATTCATTAGAAAAACATCTAATGGCATTAAATAAAAAAAGTATCTACTTAATTAATAGCAAGAAAATTGGTATATGAATCAAGAAAGAATCACTAAAATACTTAGACTACTTATTCAGATTCTTTATGAAGTCTCTGAAAGAAACCTTCTCTTCTCCAATAATCTTCATATATAAGGTTTCTTTTTTGATAATCTAATGCGTTCATATTCTTGTCGAGTATGGCAAAAGGAGAATTAGTAAATTTCATAGTAAATCCTAAAATAATTGTTTATTAAATATCTATTAGATATGAGATCTTTTATCTCGAATAACTAGATCCTCTATAAGTAAGCTTTATTGTCTTCTCTTCTTGGCTCTTGCAATATACAAATGACTTGCCATTAAAATACATGTTTACCATGATGCAGCTCCTGAACTTGCTCAAGTCCCCGTCCTTTGGCTTGAGTCGTACTGCGGTCTATCTAGTGGTAGATCGGACGATTTGGTAGCTGTAGCTACACTTTATTTATAGAGTATTTGTACTCAATTGTCAATATATTTAGTTAAATTCAATATTCGGAGATTAAGCAGATTCGGTTAATTTGTTCTTCATATCTTCAATTTTATTAATTAATTCATCTAACCATTCTGTATTATTTTCTGATCTTTCTTTTAAATATGAAATTTTTGGTTGATTCATTTCATGTGTCTCGAAATCTCCGCTCATAAAATTTTTCCTTTTCTAAATTTTTTTATGTGATTAGTGAATTAATCAGCATCAATAATTAAATAAATAATTAGATAGAAATCCTGTCGATCATCAATACATCTTGGGTTTGGATTGTATCTCTCTTACTTTCATCCTCAGAATCTTTATAAGAATCGATTTCAGCTTGAACTCTTCTCTTATAAACTCCTTTGATGTAATCCAGTTCTCTTCTTTCTTTATTTAAAATTGAGAATGGTGAGGTTTTTAAGTTCATTAATAGCTCCTTTAAAATAATTTTTGATCAACACCAGTTTTTATCAGATTCAATAAAAATATCTATAGTTTGCTGATTTCTGGTTTCTTCCTCTAAAAGTTCTTCTTCTGATCTTTTTTGAATCTCAGAGTCATAAACTTCTTTTTTTGTTGGTGTGGTAGACATTTTTTCATGACAACTACACATATGTTCTAACTAAATAGATAAGTCATACGATTAATAAAGATGTTCGGTTTGAGGTACTCCAATATACGGATAGAGGATCAACAATTAAATTTCAAAATGGTTAAAATAGTCTAGGTTCCTAAACAGATAAAATATAAATATTTAATATTTACTAGGTATCTTTATAAATATTAATTCGCAGGTTTAATTTTCATTCGGCTTAAATTTTATCAATATTTTTTCATTCGTAACCAATATTGTTTTTAGAGTTTGTTATGTAAATAATCAAATTTAAAACAAAATTTGGAGGTAAATCTAAAGGTTTTAAAAGTAGTAAAACCATTCCTTGAGTTACGTTAAAACCTTTATTTTCCAATTAGCTAGGAAGTTGGTGTGTAGGTGGTGCATGAAATTTTCTCTTTTTTCTTTTTGATCTCTTGTAAATAACAAAAAGACCTAATCCTAATAAAGGAAATAATAAACCCTCTACAAATAAGGGAAAGTTAATCATAATCGTTACCCCTATGTAACCGTTATGGAATTATTTAGCCCAAAGTAACACTTTAATTATTATCGGTCGATCACTTGGGTCTTATGACCCAATTTTATGAGAGCTTTTCCCTTTAAGAATCATCAATAAGGGCAAAGCAGTGGTTTTGGATGCAAATTTGTTTTATCCCAGAGATGATTAACATTCGATTAAAAAAACTTAAAAAGTTAAATCTGGTACTGACAAATATTTAAAAAATAAATATTATGAGTCTAAATATTTTTCTAGAAATTTAAATTCATGATCAAGAATTTATTCATAGCATTTGCGTTTGCATTGATGCTTATAAACCCAAGCATCTCAATAGCGGCAGAATCTCCGGTTGATGTAAAAGAAGTCTTTGTAGGTTCTGAGACTATGGATGGAGATGCTCTTAAATATCCAAGAGGAAAAGCCGAAATAAGATTACAAAGAGTTGAGTTAGCGGAAGGAGGAACAGTACCTCTTCATTCTCACCCTATTCCATTATTAGGAAATGTTGAACAAGGTACAATTGTCGTTAAACGAGAAGGTATGGACGATATTACTTACAAAGAAGGCGATTCTTTTATAGTCGGTCCTAAGACACCAAAACATACAATGGGCAATGCCAAAACAGATACTGCAGTAGTTTGGTTCGCAGCAATAGGTGCAAAAGATGTGCCAATTCTTATTCCTGCTGAAGGATAATTTTAACTAAAAATAGTTATTTTTTATTATGTCAAATACTAAAGCTATAGAAGATTTAATTAATGGTTATGCAACCAGTGAAGATTCTTCTTTTCTAATACCAAACGTAACTGAGGATTTTTTGGCTGTAAGACCGAGTGGAAATCCAATCTCTGCAAAAGGATTAGTGGGAATGTTTGATAGTAAAGATTTAGTCGCAGAATCATCAGAAATAATCAAAACCCATAAGATTGAAATTTACGGTGAGATAGCTTATGCAGTTTTTACTTTTAATGATTTTTTATTTGATTACTTTATTCCAAAGAATTCCTAATTCTCTTGATTTTCCTGAGCGTATAAATTCAGAGATTGTTATGTTTATAGATTTACGATAATTATCTTCAAGATTAGCTCCAAAAATAAAGGCTTGAGGAGTTACATTTGGATTTTTAACTGAGATAACATAATCTTCTTGGTTCTCAATATTTGCAACAATTCTATTTAAAACTGCAATATCGGAAAGAATATGATTTACCTTCCCACTTTTTAAAGCAGAGACTAATTCAGGCTCGCCTCCTGTTGCTCGTAGGATTTTGACTTTTGAAGAATCAATAGTGTCACTCTGATTGACTTTATTTTGAAGCCAATCATCCATTTTTGTGGCTTTATTAACAGTTACTCCGGTGTAAACAATATTTTTAATTGATTCATCATTTAAAGCGTTGGCGTCTTGTGGAGCATCCCTTTTAAAAATCAAGGATGCTGATGATCCTACCAAGGTTGAAATGATTAGTAACCTGCTGAAAGCAACAAAGATTACGATCCACATGCCTTTCTTTTCTAAAGTTAAAGGACCATATGCTCCGATTAAAAAATTGGTAAATTTATGCATTATTGTTGTTCTTTTTTGTTTTGAAAAATCTTTAACTTTTAAATTCCCTTTTTCAACTTTGTATAAGAGTATTGATCCCGTTAAACTGACAGCAGTTAGAATTAAAATTGAATTTAAGACAATAGAATCTGAAAACAAATCAACTATAAATAATTTATTTCTAGTTTTTCTTGATAGAAAACCTAACGTCCCTTCGGTATAAGGGAAAGCATATGTTGCCTTTGCAAGTCTATCAGCAGTTATTTTGTGACAGGAGGCAATAAGATCATATTTTCCAGAAGCAGCATCATCTACTGCCTGACCAAATGTCGGAATAATTGAAAGGTCGTAATGTATTTTGTTTTTTTCTGCAATTGCTCTCCACATATCTACTGAAAGGCCTTCGAAATTTCCATCTACTAAATCAGAGCAGGGAAGATAATTTATCTACAGTTCCTACTTTTAGAACCCTTTTTTCTTCTGCAGATATCGGTAATAGAGCAAGAAACGTTAATGGAAATAAAATTATATTTTTATACATAATAAAACTCACATATATGCTTTTTTTCAAAATCAATTTTGAAAATAATAAGTATTAAATTTAACAATTATAGAAACTACCACGAACCAATATTTTTCATGCTTGACCAAGGCTCTTTTACTTCAAGGTTGTCACCTTGCTGAAGTAATTCTATTGAAATATTATCTGGCGATTTTATAAATGCCATTCTTCCTTCTCTAGGAGGTCTATTGATAGTTACTCCAGTATCCATTAATGTCTGGCATGTTTCATAGATATTTTTAACAGAAAGAGCAAGATGACCAAAATTTCTACCACTTCCATACTCTTCTGGATCCCAATTATAGGTTAACTCTATTTCAGGTGATCTGGTTTTTATTGCATTATCTT
>OZSS01000551.1_pt1 | contig 17884 bp, 10 predicted proteins | sample 1779911 | NCBI WGS metagenome assembly OZSS01 (sample SAMEA2603589, study PRJEB24840) | metagenome | biome: Water; feature: Photic zone; material: Seawater sample | place: Mediterranean Sea | collected 2013-11-12 | depth 10 m | reverse complement strand
AGCCAACCCTTACCAGCCCTCAGTGGTTTCGTTGATGTTGGAGCAACTTTGGCTTGAGTTGATAAACCTCCATTGTCTGACGTAAAAATAATAAGTGTGTTATCATAAAGATTTCTCTGTTTTAAAAATGATATTAATTTCCCTATATTTTCGTCTGTTGAATGAACCATAGAAGCATAATCAGGATTTCGTTGATTTAACACGCTGATTGCATCACCCTCAATATCAGTTTGAGTTGTAGTATCTGAATAGGTTTTGAGCTTGTCTTTATAATAATCAATATGCTTTAAATTTGGTTGAATTGGTGTGTGAACATTATAAAAAGATAAAAAAACAGCAAATGGTTTGTTTTTATCTCTTTCTTTAATAAAGGATATCGATTCCTCTGTCAGACGATCTGTTAAGTATTCATCCTCAGGTCCATCTAAAAGTCGAGGATTTTTATAAGGTGAATAATATCCTCCCATTGGGCTCCCTTTTTCAAAACCACCTTTATTAATATCAAATCCATGATTTTCTGGATAGAACCCTTGGCTACCCAAATGCCATTTACCTGAGTACATTGTTGAATATCCATTGGATTGTAATATTTCTCCAATCGTGAGTTCCTCTATTGGAAGTTGGTGAATATCCTCAGGGCCAATCAAATATCTATCTTTTGGGTCAACCCCAGGGATCCAATCTGTTATATTCACTCTTACATGATGCTTTCCTGTCATTATTGAGGCTCGTGTCGGTGAGCAAACTGGACTTGCAGAATAAGCAGAATTAAATATGGTACTATTGTTACTTAATTTGTCGATGTTGGGGGTTTCATAAAAATCTGAACCCATATAACCAACATCTTTCCATCCAAGATCATCGACAATTATAAAAACTAGATTTGGCTTGCTAATTTTTTCATTGCATGAAAAAATAAATAAAATAAAAATAAAAAGTAGTCTCATAAAACAAAAAAGGACCTAATAAATTAGATCCTTTTTTTATTTAAATTAATCCTTGTTAGTAACCAGGATTTTCTACTAGATTTGGATTGTCCGATATTCTTCCATTTCCAAATGGTAACCAGTACATTCTTTCAAGGAATGGAGTATTTTGTGAAAAATTCCATCTCCACATTCTAGCTTTGTACTTACCATCAGACTTTCTTCTAAACCATTTTGTTCCCCACTTTGTTTTCATGTGGATTGCAGCCTCAGCATCTCTCCATGTTCTTAAATCCCAGTAGTGATGATTTTCAGCAAACAATTCAACAAAACGTTCATTCTTAATCAAATCAAGCGTTAAATTATCTTTTGGAGGCATACCTACTCTTCCTCTAAGAGTATTGATTAGCTCTTTAGCTCTTACAGGAAGGTTCATTTCAAATGCAGCCTCAGCACCATTCAAATACATTTCTCCTGTTCTCAATACTATGTAGGGTGTTTCATCAGTTCCGAATGGCGGAAACTCAATAGCAGGGTCTATTCTCTTTTGAAGTAAACGACCACCCCTATTTCTGTTTCTTGGTGGAGATCTTTGAGGAGCAGTGTTTCCTGCTCTTCCTTTATAAGTACCAGCACCAACAGAATTATCATGAAACCAAACTTCTCTTCCTTGAAATACTTCCTCAGGTGTGAAAAATGTTGCTAAATATCTTGGATCTTTTGTGTAAATAACTTCCTCAAGGTCAAAAAATGTTCTGTTATTGAAAAGATTGTGATATTTATTACCGGGTGATCCATCCTTATGCTCAAATCTAGCATCAGAGGCGATGTAAGGGTGCATATTTGAACCCCACCCTGCTTTGAATCCGTCAGGCATTCCATATCCACTCCAAGTGTGAGTTTTTCCTAATGCAAGATTATATTCTTCAACAAAAATATGTTCAGAGTTAGTACCTTGATAAAAAATTTCACCAAAAGTTTTTTGATATGTACCCCCACCCCTGTGTAAAGGATGCTTTCCTCCGTCAATAACGGCACTTGCAGATGCATGTGACATTTGATAATATGCATTCGCATCACCTGCAGGAATGGATGTTAAACCATTTGATGATTGAGGATGATATTTTGCAATTCTTGCTGCATATAATGCTGCTCTACTTTTTAATGCATGAGCAGCCCACTTGGTCGCCTTACCATTAAGAGCTACACCAGGAAGATCAGCAATTGCAGCATCTAGATCAGATAAAATAAAATCATAGGTTTGCTTTAAAGTCGACCTAGGAATCATTAATTCATCATAATCTGCATCAATAGATTTGGCAGAATCCTCTATTGGCATACCTCCATATCTTTTAGCCATATCTAAATACATCCAGGCTCTAAGAAATTTAGCTTCTGCTGTTTGAGCAGCTACAGTCGCTGGATCAAAACTTGCTTCAGCTAGAATTTCAATAATTTCATTTGCTGAACGTATATTTCCATAATGAAATCTATTTATTAGTGCGTGCGATCCTGATGATGTAGGAATGTTAGCCGATGCGGCAACAGCTCCTTGCCATGGCGCCATTAAAGTATATTCACCACTAACAACACCATCAGTAAGACGATTTTGTTGTGGAATACTGGCCATTTCATTAGGCTCAAAAACGGCATTGGCATATATCTTAGTAAGGAAAGCTTCAACCAATTTTGGATCCTTCTTTACAGCATCCTCTGCAATCATGTTAGTTGGCTGCAAATCAAGGTCTGCACAACCAACAACAAATGTGATTGAGAATATAAATAAAATAAGTTTTTTCATAGTTTTCAAAGTTAATATTATTATTGTTAAAATCCAATCTTAAGACCTGCTGTCCAGGTTCTTACGTTTGGATAAGCTCTATCAACACCACCGTCTCCCTGACCAGCTGCTCTATCATTATAGCCTTGTAAAATTTCTGGGTCATATGAACCCGAATAAACTCCAAAGTTATCCCATGTTAGAACGTTTGATCCAGACCCATAAACTTGAACATAATCAAGACCCAACGAGCTGGTAAGTGATTTTGGTAAATTGTAAGTAATATTTAAAGTTTTTAATCTTAAATAAAACGCATCAATCCTTGTAAAATCGTTTGCTCTTTGGTCTGACTGAGGAACACCACCAGTTGTAAAAGCAGGTGGAAATTTTCTCAAGACTTCAATATCACCATTGGCACCCAATAGAGATCTATTTTCAAATTGGAACTTTTTGGCTACTGTTTGATGTCCAGAAATACCTCCATATCCGGCTGCTGAGGTAAAATTAACCGTATATCCAGTAGCACCCTGGAACAATGCATCAACGCTCCAGTTTTTCCACTTGAATGACGTGAAAGTACTGAAATTCCACTTCGGCATACCAGACTGACCAATTACAACTTGATCTTTCCAGTCTATTATTCCATCACCGTTCTGATCAACAAAAATCAAGTTACCAACAATCATTGTTTGGTTTCCAGCTAAATCAATATCAACAGGGTGACCATCAATTTGGGCTTGGTTGGTGAAAAATCCATTTGTTTGGAATCCCCATTGTTCATCATCCCATTTTCCAGATCTGTTATATCTAGCGTTCCATAGTATATTTTCAGCAATTTGTTCTTCAGTTAGATCATCACCAGATGTTGGTCTAACATTTTCCTCCCAATCAACATATTTACCTCTCGTGTAAGAAATCATCGGGTTTACTTCATATTCAACATCTCCAATTTTTCCTTTGTGGGTCAACATCAAATCAAATCCACGGTTATCTCTTGAATTTAAATTTGTTCTTGGTAAAGATGCACCGAAGTGGAAAGGAATATCAGATTGAGGAATAGCAAGAATATCTTCTCTTAATCGATAGAAAACATCTAATTCAAACCCAAGTGCTCCATCCCAAAGTGTACCATCCAAACCAACATTGGCAATTTGCATTGTTTCCCACGAAATCAGTGCATTTGCTAAACCAGCTGATGAAATAATTGGATAAGGTACTCCATTAAATAAATAAAATCCACTAGAAATATTAAACCCAGTTAAAAAGTCAAAATTGGATACAGCATCGTTACCCATTATTCCGTATGATGCTCTAAGTTTTAAATTATTCCAGGCTGAATTATCTGCCATGAAATCTTCTTCAGAGATTCTCCACGCCGCACTTAAACTTGGGAAATAACCCCAACGACCCTCAACGGAATATCTTGCAGAAGCGTCAGCTCTCATAATTGCCTCAAACAAATACTTATCCTTTAAAGAATAGTTAACCCTACCGACATAACTCGATCTTGCGCTTTCGGAGAATATTTCTCCATTATCTCTTTCAGCCTCAGAAGAATAGTTCAAATAAGGTGCTTCGAATGATAATGGGTCGGTCCTTGATGCAAACATATAGTCCCTTTCAAATGTTGTAGATTCAGCCACAAAAGTTGCAAGAAGTTTATGATCCTCCCACTCCTTTTCATAATTCAATGTAATTCTTGGAAGTAACTCCATGTCTCTATCAGAATTAACACTTATACGGTCTCTTTGATTAGTACCAAATAGAACATAAGCTGCATCCCCTTCTCCTCTTGACGGATCATATGTGTAAAGTGGGAATTGTTTAACAATATTTTTATTCCACTCATTTTGAGCTTCCATATTAATACTTACAGTTGCCTCTAAACCATCAATGAATGGCACATCATAAGTTAAAGCTAGTCTAGCTCTTAAGTTATTATCTCTATCAACTCTTGTTCCTGAGAAATCTTTTCTCATGGCATATATTGGTGAATAAGGAGTTGCTGTACCTGTGTGAGAGGCATATGATGGATCAGGATATATAGCCAAGTTAGTTGGTTTACCAGTTGATAGCCTGTTGTACATTTCATTGATTCCAAAATTTGCTCTGTCAAGAGTTGTTTGAAAATATGACATATCAACTTGTGCACTTAAATTATCATTGAATTGAGCATCCAAATTTGCTCTTATGTTATAACGATTTTGTTTAAAATCAGCATCTCTAAATGCACTTTCTGTATCCGTGAAACCTAAAGACACAAAATATCCAATTTTATCACTTCTTCCCCTTGCGCTCAAATTGTGTTGTTGCTGAGGTGTCCAGCTTCTGTATGCAGCATCGTACCAATCAATACCATCGAAATCTTCCCCTGTTATGCTGTTAAAAACTCTTTGTCTTTGGGGATCATAATCCAAATAATCGGGCATTTCATTTTCAGCACCTAAACCAACTTCTTCCATTAAAGTTGCATATTGGTGTGCATCAACTGTTTCTGGTCTTGTTGTCAATGTTGAAAAAGTGGTAGTACCATGATAAGAGAATTTTGCTCCTTCAGCAGCATCACTTCCTCTTTTGGTTGTAATCAGAACTACACCATTTCCTGCACGAGAACCATATATTGATGCCGCACCATCTTTAAGAACAGAAATCGACTGAATATCATTTGGATCAACTTGACCAAAAGTTGCTTGGATACCATCAACCAAAACCAATGGAGCACCAAAGTTTCTTATTCTTAAAGTTGCAAAGTCAGATCCTGGTAATGCTCCAGTTTGTCTAACAGAAAGACCAGCAACAGTTCCAAACAGAAGTTCAGAGGTGTTCTGTGCGGGTTTTAATGTAAGTTGTTCAGCTGAAACTGTACCAACTGCACCTGTTAAGGTTTTTTTGGTTTGAGCTCCATAACCTACGACAACGACTTCATCTAATTTTGCTACATCTTCTTCGAGAGTAACACTCATCGATGCTGATGATACGTTTTGTTCAATTGTAATATATCCTATGTAACTAAACATAAGGACAGCATTTTCACCAACTGAAAGTTGAAAGTTTCCATCAAAGTCCGAAACAGTACCATTTGTTGTATTTTTTTCTACGATACTAACTCCTGGTATTGGATTCCCATCAGAATCAGAAACAGTTCCTGAAACAGATTGCTGGGCTAAAAGACCAACAGAAACAAACAATAATGATATAGTGAAGAATGCTTTAATTAAGTTAAAGCGAAATGATTTCATATATATTAATTAATAGTTGTATTAGGTTACAATGTAATGAATAATTTTATTTTTCACAATACCATATTCTAATTTTACTGATAATAATTATATGAACATCTTAAATAATTGAATTGCATACTATTAAATTCACAAAAAATAGGATAAAAAATAGATAAAATGATTTTTTTACATTATGGGATTTATTGTAAAAGAAAATTCATAATTACCAGGCTCTAAAATATATTTATTTAAGGTTCTAGCACCCCAACTATCATCACCTCCAACGCCCATTTGTTTCAAATCAATATTGAGCGATATAAAATCTCTTTTTATAAGATCAATTGGTTTGCGTTGTTTTTTTACAATTCTTTTTCTAGCAACCAGGTACTCACCAGCTTGATTTTTACGAACCCCATCATCCATGTCCTCAATGGTATTAAAATGTGCTCCAAATGAAAAGAGTGGATTGCCTTTTATTTCAAAACCTGTACCATCTACATTAACCATTCTTAACCATCTATTTTCGGTTCTATAACCATTTTCCTGAGGTCTTGAATAGTCAAATTTTAAATTATCCACTGTGCTTTGATAATATCCCACAAAAGCTGAGGACTTCCTGTCAATATAATTTTCATGAGGGCCCCGACCATACCACGTGGCATTGTCAAATTGGGCTGGAATATTAAAATTTATTCCAAATCTTGGCATTTCAGCATCTTTCAAATTTCCTCCATAATTAAATTTTGCAGAAACTTCAATTTTACCATTTGGATGAACTACATATAGCATTGAAAAATCTGATTTGATGTTTTTTAATTTATAATTCGTTTTTACTGAAATTGTTTTACCAACTTTTTCAATTTTCATATCAACAAAAGTCCTCTGATTAGATGCAGTTTTCCATGCGGCAGATCTCTCAGGTAAACCATTGCCATAATCATTGTCAATAGGTGCTCTCCAAAAATTTAAATGAGGTGAAGATTTAATTAAACCAATACCATTAACATCATATTTTTTAAACTCTCCATTTAGTTTATTAAAAACTATTTCAACATCATTATTTAGAAGCTTTATTTCATTATCATCTTCTTTTATTTTTAATTTCTTTGAATTTTTTATTTCCTTATCAACAAGAATTGCTGATTTTATAAAAATTTGATCTTTAGATAATACATGATTAGAACCTACTAAAGGTGTATCATTTTCAGAATACAAGTAAACATTGATAAAATATTCTAGATAATTACTGAAAGAATTATTTAGAAAGGGATTGTCTACAAGTTTTTTTTCTTGTGGGTGCAAATTTATTTTGGTAGATGATCTATCAACCACAACTCCATCAGCAACTAATTCAAATGAAATTTGATGATTCTCTATATTTTTAAAAAAATATCTGTTGTCAACTACTATTTTATCTCCCTTTTGATTTAATGAAAACTTGACATCCTGATACACGTGTTTTACCTCTTCTAGTGCTGGGTGAGGGGTTCTATCTGGATTAACTAAACCATTCATACAAAAGTTTGTATCATTATTATATTCTTCAGATGAATAGTCACCACCATATGCCCAATATTTCTTACCATCTTTAAATTCTGCAAGACCTTGATCCACAAAATCCCATATAAAACCACCTTGCATTTGTCTTTCTTGATAAACCATATCCCATAAATCTTTAAAATTTCCGTTACTATTACCCATAGCGTGTGAATACTCGACCCAAATAAATGGACGATTGGAAAATTTACCAATGTAGTCCATCTGAATTTCGCTCATATAGTGGTACATCCATCCAAGAAAATCGGTATGAGGTTCTAAATCAATCCCCTCCATTTCATTTTTGCCTCTATGCATCTGGGGATGCTCCGATGTTCGTTCGTAAAAAGTAAGTCTGGTATCATCAAATTTTTTAACCCATTTGTATCCCTCAACAAATATTGGCCCATCACCAGCTTCATTTCCAAGAGACCAAACTATAATCGAAGGATAGTTTTTATCTCTTTCAACCATTCTAACCCAACGATCCATATGCATATCATCAAATTCAGATTTATAGGCCGGGGTGTCATCTTTTTTGTAGCCAAAACCATGACTTTCAACATTTGCCTCATCAATTACATAAATTCCATATTTATCACATAATTCGTACCAGTATGGATCATTCGGATAATGAGAAGTTCTTACAGAATTAATATTATTTTTTTTCATGATTTCTATGTCCTTCAACATAGATTCTCTGCTAACAACATGGCCTGTAAATTCATCATGTTCATGTCTATTTACACCTTTAAACAAAATTGGCTGGTTATTAACTAAAAGTTGTCCATCACTTAATTCAACCTTTCTAAAACCAGTTCTGAATTTTAACATGTGATAATAATTATCAGAGTCCATAATCTCAATCTCCACATCATATAACTCTGGAATTTCAGCTGACCATAATTGCGGATAATTAACTTCACCAGAAAATAAAACCCTTTTTGTATCAAGCGGTTCAATCTGACCACTTTTAATTTTCTCGAAAACAACTTTATCATCTTTTTTTATAGATGTAGTTACTTTAAATGATTTTTCAGTTTCATTATAGTTTTTTAAGTCTACCTCAAAATTAATTTTCGAATTGGTCAATGACTCATTCAAATAAGTTTTTAAAAAATAATCCCTGACTGCCAATTTTGGTTGTGCATATAAAAAAACGTCTCGTTCAATTCCACTTAATCTCCAAAAATCTTGATCTTCCAAGTATGTTCCATCCGACCACCTTATTACTTTTAAGACGATTTCATTATCTCCTTCGCCTAGAAAATCAGTAAGATTAAATTCTGCTGGGGTTTTACTACCCTCACTGTATCCAACAAATTTTTCATTGACCCATATATAAAACGCAGAGTTTACAGCACCAAAATGAATAAATGTTTCATAATCTCTCCATTCCTTTTTAACAGTAAAATTTCTTTTGTAAAGCCCAACTGGGTTGTAATCTGAGGGCATAAACGGTGGATTAATTTCATATGGATAAATGATATTTGTGTAGACAGGGAAATCGTCAGTATGAAATTGCCAATTTGAGGGGACTGGAATTTTAACCCAATCCGATTTATCGAAACTTTTTTGATAAAATCTTTCAGGAACTTCATCATCGTTTTTATACAACTTAAAATCCCAAGTTCCGTTCAAAGATTGACTTAAAGAATCTCCAACTTTGTTGTATGGAATAAAAAAAGAATGCGGATCCTCTGTGTTAATTTTATAAATAGATAAATCCTCCCATTCTCTGTACTGTGAGTGTAAAATTGTGATGAAAAATAACACCACTATATTTAAAAAAATTTTCAAAATGTCAGTTGTTTTTTTAAATTTAAAAAAAAACAATGAGATCAATTTCACTTTTAATTTTAATTTTTTTGTGCTATTCATCAACTAGCTATAAACCCTCTAAACCAAACATAGTACTTCTTATGGCCGAGGACATAAGTATTGATCTTGAAACATATGGATTGAAGGGCCTTCAAACTCCCAATTTAAATTGGATGGCAAATAATGGGTCTAAATTTAACAGATTTTATGGAACCAACCCGATATGTTCTCCAAACAGATCTGCTCTAATGATTGGGGTTCATCAAGTAAAAATGAATACTCACCAGCACAGAAGTAACAGAAAATATATTTTACCAAGTGGAATCAAACCATTTACTTATTGGCTTAGAAAAAACGGATACAGAACCCATATTGGGCTAGATCCAAAGATTTTAGGAAGTAGGGCTTATGGTGAAGGTAAATTTGATACTAATTTTAAGAATTCAAAGTTTGGAGAATGGGATGGAGAAAATAATTTTGGTCTTTTTGACACTGAAGAAAATATTTCTAAAGAATCCCAAGAACCTTTTTTTGCTCAAATAACTTTGAACGCAACCCACAGAGGGAGATGGTGGACATCAGTAAGAAATGAATCTAACGATCCAGTCAATGTTGATTCTATTGAACTTCCACCCTACATGTATGACCATAAATTAATTCGACTGGATTGGGCCAAATACTTGGACCAAGTAGAGTTTGTTGACCAACAAGTTGGTAAATTTTTTGAGTACTTGAAGGAGGAGGATTTAGATCAAAATACAATTGTAATATTTATTGGTGATAATGGCAGGTGTAATGTAAGAGGAAAAGGGTATTTATTTGAGCCTGGTATTAATATTCCACTATTAATTTATAACCCTTTCAATAAGAAAAACAAAGTGATTAACGATCTAGTTACCGTTACAGATTTAACAGCAACAATTCTAGATTACGCTGGTATTGATAAGCCAAAATACATGACAGGGAATTCATTTTTAAAGGATGATTTTAATAGAGATTATGTTTATGCCGCAAGGGATCAATGGGATGAAATAATGGATAAATCAAGAGCAATTGTTACAAAAAAATGGAAATATATTAGGAATTACAAACCAGAAATCCCATATGATGCAGGTCAGGCATATTTAGAATTTTACCGCCCAGCTGTGCATATCATGCGAACTGCAAAAACTAAAAATTTACTAACTAATGCGCAATTACACTTTTTCAAGGAATCAAAAGATTTAGAAGAACTTTATGATTTGGAAAATGATCCACACGAAATAAAGAACCTTGCATTGGACTCATCATTTCAAAATGTGATTAATAAATTTAGAATTGAAATGGAAGAATATAATGAAAGTTATAGACCAATGTCAGACGAATACGAGCCCATAATTGCTGAGTCAGTAGATATTTTTGAATGGGTTAAAAAAAATAGACCTGAAGAGTATAAAAGAATGCAAGAAGGTTATGAAATCGGATTCTCAAAGTCAAAAGATGAATATTACAAGAACAATTAATAAATATATCTGTCAGGATTTAGTTTATTGTATAATTCATCATCTCTAAGACCCAAAAAAATTGGATCCATTAGAGTCTTATTCCATTCCACACTTTTTTTGACAAGTTCATTAAACAAAGGTCTGTTTTTATCAATAATATTATTTTTTTCACCTATGTCTGAGGACAAGTCAAAGAGCATTGAGTCCCCTCTTCTAATAAACATTTTGTAATTCTTGTACCTCACTGCGTGTGTTATGTAACGAGCTCTTACTCCATTTTCAATGTAAGGTTGATGTCCATTATTTCTCCAATAAAGATGTTCGTGTGGATAGCCGCCGTCATTACCTTTTATATAAGGCAGCAGGTTTTGACCATGAATTTCGTTTTTTAATTTAAGATCTGGGTTTATAATAGCCTTACTTGTTGCGAATATGTCTAAGGATATTATCGGTTTTTTAAAAATAGTACCTGATTTAATTTCATTCGGCCATTGCATAACAAATGGTATTCTTATTCCTCCTTCATAAAGGGTTCCTTTGTGAGATTTTAATGGTGCATTATTTGATGCATTACTACTAGCTCCTCCGTTGTCTGATAAAAAATATATAATGGTATTATCATAAATTTCATGTTTCTTTAAAATTGCTACTATCTGCCCCACCCCATCATCAATTGAGCTTACCATGGCTGCGTATGTTTTTCTTCGTTTGTCTTTAATGTTAGGAAATCTCTTTAAATATTTATCGGTAGCCTGTAATGGACCGTGTGGAGCATTATAAGCTAGATATATAAAAAAGGGGGATTTAGAGCTCTTATCAATAAAACTAACTGTTTCTCTAGATAAAGCATCAGTCAAATATTCATTCTCGTCAATCCTTTCTTCATTTCTTAATAATTTAGTTCTGTAGGCACAAAAATTACACTTTACTTCAGTCTCATCAGCTAAATTCCACTGTTCAGGGAAATATTGGTGACCACCAGTTAAAAAACCAAAAAATTCATCAAATCCTCTGTTTAAAGGTCTTAATGATTCATGGGCTCCTAAATGCCACTTTCCAACAGCCAAGGTTTTATAATTCTTCGTTTTGAATAAATCTGCAATCGTAAATTCTGATAAGGGCAGTCCCATGTCTGGGTCTTTCGGAGTATATAAAGCGTTTAATCCATAACCAAAAGTATCTTGGTATCTACCAGTTATTAGTCCAGCTCTACTGGGTGAGCAAACAGCATAGGAAACGTATCCATCTGTAAATATTACTCCATTTTCCGCTAAACTATCAATATTAGGAGTTGAAATTTCATTAGATCCCGTAAAGCCTAAATCACCATAACCCAAATCATCAACCAAAATCACAATTACATTCGGAAGAGTATCATTTTTAAAGTCACACGAAAAAAGAACCAACAGACAAAATAGAAGTATTTTTTTCATTAAGTTAGTGTTATAATTACAACTAATTTAGAAAATTATTTTTATGAAAAAATTTATCCTTGTTTCAATTTTTATTGGCTTTTTTTCTTGCAATAACGTTGACTTGCCTAAACCAAATATTATTATCATATATGCAGATGATTTGGGTTATGGTGATGTAAGTTCCTATGGTTTAGGTACACTGCAAACTCCCAACATTGATAAAATTGCAAATGATGGTATTCGATTCACAAATGGATATGCAAGCTCTGCAACATGTAGCCCTAGTCGATATGCACTGATGACTGGTACCTACCCATGGAGAAATAAGAATGCTAAAATTTTGACCGGAGCAAACCTGATTATTGATACAACTGAAATGACACTTCCAAAAATGTTCAAATCTATGGGTTACAGAACTGGAATTGTTGGAAAATGGCATTTGGGTCTTGGTGATGGTAGAAATACTGTTAGGGATACAACAGAGACAGGTGCAGTTCCAAGAGATCTTGGATATGGACCAGGTGTCAGAGGAAATATTGACTACAATAATAAAATTAGCCCCGGTCCAAATGAGGTAGGTTTTGAGTATTCATTCATTATGGCAGATACTCAGGACAGAGTACCCACAGTTTATATTGAAAATGGAAATGTAGTTAACCTTGATCCAAAGGATCCTCTTGAGGCAAGTTTCAGAGGAAATTTTGAGGGCGAACCCACAGGTCTAAAAAATCCAGAACTTTTAAGTATGGTATGGCACCATGGTCATAATGGTTCTATTGTAAATGGAGTACCAAGAATAGGTTTTCAAAGAGGAGGAAAAAGTGCTATGTGGAGTGATATTGATATGGCTGACAAATTTTTAGATGAAGCTAAAAAATATATCAGCTCGGTAAAAGATGAACCCTTCTTTTTATTTTACACACTGCAACAACCTCATGTTCCCAGAACACCCCACCCCAGATTTGAAGGTTCATCCGGAATGGGTCCACGAGGTGATGTAATTGTTGAGGCAGATTGGTGTATTGGTAAAATGTATAAATATTTGGAAGATGAAGGTTTGATTGATAATACAATTATAATTATATCCAGTGACAATGGACCAGTTTTAAATGACGGATATTATGATGATGCAGTTGAGAAATTGGGTGATCATGACCCTTTTGGTGGTTTGAGAGGGGGGAAGTATAGTTTGTTTGAGGCCGGTACAAGGGTTCCATTTATAACATATTGGAAAGGAAAAATAAAACCTCAAATATCAAATGAATTAGTAACACAAATTGATTTTCTCGAATCATTTTCTTCACTAATTGGCTCTGATATTACATCAAAAGATGGTATTGATTTATCTGATGTTTTTTTTAGAAACAAAGGAAAAGGAAGAACAGAATTTGTTTTAGAAGCAACTTCAAGAACAGCATTTCGTCAAAACAATTGGGTTATGATACCACCCTACAAAGGTCCAGCTTTAAATAATTCCGTAAATATAGAAGTTGGAAATTCAAAAAAACATCTTCTATTCGACTTGGATTCAGATTTAACTCAGAAAAATGATTTATCTAAAAAATATCCAGAAAAACTTCAGGACATGATCAAAAGATATGAAGAAATAACAGGTGATGATTTAGGAGAGGTTAAGGAACTTATTCTGGAGTAAATGCGAATATTAGTAACCGGAGGCTTAGGGTATATTGGTTCTCATACAACTGTTGAACTTTTAAATAAAGGATTTGATGTTGTAATCGTTGATGATTTGTCAAATTCTAAAGTAAATGTTTTTGATAAAATCAAAAAAATTACAGGAAAAAACCCTAAGCTTGAAATAAAGGATCTAAAAAATAAAAGCGAAGTAAAAAAACTTTTTAGTGATTATCGCTTTAATGGAATTATTCATTTTGCTGCTCACAAATCCGTTAATGAAAGTGTGAATTTCCCAGAAAAATATTACAAAAATAATATTGGTTCACTTGAAAATTTATTGGAAAATATCGATGAAAAAATGCACTTCATATTTAGCTCTAGCTGCACTGTTTATGGTCAAGCTGATAAAATGCCAATTAAGGAAGATTTCCCCATCAAAAAAAGTGAATCACCATACGGTGAATCAAAACAAATTTGTGAAAATATTTTAAAAAAATTTTGCGATAATAATCCTAACTTTAATAATATTACTTTAAGATACTTTAATCCCATTGGCGCCCACAGCTCCGGGTTGATTGGAGAACTTCCTCTAGGAAAACCTGAAAATTTAGTTCCTTTTTTAACCCAAACTGCGATTGGAAAAAGGGATCAATTAATTGTGTTTGGCGATGACTATAACACACCCGATGGAACATGTATTAGAGATTATATACATATTGAGGATTTAGCTGATGTTCATGTATCATGCTTGGAATATTCAATTCAGAAAAAAAATAAGAAGAATTATGAATTTTATAATGTAGGAACTGGGGAAGGCCTTTCAGTTTTAGAATTGATAAACTTATTTGAAAAGGTTAATAATGTTAAAGTAAATTATAAAATTGGTAAAAGAAGAAAGGGTGATGTTATAATTGCTTTCGCTGATGTTTCAAAGATTAAACAAAATATTGGATGGGTATGCAAACATTCTGTTGATGATGCTTTAAAGTCATCTTGGTTTTGGGAAAAAAATTTAAGAGATGAGTAGTCTAATTGTAGAGTCATCAGGAAGAATTAATATGATTGGAGAGCACATTGATTATAATGGTGGTTGTGTGTTGCCTGGATCTATTGATAAAAAAATTCGATTTAAATTCAATAAAATTGAAGGACAAGAATGTCTAATTAAATCATTGACATTAGATAAGGAGTTCCGATTTAATTTTTCAGATTTAAGTCAACGAAAAGTTCACTGGGAAAACTACATTATTGGTGCTATCAATAACTTAATTAATAAAAAGTTTTTAAAGTTAAGTGCTTTCTCATGTGAGATCAGTAGCTTTCTGCCAATTGGCGCTGGAATTAGTTCATCTTCATCACTTATTTGCGGAATAGTAAAAGGATTACTTGAACTTAATAATCTTAAACTATCCAACAATAAAATTATTGATATAGTTCTAGACGTAGAGCACAACTACATAGGACTAAAAGGGGGAATAATGGATCAATTCACCATTTTAAATGGAAAAAAAGACAACTTGATTTTATTGAAGTGTCATAATCGAGATTTTAAATTTATACCCTCTAATCTTAAAAATTTTAAAATTCTACTATTAAATACAAATGTTGAACATAATCTAGCAAATACTGCTTACAATGAAAGAGTTAATGAATGTAATGATGCTTTGAAAATAATCAATGAATATAGTGATACCAATCACGATTATCTATGTAAGGTTCCAGTAAAAGTATTATATAAGAACAGAAATCTTTTATCAAACAAAGTATACAATAGAGCATCTTTTGTACTAAATGAAAATATAAGAACGATTAAATCATCTGAACTATTGCAAAAAAATAAACTTTTTGAATTTGGAAGTCTGATGTATGAATCACATTATGGGTTATCAAAACTCTATGAAGTTAGTTGCGAGGAATTGGATTTTCTAGTGGACCTTACTAGAAAACATGAAAAAATTATTGGCTCCAGAATGATGGGTGGCGGATTTGGAGGTTGCACGATAAACTTAATTGAGGAGGACTTTGTGGATCAATTTGTAGATGAGTGTTGTAAAGCTTATTTTAAAAAATTTGGAAAAGAAACCACCCCCATTTTAACAATGCTTGACAACGGTATTACAATAAAAAAGACCTAAAGGCAGAAAGATTGTATAAACTCTGTTTATACAGGTTTAAGGCTAACTGGATATTCGAAAATCCTTTTCAGGCGCGCTCTAGCAAACAGACTCACCTTTTTTAATAAAATTTGCGTTGAGTTTACCAATGTTTATCTGCCTAAGGTCAATTTAATATGATCGTAATTAATTGATATTTTGATCAATTAATTCAATAATTTTACTGAGTTTCTTGTCTGTGTTTGATCCAAACTTCGATTGATCCATTGTGATTTTTTTATTATTAGTAAAAATTTCCAATGCACACATTGCTAAACTATCTTGTTTATCTTTAACTGCATAGCTTTTTTCATATTTTGTTATCATATCATTAATTTCTTTCGCAGCTTTTCTCAACACTTCCTCTTGCTCAGTATTTACGTTTAAAGGATATATCCTATTTCCGATATTTAGTTTAATTTTTTGTTTCATTCTAGGATGAAAGATTTGTGATACAAAAATCTAGATCCTGTATCATTTTGTCAATTCTTTGTTTTACAAACTGTTTATTATCAGATTCCAAAATTTTTCCAATTTTCAACGATTGATAACTGAGTTTTGAATTTTTTAAATCACCAATGATTTTTTCATTGTTGTGCTTCAACAAATCAATTTTATTTTTCATTTCTAGATTTTCTGACCTAAGATCATTATATTTTTTTATCATTAATTTAATTTTATCAAATAAAATATCAATATTTTGATCTGAATCTTTCAATTTACTTTTTATATATCTAAATTTAATTTTAGTTGTTATTAAATGCAAGGCTTTAATTGAAAAACTTATATATAATAATATTTCTAATAAATTATTCTATTATCTTTTCACAAATCAAAGTTGAAGAAGCAAATCCGCCTGTCAACATACCAATTAAGCTCAGTGGTAATTTTGGGGAGTTAAGATCAAGTGGATTTCATTCAGGGATTGATATCAAAACATTGGGCGGAGAGGGGGTTGAAATAAAGTCAATTGATAATGGGTATGTCTCAAGAATTTCAATTTCGCTAAGCGGATTTGGAAAAGCAATTTATATTACTCATCCTAATGGATTTACATCCGTTTACGCACATTTAAGTAGATTCAATGATGATATAGAAAAACTCATACAAGCCTTACAATATCAAAAGAAATCATTTGTAATAAATAAATTTTTTAAGAGAGATGAAATAATTATAGAAAAAAATGATATAGTTGGTTATTCAGGAAATACAGGAAGTTCTTTCGGACCACATTTACATTTTGAAATTAGAAAATCCTCTGAAAATTTACCCATCAATCCGTTAAGGTTTGGATATCCAATTAAAGATACAATTCCACCGTCATTAAGAGGACTATTCCTTTACAAGATTGGTGATAAACCTAATAAAAGAAGAAAAATAAATATTAAAAAAATTTCAGCTAATAAATATCAAAGTGAAACAATTAAAGCAAATGGTAGTTTTGGCTTTGGTGTAATATCTAATGATAGACAAAATAAATCTTACAACATTAATGGAACATATAATTACAAATTAATCAAAAATGGTAAAAAGGAGTTTGAAATTGAATTTGATAATTTTTCATTTAATGAGAAAACCTACCAAATGAAATTTATGGACTATGGATATTACATTGACAGAAGGTCTCGATTAATTAAAATTTTTAATGAAAATAAGTTAAATGCAAACTTTATTAAATCCGACAAAACAGGAATTATTAATGTTAATGAAAATGATAATGTCGCTGATATGGCAAATTTTTATAAAACCGGCTTTCAAGATTTACTTATAGCAAATCCAGAAGCGCATCAGTGGAATCCAGAGCCACATACAAAATATGTAATTCCTTCGATGTATATACTTCCTCAAAAAAATTATAATGGGATAATATTAAATCTTGCTGAATTAAGATTATATTACTATATGAAGAG
>OZSS01000549.1_pt1 | contig 17911 bp, 13 predicted proteins | sample 1779911 | NCBI WGS metagenome assembly OZSS01 (sample SAMEA2603589, study PRJEB24840) | metagenome | biome: Water; feature: Photic zone; material: Seawater sample | place: Mediterranean Sea | collected 2013-11-12 | depth 10 m | reverse complement strand
TGGGGAGTAGAAGAAGAATGGCTTCAAAACAAAAGATACACAGGTGATAGAATTTTAGATAACCCACTTGCTGCAGTACAAATGGGATTAATTTATGTTAACCCTGAAGGACCAGATGGAAAAGCAGATCCGCTTGCAAGTGCAAAAGACATTAGAGAAACTTTTGCAAGAATGGCAATGAACGATACTGAAACTGTGGCCTTAACTGCAGGAGGACATACTTTTGGAAAAGCACATGGTGCAGGTGATCCAGCTTTAGTTGGAGCTGAACCGGAAGGTGCTCCGTTAGAACAAATGGGTTTAGGATGGAATAACTTACACGGTTCTGGTGTTGGAAGAGATGCAACAACAAGTGGTATTGAAGGTCCTTGGACAGCAAATCCTACACAGTGGGATAATGGATATTTTGATTTACTTCTTGGTTATGAATGGAAGTTAGTAAAAAGTCCTGCAGGAGCTCAAATCTGGCATGCAATTGATCAAAAAGAAGAGCATATGGCACCACAAGTTGATGATCCATCAATAAAAGTTCCAACAATGATGACGACTGCTGATATGGCAATGCGTGAAGATCCAGAATATAGAAAGGTTTCTGAAAAGTTTCACAAAGACCCAGAATATTTTGCTGATCAATTTGCAAGAGCTTGGTTTAAACTTCTTCATAGAGATATGGGGCCAAAGACAAGATACATAGGACCAGAAGTTCCAGAAGAAGAATTAATTTGGCAAGACCCTGTTCCTAAAGGCCACTCAAACTATGATGTTGAAGCTGTTAAAGCTAAAATTATAAACAGTGGATTAACAACTCAGGAGATGGTTGAAACTGCTTGGGCAAGTGCTTCTACATTTAGAGGATCAGACATGAGAGGTGGAGCAAATGGTGCAAGAATTAGACTTGCTCCTCAAAAAGATTGGGAGGTTAATAAACCTGAACAATTAAAAAAAGTTCTTGGTATTCTTGAACCAATTGCAAAAGACACAGGAGCTTCAATAGCTGATGTGATTGTGCTTGCAGGTAATGTGGGAGTCGAACAAGCTTCAGGAATGGAAGTTCCTTTCACGCCTGGTAGAGGTGATACCACTCAGGACAAAACTGATATTGATTCTTTTGGTGTTCTTGAACCTGAAGCAGATGCATTTCGTAATTATTTAAAAATGAACTACGATGTAACAGCTGAAGAACTAATGTTAGATAAAGCTCAACTTCTTGGGCTAACAGCTCCTGAAATGACAGTACTTGTTGGTGGCATGAGATCTATGGGTATCAGTTCAGATCAGCGAGGTTTGTTTACAGAAACTGGTGGTAAACTTACTAATGATTTCTTTGATAAGCTTTTAGATATGGGTGTAAGCTGGAAACCTACAGGAAGTAATTCCTATGAAGCAACTGATAAAATTACAGGTGAAAAAGTAAGAACTGCATCCAGGGTAGATCTTGTTTTTGGATCGAATTCTCAACTAAGAGCAATAGCAGAACTTTATGCAAGTGATGATAGTGAAGAAAAAATGAAAAAAGACTTCATCAAAGCTTGGAACAAAGTGATGAATGCTGATCGCTTCGATTTAGAACAATAATAATAATTTAAATTAATTTAAAAGTGGAACTTAAAGTTCCACTTTTTTTATTTTGGCATATTGGTTGCCCCAGTTTCTAATGAAATTATTTTGCCATCTTTATATTTGTATACTGCCATCACAGCTTGTGTGTTGCCATCTTTAAAAGTAACGAAAGAGTGATGTATCCCAATCTCGTCATTTTCATATACAATTCTAGATTTATCATCATTAATGTCGTCACTCATAGCCCAGCCTATAACGTCGGACTTTGATAGAACACTACCACTAGAATGCATTGTAAATTTGAAATCGTCATGGATAATTTCGTTCATTCCTGCTTCATCTTTTTCATTAAAAACCTTCATGTATTTTTCTAGTATTGACATATTTTCTCCTAGTAAAAATAAAGTATATAGGAATTTTTTTTAAATAAATATTTAATTATCTTTCTTTAATGTAAGGTTGTCCAATAGCATTAGGAGCTATCGCTTTACCTACAAAACCCGCAAGTAAAATAACTGTTAATACATATGGTATTGCCTGAATTAACTGTACTGGTATTTCACCTATCGCAGGTAATTCTACTCCCTGCAATCTAATTTGAAGAGCATCAGTAAATCCAAAAAGCAAACAAGCAACTAGTGCGGTTTTAGGATGCCACTTTCCAAAGATCATTGCTGCTAAAGCTAAGTATCCTCTTCCCGCTGACATTTCTCTAAAGAAATTTGCATTAACTGCTGTTGATAGGTGTGCGCCTGCAAAAGCAATTAAAACACCATTGATTGCTAGCGCTTTATATCTCATGACAAAAACATTAATACCAGCTGTATCAACAGCACTCGGATTTTCTCCTACCGCTCTTAGTCTTAGTCCAAAGCTAGTTTTAAAAACCACCCAAAACACTAATGGGACTGAAAGATAAGCTAGGTAAACAAAAATATAATGTCCACTTAATATATCACTATATATTGTTCCTATGATTGGTACATCTCTTAAACTCTCGGCAAAAGGAAGGTTAACTTCTAAAAAACGCTGATCTTCATTAAGCGTTGGTGTTAGACCTGCTTGTCCAAACCAAGCCGCTGCTAATGCTGTGGTTAAACCAATTATTAAAATATTGATTGCAACACATGATACAACTTGATCACCTTTATATGTAACAGATGCAAAACCATGTAACATAGATAAGCTTACACATGCGATAATTGCTAGTAATAAACCTAACCAAGGATTACCTAAAAAATAAGAACCTACTGCTGCAACAAAAGCAGCCATAAGCATTTTTCCCTCTAAACTAAAATCAATAACGCCTGATCGTTCTGCAAATATTCCAGCCATCGCTGCAAAAACCAAAGGTGTTGAAATTCTTAAAGTAGAATTAATCAAAGATGCAATGTCAGATAAAAATTCCATTATGCACTCGCCTTTATGTTAAGTCTATTGACAAAAAAGCTTTCAATTTGTGGTCTAAATAAATTTTCTAAAGCTCCACTGAATAAAATAATCACTCCCTGAACAGCAACAAACATATATCTAGTTATGTTTGGCATATCAAAAGTAACTTCAGACCCTCCTTGGTATAAAATACCAAATAAAAATGCAGCTGGGAAAATTCCTATTGGATGATTTCTTCCCATTAATGCAACTGCAATCCCAGTGAATCCATAACCAGCAGGAAATCCTGCTACTATTTTATGGTGAACCCCTAATATTTCATTAACACCTAGTAAACCTGCCAAGCCTCCAGAAATACACATTGCTATGATTATATTTTTATATGGAGAAATGCCTGCATAAATTGCTGCTTGCGTATTGTGCCCTACAGCCCTCATTTCATAACCCCATCTTGTTTTCCAAACTAAGAACCATACAAAAACTGAAGCTGCAATTGCTAGTAAAAAAGAAATGTTTAATGGAGAGTACCTTATCTTAATTCCAAACAGACCAGCAAAATCTTTAAAACTTGGAAACCATTGTTCTTTTGGTAAAGCAACAGTATGTGGTCCCATTTGTGCCGTGTCTCTTATTACATCGACTAGTAAGAATACCATTAATGATGCTGCTATAAAATTAAACATGATGGTGGTAATTACTACGTGACTACCTCTAGTTGCCTGGAGGTATGCAGGTATAAATGCCCAAGCTGCACCAAAAACAACAGCGCCGGCGATAGATAATAACCACACTATTGGCACAGGTAAAAAACTAAAATTTATCGCAACTAAGAAAACGCCAAGTCCACCAATATATGCTTGACCTTCTCCACCTATATTGAAAAGCCTACAATGAAATGCGACAGCAAATGCTAAACCAGTAAATACAAAATTTGTAGTGTAGTAAAGTGTATACGCAAAACCTTCAATATAACCAAAAGAACCATAAATGATTAATCTTACTGCTTCATAAGGATTTTCTCCTGCGATGAATATAAACAGGCCCGAAACAAGTAATGCTAAAGTTAAGTTTACGAGTGGAACAATAAGATTTGAAACCCACCAAGGTACTTTGGATTTATCTACTGGCGCCATTACACTACACCTGCCATCAACAAACCTAACTCACGGTCAGTTACATTTTTATTATCTTTTTCACCTACAATCTTTCCATCAAACATTACAACAATTCTATCCGACAATGAAAGCACTTCATCTAATTCAACAGATACCAAAAGTATCGCTGCCCCTCTATCTCTCATGTCTATCAATCTTTGATGAATAAATTCAATTGCACCAATGTCTACACCTCTAGTTGGCTGACCAACTAATAATACTTTTGGATTTTCATTTAGTTCTCTACTTAAAATTATCTTTTGTTGGTTACCTCCAGAAAAATTGGATGTAATTAAGTTTGGTGATTGAGGCCTTACATCATACTCTTCCATTATTTTCTTAGAATGAGAAATTATATCTCTATGATTTAAAACTGATGACTTTGAAAAAGGTTGCTGATCGTGGTAACCAAAAATTAAATTTTCATAGGCTTTAAAATCTGTAACTAGACCCATCCTCTGTCTATCCTCAGGAACATGAGCTAGCCCCTTATCTTTTAACTCTCTTGGGTCCAAGAAATTTTGACTATCCGATACTTTTTTTCCTTCTAAATATATTTCTCCAGACTCAACTTTTCTTATACCAGAAAGCGCTTCTAATAATTCTGTTTGACCGTTTCCAGTAACACCCGCTAAGCCTAATATTTCTCCTGAACGAATTTCTAAATCAACATTCTTTACTCTTGTTACATCAAGATCATCTTTAACTGTAAGATTCTTAACACTAAATAAAACCTCTCCTGCTTTTACTTCTGATTTATCAAGTCTTAACAACACACTTCTCCCAACCATCATCTCAGCCAATTGTTCTTTATTTGTATTTTCTGTTTTGGTGTGACCGACCATTTCACCCTGGCGCATTACAGAAACTTCACTTGTTAAATCCATTATCTCAATTAATTTATGTGTAATTAGAACTATTGTTTTACCTTCTTCTTTTAAAGATCGTAATATTTTGAAAAGTTCATCAACTTCTTGAGGTGTTAAAACACCTGTTGGTTCATCAAGTATAAGAATCTCTGCGCCTCTATAAAGTGACTTTAAAATTTCGACTCTTTGACGGAAGCCAACTGATAAATCAGAAATGGTAGAGTTAAGATCTATATTTAATTTATATGTGTCACATAAATCTTTTAAATCTTTTTTTGCTTTTTCTAAATTTTTTCCAAATACGAGCTCACCTTCAAATCCTAGAATAATATTTTCTAAAACTGTAAAATTTTCTACCAACATAAAATGTTGGTGCACCATACCAATGCCATTGATAATTGAATCTTTTGGTGATCTAAGATTTATTTCTTTACCATTTACTTTTATTGTTCCTGAGTTAGCTTGATAGAGGCCAAAAACGATACTCATTAACGTTGACTTACCTGCACCGTTTTCTCCAATTATTCCATGGATTGTCCCTTTGTTAATTGTAAGATTAATATTCTTGTTGGCGTGAACGTGGCCAAAAGATTTATTTATATTAGTTAGTTCTAGGATAGGTGAGACCATAAAATTTTAAATCTTAGGTCTCACCAGATTATTTGTATAGTAGTTTTACTCTTGCGACCAGTCAGCTACTTCCATAGAGCCACTTACAATATCTGCTGCTGCTGCTTGAACAGCTGCTTCCATTGCAGAAGTTACCATGCCGTCTTCAGTAGCATAACCAACCATACCTTCTGCTAAACCAAGAATGTGAATTCCTGACTCGAAAGTACCAGCATCTGTTTTTTGAGCTTGTTCAAAAATTGTTAAGTCCAAACGCTTTAACATAGAAGTAAGCATGTTACCTGGGTGCATCCAGTTTTGATTTGTATCAACGCCGATACCCATTATACCTGCATCAGCTGCTGCTTGAAGAACACCAATACCTGTTCCACCTGCTGCTTGATAAACAACATCTGCACCACCATCAATTTGTGCTTTTGTTAATTCAGCACCTTTAGTTGGATTGTTCCATGCTTCTGGTGTTGTTCCAGTCATATTAGCTAAAACTGTGATGTTAGGATTAACATATTGAGCACCTTGCTCATAGCCTCCTTGGAACTTTCTAATTAAAGGAATATCCATTCCTCCAACAAATCCAATTGTTCCACTTTCAGACGCCATAGCCGCAATCATACCAACTAGGAATGAACCTTCGTGTTCCTTATAACAAGCTTGATAAATGTTGCTAGCTGGATCATCCACCCAACAAACATCGACTGCAACAAAGTTTGTATCCGGATAATCTGGAGCAACTGCTGCAACTGCATCTGCTTGCGCAAATCCCATTGCTACGATTAGTGATGCGCCTCTATCTGCTATCTTACGCATACCTTGTTCAATTTGAGTGTTATTTGAAGCTTCAAATTCAACCATGTCCCAACCAAGTTCATTTTGAACTCTTAATGCGCTTTCGTAAGCTAGTTCGTTAAATGATTTATCGAACTTTCCTCCTGAGTCATATACAACTCCAATTTTGTTTGCAAACGCACTTGAAGAGAAGACAAGAGCGAAAGAAACTGTAAAAATACTTAAAATTTTCTTCATACCAAAAATCCCCCTTAAATATGAATTATAGATATCTCATTGATAACATTTTCTTGATAAAAAAATGCATTAAAAAATGAGATTATGGATAAATAATAGGATTTTTTATGGATAACTTCAAGTACCCATGTACCTATCGCCTGCGTCACCTAAGCCCGGTACAATGAACTTATTTTTATTCAACTTTGCATCGATATTACATGTAAATATATGAATGCCTTTTTGCTTTTTTTGGATATTTTTTATACCCTCAGGAGCAGCTAGCAAAGATACCAAAAATATATCTTTAATATTAACGCCTTTATTTTTTATTAAATTGATTGCAGCAATTGAAGAATTACCTGTGGCCAACATTGGGTCTAGAATTAACACTTTTTTATTTTTAACTCTTGGAAGTTTAAAGAGGTATTCTACAGGCTCATAAGTTTGTTCGTCGCGGTATAAACCTATGTGACCTTTTTCAGCTTCCGGTAAAAATTTTGCAAACCCCTCAAGTAACCCTAAACCGGCACGTAAAATTGGGACCAAAATTATGGGTTGACCCAAGGCTGTACCACTCATTTTTTTTAGAGGTGTTTCAATTGTTTGTTTTTTAAATGGAACGTATTGAAGAACATCAGAAGCAATGAGGTAGCTTATTTCATTCATAGTTTGTCTAAAAACAGTATTTGATGTTTTTTTATTTCGCAAAATTGTTAATTTGTATTGAACGAATGGTGATTTAATTACTGTAATCATATGCGATTACATATATAGAAATCCCACTAAGAGCAATGCGGTTATCAATTTATTTTTTAACATTAGTGTTTTTATCTAGCTGTACGACTATTGAAGTTGGAAGAGAAGTTGTTAAAGTTGGGGCGGTTGTAAAAGATAAAGTTGAGGAAACTATTACAAAAAAAGAAACAGAAATTATTGAAGATAAAACTATTGTTGAAGAGCAACAAATTATCACTGAAGAAAAAGAAGAGGAAAAAACTATAGTTAAGGAGCAGCAAAAAATCGCAGAAATAAATTTCATGGGAAAACAACTTGCTGAGATAAAACAAAAACTGGGACAGCCTAATTTAGCACGATCTGATGGCTCGGTGCATATGATGCGATATGATAGTAGTTCATGTAGGTTGTTTATCTTCTTTAATATAAACTCAAATATTAAGAGAGTAGAATATTTTGAATTTCGAGACTCTTTAGGAGAGCTTATAAATACAAAGAACTCGATAGAAGAATGTTATAAAGAATACGATTTTACTAGCTAATTTCAACAAGCAAATCTTTGGTTTCCACATTATCACCAGATGCAACATTAATTGATTTGATTGTTCCACTTTTATCAGCGTTTATTGTAGTTTCCATTTTCATAGCCTCGATCACTAGTAACTTATCACCTTTAATCACCTTACTACCTGATTGAACAAATATTTTAGCAACTTGGCCTGGCAAAGGAGATCCGACATGATCCAAATTATTATCATCTGCTTTAGCTCTTTGTGTTATATTTTTTGAAAATTCTTTATTTTCTATATCTATTGTTCTTGGTTGTCCGTTAATTTCAAAAAACACGGAGCACTTTCCATTACTATTAACTTCACTTTTCGCTAAATATCTTAAGATAAGGTTTTTTCCTTTATCAATTTCTATCGTGTATTCTTTATCTTGTTGAGGACCATAAAAAAATAATTCTGTTGAAAGAATTGATGTATCACTAAACTCCTTAAAGTGATCAACATAATCTTTAAAAACTTTTGGATACATTAAGTAAGACGCTAGATGTGTTTGATTAATTTTCATCCCTATTTCATCTTCTAAATTTTTGGCTTCTTTATCTAAATCAACTGATTCTAAAATTTCCCCAGGTCTTTTTGTTAAAGGTTTAGTGTCACCAAGAACTTTCTTTTGTAGTTCTTTTGGAAAGCCTCCTTGAGGTATACCAATCTCCCCTTTAAAAAATTCGATGACTGAAGCAGGAAAAGAAATTTCTTTTTTTGGGTCTAACACATCTTCTTTGGATAAATCATTAGCGATCATATAGAGCGCCATATCACCTACAATTTTAGAAGAAGGTGTAACTTTAACAATATCACCAAAAAGTTGGTTTACCTCTGCATATTTATTAGCAACCATTCCCCACTTATCAGTTGTAATTCCCAATGATCTCGCTTGTTCTTTTAAATTTGTAAACTGACCACCAGGCATTTGGTGAAGATACACATCAGAACTACCGCCTTTGAAATCGGTTTCAAATGCATGATAATTTTGACGAACTTGTTCCCAATATAAAGATAGTGTTCTTATAGCCTCTTCATCAAGTTTTGGGTCTTGATGATTTTGTTTCATTATAGATACGATTGAACCAAGTGCAGGTTGTGATGTTAATCCACTCATCGAGTCAATTGCAAGATCAACGATATCTACCTTTTCTTCTATAGCAGCTAGAACTGAAGCTGATGAAGTACCAGATGTATCGTGAGTATGGAAATGAATTGGAAGATCAGTTGTTTGTTTAATTTCGTTAACTAATTTTTTTATAGCATTAGGTTTTGCTAATCCTGCCATATCTTTAATGGCAATAATATGTGCTCCTGCTTTTTCTAAATCTTTAACAAGATCAATATAATATTTTAATGTATATTTTTTCTCATTTGGATCAGTTACATCATTTGTATAACAGATAGTTCCTTCACAAATTTTATTTTGATTGCGTACTTCATCAATTGCAACACGCATATTATCAATTAGATTTAATGAGTCAAAAACTCGGAATACATCAATTCCAGCTTCTGCTGATTGTTGAATGAAATGTTTAACAACGTTATCTGGATAATTTTTATATCCAACAGCATTAGATCCTCTAAAGAGCATTTGTTTAAGAAGGTTAGGCGCCCTTTTGTTTAATCTTGCTAATCTATCCCAAGGATCCTCTTTTAAAAAACGCATCGATGTATCGAAGGTTGCTCCACCCCAACATTCTAATGAGAACAAGTTGCTTAGATTTTCACTATAATATTCAGCAATGTTAATAAGATCATCTGTTCTCATTCTTGTAGCAAGAAGCGATTGGTGTGCATCACGCATCGTTGTGTCAGTAATTAGGGTGTAAGGTGTTTCTTTTATTTTTTTTGCAAATTTTTCTGGACCTAAAGTTTGTAAATCCTTTACATAATTATTTTTTTCACTTTTAATATTTGAAATAGGAATTTGAACTTCTACAGTCGAATTATTACTGACTCTTCCAGATACATCATTGTGTCCATTTACAATTATATTTCCAAGATAAGATACAATTTTTGATGCTCGATCTTTTTGCGGATTATAAGCATAGAGCTCTTTTTTAGTATCCACAAAATTGGTATTGTAATTTCCTTCAAGGAAATCTTTATTGTTTATAAGAGACTCAAGAAATACTAAATTTGTTTTAACACCTCTAATTCTAAATTCTCGTAAAGCCCTATCCATTCTTTTAATACAGTCGTCTTGATGCTTTGCCCAAGTTGTTACTTTTACAAGTAAAGAATCATAATACGGTGTGATGATCGAACCTGAAGAAGCATTTGCTGCATCTAGCCTCACTCCAAAACCAGCGGCTGATCGGTAAGTCATTATCTTCCCATAATCTGGCATAAAATTATTAAGCGGATCTTCGGTAGTAACTCTACATTGAATAGCAAATCCATTTAGATGAATGTCTTCTTGTTTAGGAAGAGCTGGATGATTGCCAATTTTTTCACCTTCTGCAATTTTAATTTGAGCTTTTACAATATCAATACCAGTTACTTCTTCTGTTACTGTATGTTCAACTTGAATTCTTGGGTTAACTTCAATGAAATAAAATTCACCAGATTTTTTATCAAACAAAAATTCAACAGTTCCTGCACCAAAGTATTTAACTTGTTTTGCAATTTTAATAGCAGCGTTACAAATTTCTTCTCGAGTTTTATTTTCAAGAAAATGTGCAGGTGCTCTTTCAATAATCTTTTGATGCCTTCTTTGAAGAGAACAATCTCTTTCAAAAAGATGTATGATATTTCCGTGTTTGTCACCTAAAATTTGAACTTCAATGTGCGCAGCATCTTCTAAAAATTTTTCTATAAATACTTCATCTTTTCCAAAAGCTTTAAGTGACTCACTTTGAGCAGTTGTAATTTGATCGATTAATTCGTTACTTGATCTAACAACACGCATTCCTCGACCGCCGCCGCCCCAACTTGCCTTGACAATTACTGGGTAACCAATTTTCTCAACTTCTTTTTCAACACTTTTTAAATTTTCTTTTGTTACAAGAACAGACGGAACGGTGCCTACCTTTGCTTCTTCCGCAACTTTTTTAGCTTCAGTTTTATTTCCAAATCTTTTTAGTATTTCTTTACTAGGTCCAATAAATGTTATGTCATTTTTTTCACACTGCTCAGCCAGTTCAGGGCTCTCAGATAAAAATCCATAACCTGGATGGATAGCATCAACCTTTGCATCTTTAGCAATTTTAATAATCGAGTCTATATCCAAATATGCTTGAATTGGACCTTTGCCTTCACCAACTAAATAACTTTCATCCGTTTTAAATCGGTGAATAGCAAAACGATCTTCTTTAGAATAAATAGCAGCTGTTTTAATACCAGACTCTTCAGCAGCTCTAAAAATTCGAATAGCAATTTCACTTCTGTTTGCTGCTAAAATTTTACTAATCTTTTTCATCAAGCCACCATTAAATAAGGATTATTACTTAATATTTTTTCGGGAATGCATCTATATGTTCCTTACTAAATTAGCAAGAGATCAAAGGAAATTAGCCATTTTTTAGGATTTGGAAGCAATTATAAATTGATAATAAACTGCAAATTATCAATTTAATATCTGTGCACATATGTCTCTTTATCACGAAGGTTTTTTTATATTAATGTAGAAAAATGAATTCTATGAACGAAAATATAAGACCTTATCAAAGCTGCTCTAAATCAGTCTTTTTAATTTTAGGAATTATTTTTATAAGTTGGATTTCATTATTCTCTATTTTTCTTATTGTACAAGGTGCATGGCCTGTATCTATATTTCTTGGACTTGAATATCTGATTATTTTTTATTTGATCCGTTTATATTTCAAAGAAAAAAATATTAAGGATGAAATTAACATTAATCAAAAAGAAATATCTATAAGAAAATATAAAGGTGATAAACTTTTACATTCATCTAAATTCAGCACTTATTGGTCTAAAGTTTTTTTTACAAAATTTAAAAATACTTCCAAGTTATCAATAAGAGAATCAGATAAAGAAACTGAGGTAGCAACTTTCTTACATGCAGATTTAAAAGAAGGCTTGTATTTAAGAATTAAAAAACAATTAAATTTCTATTAATTTTTTTTAAAACTTTTGAAAATATTGTTTACGAAATTTTGTTCGTTCCATTCTGATGGCCCTGACCCTATTCTTGTTATTATTAAATCATAAGATGGTATGATATAACATCTATTAGAGTTATATCCTTCTAAAGCATAAGTGTCCTTTGGTAAAGATGGCCATCGAACACCATCTGAATTTATCCAGAACTGATATCCGTATGAAGAATTTAAATTTTGTGATTTTGTAGTTGCAAGATCTATGTAATCTGAACGTAATATTTGAACATTATTCCATTGTCCTTTTTTGAGCATAAAATATCCAAAGCGTGATAGATCTCTAGCTGAAATATGAAGACCAACATGTGACGATGTAAATGGACCAAAATAATTTCCACCTCCGTGAACGTCCCAGCTAGCATTCTCTATACCAATTATTTTAAAAAGTTTTTCATATAAATATTCGTGGATGTTTTTTTTAGTTATTTCGAAAAATATAAATGAAAGCAGGGCAACTGCTGGATCAGAGTAATCCCATTGTTTTCCAGGTTCAGAAGATAAGACGTCAACTGATTTTCCATATCTATTATCACATTTTCCAATAGCAAATTCAAATGGACCGTTTTTAGGTCCAGTCACTAAGCCATAAACATCATTATTTTCTCCTTTTAAACCTGAAGTCATAGACAATAAATGGTGTAAATTTATATTTTTTTTTCTTGAGTCATTTTTTATAAAATCTTTTGGAAGAAAATTATAGATAGGTGTTTCTAATTTTATATCTAAATTTTTGCTAGATTTATTGTTTTCTATTTCTTCTAAAAGAAACATCCATGCAATTCCAGTGAATGATTTTGTACAAGACCAAATATCAAAACGACTTTGTTGCAATGTCATGAAACTATGATTTTCATAAACTAAATAACCATCTTTAATAATGACTATACTTTGAGGATGGTTTCCAAAAAACAATTGTTGGCGTTTTATTTCTAGTTCAATGAAATTAAAATCAATGTTTGCCATTTTTGATGAGTGATCAGTTGGTATTAGCCTCCAACCACCCTCAATTTCCCTATCTGGAAAGTAAGAAATATCTTTACTCATACATTAAAATTTCAAGATAATTATTTTTAGGAAATCAAATCATTCATAGAAAAGAATCCGGTTTTTTTCTTTGATACAAATACTGCAGCATCAATAGCTCCGGTAACAAAAATTGATCTGTTGTTTGCTTTGTGAACTAAATCAACTCTATCATTTTCACCAATAAAGCTTACAGTATGTTCACCTGCAATTTCACCACCTCTTGTAACAGAAAAACCAATGTCACCTTTTTTTCTGGATGTTAGTTTTTTTGTACGATCTAAAACTTTTGATTTATTTAATTTAGTTTTTCTACCTTCAGCAGCATACTCGCCAAGAGATAATGCAGTTCCTGAAGGAGCATCTTTTTTATGTTTATGATGAGTCTCAGCAATTTCAATATCATAATCAGTATCCTTTAGGGCTGATGCTGTTTGTTTTACTAAGTTAAATAGTAAGTTAACGCCCAAACTCATGTTAGAAGACATGAGTATAGGTATTTTTTTTGAATAACTTTTTACTTTCTTTTTTTGTGCGTCTGTCATTCCAGTTGTACCAATAACAACTGCTGTTTTATTTGCAGAGGCGATCTTAAGATTATCTAAAGTAGACTCAGGTGTTGTAAAATCAATGATGACATTTGCTTCTTTGATTAACTGAGCTGCATTAGCTGTAACTAATTTTGCAGAGTGTATACTTGAAACTTTGTTTAAGGGTTTGTTTATATCTTTATGTTTTTTGTGTTCAAAACCACCGACAAATTCTAAATTTTTATTTTGTAAAATTTGTTTCGATATTTCCTGACCCATTCGGCCAAGACAACCTGCAACTGCTATTTTAATTTTTGCCATAAAAACTTCTTATACTTTGGTGATTGTAAGTTGAAAAGAAATTAAGTTAAATCTTCCCAGACTTCTTTTAATTTTGAGAAAAAACCTTGTGATTTTGGGCTATGTTTTTTTGATGTCCCACCTTCATTTTCAAACTCTCTCAAAATATCTTTTTGTTTGCTATTTAGATTGACTGGTATTTCAACATTAGCTTGCACATACATATCTCCGCGTCTGCTTTGTCGAAGTATACTCATTCCTTTGCCACGTAATCTAAATTGCGTTTCAGATTGAGTTCCCGCTGGAATATTAAGTCTGGCTTTTTTACCTTCAATAGTTGGAACCTCTATTTCACCGCCTAGAATAGCCGTTGTTATGGAGATTGGTATTTCGCAAAAAAGATTTTCTTCTTCTCTTTCAAAAAGTTTGTCATTTTGAACTTCAACAAAAATATACAGATCGCCATTTCCTGCACCTCTTTCACCAGGCTCTCCTTCACCGGCTATACGAATTCTTGTGCCTGTATCAACACCAGCAGGAATAGTAACAGAAATTGTTTTTTGCTTTTTTATATTTCCAGTTCCAGAACATTTAAGACACGGATTTTTTATACTTGAACCTTCTCCACCACAAGTAGGGCATGGTCTTTCAATAGAAAAGAAGCCTTGTTGTGATCGAACTTTACCTGCACCACCACAAGTAGAACAGGTACTTGGTCCAGATTTATCTGCACTTCCAGTTGCTGCACACGTATCACAACCAACATATGTTGGAATTCTTATTTGTGGTTTCTTTCCAGTGAAAGCTTCGAAAAGTGAAACGGACATATTATAACGAAGATCACTTCCTCTTTGAGGACCTCGTCTTCTTGATGATTGTCCTCCAAAACCTCCACCAAAGAACTCTTCAAAAATATCAGAAAAGCCACCTGCAAAATCTCCAAAGCCTTGAGCTCCACCCATACCGCCCTGTCTAAAAGCATCATGTCCATATTGATCATACGCTGATCTTTTTTCTGAATCTTTTAGAACTTCGTAAGCAGCAGCTGCTTCTTTGAATTTTCTTTCAGCAGTTTTGTCATCCTTGTTACGATCAGGATGATATTTCATGGCTTGTTTTCTATAAGCTTTTTTTATTTCATCTTCACTGGCATTTCGTTGAACACCTAGTATCTCATAGAAATCTTTATCAGCCACATCTCCTCCTTATAAAAATTATGGAGCGTTAATCTTTTTTATCTTCGTCTACTTCTTCAAATTCAGCATCTACAACTTTTTCATCTTTTGTATTATCAGCTGATGGTTCAGCACCAGATGGATCAGGTTGAGGTCCAGCACCTTGAGGGCTTTGTTTATAAATTGCTTCACCCATTTTAAGAGATGACTGAACAAGTGCTTCAGTTTTAGATTTTATAGCTTCTAAATCCTCACCGTCTTTTACTTTCTTAAGCTCTTCAATATCCTCTGTGATTTTATTTCTATCAGCTTCAGGAATTTTATCTCCGTGCTCTTTTAAATTCTTTTCAGTTTCATTAATTAAACTATCAGCATGGTTTCTAGTATCAACAGCTTCTCTTTTCTTTTTGTCAGCTTCAGCATTTTCTTCTGCCTCTTTGACCATTTTTTCAATCTCTTCATCTGATAATCCACCAGAAGCCTGGATCTTGATTTGTTGTTCTTTACCAGTTGATTTGTCTTTAGCCGAAACGTTTACAATACCATTTGCATCGATATCAAAAGTTACTTCAATTTGAGGCATTCCTCTTGCGGCAGGTGGAATACCTACTAAATCAAACTGACCTAGTAATTTGTTATCAGCAGCCATTTCTCTTTCACCTTGAAATACTCTAATTGTTACTGCACTCTGGTTATCTTCAGCTGTAGAAAATACCTGGCTCTTCTTTGTTGGGATAGTTGTATTTTTATCAATAAGTTTTGTAAATACACCGCCAAGTGTTTCAATACCAAGTGATAAAGGTGTAACATCAAGTAATAATACATCTTTGACATCACCTTGTAATACGCCTGCTTGAATAGCAGCACCAGATGCTACAACTTCATCGGGGTTAACACCTTTATTAGGCTCTTTACCAAAGAAGTTTTTTACTATCTCTGTTACTTTGGGCATTCTTGTCATACCACCAACTAAAATAACATCATCGATTTCAGCAGCTTGTAAACCGGCATCTTTAAGTGCCATTTCGCAAGGTTTTAAACTTTGGTTTAAAAGTTCACCTACGATAGCTTCAAGTTTTGCTCTTGATAACTTAATCGTTAAATGTTTAGGACCAGATTGATCAGCTGTTATGAATGGTAAGTTAACTTCTGTTTCAGTTGAACTTGATAATTCAATTTTTGCTTTCTCAGCAGCCTCTTTCAAACGTTGAAGGGCAAGTTTATCTGAACGTAAATCAATACCATTATCTTTTTTGAATTCGTCAGCAAGATAATCAATAATTTTAAGATCAAAATCTTCACCCCCAAGATGCGTATCACCATTGGTTGATTTAACTTCAAAAACACCGTCACCAATTTCTAAGATAGAAATATCAAATGTACCTCCACCAAGATCATAAACAGCAACAGTACCAGTTTTCTTTTTATCTAAACCATATGCTAACGCTGCAGCAGTAGGCTCGTTAATAATTCTTAAAACTTCTAGTCCAGCTATTTTTCCAGCATCTTTTGTTGCTTGTCTTTGAGCATCATTAAAATATGCAGGAACTGTTATAACTGCTTGTGTAACAGTATCTCCTAAGTAAGACTCTGCAGTCTCTTTCATTTTTTGTAAAATAAATGCACTAATTTGACTTGGACTATATTTATCGCCGCGTGCTTCTACCCAAGCATCACCGTTATCACCTTTTACTATTTTATAAGGTACTAGTCCGCTGTCAGACTTAACAGCTTCATCCTCAAATGTTCTTCCGATTAATCTTTTTATGGCAAATAAAGTATTCTCAGAATTAGTTACTGCTTGTCTTTTAGCTGATTGTCCAACAAGTTTTTCTTTTGTGTCACTGAATGCTACCATTGATGGTGTTGTTCTTCCGCCTTCAGAGTTTTCAATTACTTTTGCTTCCTTACCGTCCATTACTGCAACGCAGGAGTTTGTAGTACCTAAATCAATACCAATTACTTTTGCCATATTTTATGTCCTCTTTACTTAATTATTTACCAATCAACATTGGATACATTAGATATGGGAAAAAAGTTTTAAAATACAAGGATCTTCCCGATTTATATTAAAAAAATCAAGTAATTTAGGGCTTTTTATGACTTTTATTTACTCTCATTTTCAGGATTGTCTTCTTCTTTTTCTTCTGTAGGTTCTTCTGTTTTAGCGACTGGTTTTTTGGAAACTCCAACCATTGCTGCTCTGAGCAATCGGTCATGCATTGTATAACCTGATTGGACTTCTTGAACTACTGTTCCTTCTTCAACATCATTATTTTCAACTTCCATCATTGCCTGATGAAAATTATGATCAAATTTTTGATTTAAAGATTCAATTTTTTTAACACCATGTTTCTCAAGACTGCTTTTGAATTCTTTTAGCACCATTTTTAAACCGTCAATAAGGTTTTTTATACTCTGTGGATGATTTTCATCTTCTGGTAAAGCATCAAGTGCCCTTTCTAAATTATCACCAGGTGATAAAATATCCCTAGCTAAATTTATGCTACCAAATTTTATAGTTTCAACTTTTTCTCGCTCAAATCTTTTCCTAAGATTTTCCATTTCAGCGAGTAGTCTAATTTTTTCTTCTTTTAGTGACTCAATTTCCTTTTCTAAATTATCTTCTTCTGTATTTTCATCTTCACTTGTTTCTTCTGTATCTGTGTTTTCTTGATTTTCATTTATCTCTTCTTCATTTTCAATATTATCTGAATTAGGTTCTTTATTTTCCTCTTGCGTTTTATCTTCTTCTTTTTTCTCAACCATTAATCAATCACCTTTCCTATTATCTTTGACGTATAATCAACCAAGGGGACTATTTTGGAGTAATTGAGTCTAGTAGGACCAACGACTCCAATAG
>OZSS01000548.1_pt1 | contig 17920 bp, 15 predicted proteins | sample 1779911 | NCBI WGS metagenome assembly OZSS01 (sample SAMEA2603589, study PRJEB24840) | metagenome | biome: Water; feature: Photic zone; material: Seawater sample | place: Mediterranean Sea | collected 2013-11-12 | depth 10 m | reverse complement strand
GTGTTGGATTTGGTGTGTTTTGCAATTTTAGAAGCAAACAACAAATCGTCAATTTCCTGCGCAGTGGCTTTTCGTTCCGTGACTTCATCTAGCATAGACTTGTCGTCTGTTATGCCGTCGCGTTCTTGCACCAAATGTCCATTGAGGCAAGAGCGAACCAAAGTACTGGGTTGCGGATAGCTTTTTAAATCCAGTAAAATTCTATTCTTTTTTTGTTTTAGTACTTCCAAAGCATTTGCCTCAAAAGCAGGTGCAATGACAACCTCACAGAAAAGTGTATTGATCTTTTCAGCAGTAGGGAGGTCTATAGTGGTGTTGGCAATCAATACCCCGCCAAAGGCAGATACTGGGTCAGCAGCAAGTGCGTCTGTATAGGCCTGTGATATGGTATCACGCGTAGCCAAACCACAAGCGTTGTTGTGTTTTAGGATGGCAAAGGTTGGTGCATCATCTTTAAATTCTGCCATCAACTGTACTGCAGCATCAACGTCGAGGAGGTTGTTGTAGGAAAGTGCCTTGCCGTGATGCTTGAAAAATACTTCGTCAAAATCTCCGAAGAAAGTTCCTTTTTGATGTGGATTTTCACCATATCGTAACACCTTTCCCTCGTTATAGCTCAGTTTTAGCGCATCGTTATCTTCTTCAAAAAAGTTAAAAATATGGGTGTCGTAGTGTGAAGACACGCGGAATGCATTTGCGGCAAATTGTTTGCGGTCGGCCAATTCCGTTTTTCCATTTTTGCTTTCCAGTAGCGCTAGAAATGCATCGTAATCACCCACCGACGAAACGCATAATACGTCTTTGTAGTTTTTGGCAGCAGCGCGAATAAGTGAAATTCCACCAATGTCTATTTTTTCAATAATATCTGCTTCAGATGCGCCAGATTTGACGGTATCTTCAAACGGATATAGGTCCACCAATACGATATCTAAATGTGGTATGCTGTATTGCGCCAATTCTTCTTGGTCATTATCATTTGACCTACGGTTGAGAATGCCGCCAAACACCTTAGGGTGCAAGGTCTTAACGCGACCGCCCAGAATAGAAGGGTATGAAGTCAAATCCTCGACTTGAAGTACAGGAACACCCTGCGCTTCAATAAAGGCAGCAGTTCCGCCTGTTGAGTAGAGTGTAATACCCAATTCGTGCATTTTGGTAACGATGGGCGCAAGCCCCTCTTTGTTGAATACAGAAATAAGGGCGGATTTGGCTTGAATAGCGTCTTGCATGAAATAAAAATTGAAAGGACAAAAGTAGGAATTTTATCCCACTAAAAGTTCATTTCTGAACGCAATAAATAAGCAGCAACCAGACGGTTTACTTCCACTAAAAATGCCTCGTCCTTATCATCAAAGGCACGTGCTGTGTTGGAATCGATATCAATTTGCCCCATGTTTTTTCCTTCCACAAAAAGCGGCACCACAATTTCAGACTTCACATCTATACTACAGGCAATATAGTTGTCTTGCTCAGACACGTCGTCTACCACAAAGTTTTGGTTACTCAAAGCAACCTGACCGCAGATTCCTTTTCCAAACGGGATTACGGTATGGTCTGTTGGTTTTCCAGCAAACGCTTTTAGGTGGAGTTCTTTTTTTTCGGGCTTGTGAAAATAGAATCCTACCCAATCGTAGGCAGTGCGTTTTTGCTGTATTTCAGCACAAACCCACTCCAACGCCTTTTGTGGTTCTGGATTTTGGTTTAAATACTGGGCAATATGTTCAAGTAGGGATTTGTACATAAAAAAACTGCCCCATAGAGGGGCAGCATATAATGGATTATTTACATCATGCCAGGCATGCCTCCACCACCCATAGGCGGCATAGCGCCAGCTGGCGAATCTTCTTTAATGTCGACCAAGGCACATTCCGTAGTTAGAATCATCCCAGCTACAGAAGCAGCATTTTCAAGTGCAATTCGTGTAACTTTCTTTGGATCAATGATTCCTTTTTCATGCATATTGCCATAGGTATTTGTTTTGGCATCGTATCCAAAGTTGTTTTCGCCCTCAATGACTTTGGCAACAACTACAGAACCTTCACCGCCTGCATTTCCAACAATGGTGCGAAGGGGTGACTCAATGGCTTTAGCAACGATTTGAACACCCGTTTGCTCATCAGCATTTTCACTTTTGAGTTTACTCAAGTTTGGCAACGCTTGTAGCAGTGCTACACCACCACCAGAAACGATACCTTCTTCAACGGCAGCTCTTGTTGCGTGTAGTGCATCGTCAACGCGATCCTTCTTCTCTTTCATCTCAACTTCGGAAGCTGCACCTACATAAAGTACCGCAACACCTCCAGAAAGCTTGGCAAGTCGCTCTTGTAGCTTTTCTTTATCGTAGTCAGAAGTTGAAGCCTCAATTTGAGACTTGATTTGATTGACACGTGCTTTGATATCATTTTTGTTGCCAGCGCCATTAACAACTGTGGTGTTGTCTTTGTCAATGGTTACCTTTTCAGCGGTACCTAACATGTCAATGGTAGCGTTTTCAAGCGTAAACCCACGGTCTTCAGAAATTACCGTTCCTCCAGTCAATATAGCAATGTCTTCTAGCATGGCTTTTCTTCTGTCACCAAAACCGGGTGCTTTAACAGCTGCTATTTTGAGTGAACCGCGAAGTTTGTTGACCACAAGTGTAGCCAAGGCCTCTCCGTCTACGTCTTCTGCGATCACCACAAGGGGTTTGCCGCTTTGCGCAACAGGCTCTAAAACAGGAAGCAAGTCCTTCATGGTAGAAATCTTTTTGTCATACAATAGTATGTGTGGCGATTCCATATCCGCTTCCATTTTGTCTGAATTGGTAACAAAGTAGGGGGATATATAACCACGGTCAAATTGCATGCCTTCCACAATATCAACTGTTGTATCGGTTCCTTTGGCTTCTTCAACTGTGATAACACCTTCTTTACCTACTTTTTCAAAAGCCGCCGTAATCAACTCACCGATTGTGGCGTCGTTGTTGGCTGAAATGGATGCTACTTGCTTGATTTTTTCAGAAGAGTTACCCACTTCAACAGCTTGTTTGTTTAGGTCAGCAACTATGGCTTCAACAGCTTTGTCAATGCCGCGCTTTAGGTCCATAGGATTGGCGCCAGCAGCAACATTTTTAAGCCCTTCCTTAACAATGGCTTGCGCAAGTATGGTTGCCGTAGTTGTTCCATCACCAGCGAGGTCGTTGGTTTTGGAAGCTACTTCTTTTACCATTTGCGCACCCATGTTTTCAAGGGCATCTTCAAGCTCTACTTCTTTTGCAACACTAACACCATCTTTGGTTACCTGTGGGCCACCAAAAGATTTGCCAATGATTACGTTTCGGCCTTTGGGCCCAAGCGTTACTTTAACTGCGTCAGCAAGTGCGTCAACGCCACGCTTTAATCCGTCGCGTGCTTCTATGTCAAATTGAATTTTCTTTGCCATGATAATGTTTTATGAAATGATTCCTAGAATGTCGCTTTCGCGCATGATGATATAATCGCCACCGTCTAATTTTAATTCTGTACCAGCGTATTTGCCATACAACACGGTATCGCCCACCTGAACAGTGATGGCATCGTCTTTAGTTCCTGGTCCTGTAGCAACTACAGTTCCTTTTTGTGGTTTTTCTTTGGCTGTATCGGGAATGATAATTCCTGATGCGGTAGTCGTTTCTGCAGCTAGTGGTGCAATTACGACGCGATCAGCCAAGGGTTTGATATTGATTGTACTCATGTCTAAAATTTAATTTTTTAATTAATTAGCATCAATTGTGCCACGGTAAAAAACAAGTAAAAGGGAGTCAAAAAACTGACAGCTTGACATTTTAGTCTTCGCCGTCTGTTTGTGGTAACTCGGGAAGTTCTTCTGGAATTTCTTCTGGAATGGCTTCGGGAATGCTTTCCTCAATGGCTGCTTCATCAATAAGAGTAGAATCACTCGTATTTGACGGCATGCTAATCATGGAATTGGATATCAGAATAAGCACCAATAATAAGGCAGCTAGTACCCAAGTACTTTTGTCTAGAAAGTCGGTCGTTTTTTGAACGCCTCCAAGTTGTTGAGAGCTACCACCAAATGCAGATGAAAGACCACCGCCTTTGGGGTTTTGAACCATTACCACTAGGATTAGCAAAAAGCAAACGATGATGGTTAGTACTAGAAAAATGGAAAATGTACTCATATTAACTTTGGTTTTGTGCTTTCTTAATTTCTTTAATTTGGTCTGCAAATAAACTACTTTTTTCTGGATATTTCAATGCCAATATCTCATAGGCGTTTATTGCGTTTTTAAATTTCCCTTGTTTGACATAGATCTTTGCCAAGGTCTCCGTCATTAGCGATTTGTCGTCAAATTGCTGTTTTTGCGTGAGGTCAACTGTTTTCTTTTCATCTTTTACCAAACCAATTTTAGGCGTATCGGTGATAAATTTATCAATGAGCCGCTCTTGATTTGTTTCTTTTGGCAGGGAATCATCTATTTGATGTAGCCAATCTACAAACGACATCACCTCGTCTGCAGCACGACTTTGTTGCGCGAGTGTGACCATTTCTGCTTCTCCGGCCGGCGATTTGATTAGGTGCAATCTGTTTTTGGTATGAACTGCGCAGGATGCCAAAAAAGAAGGTTCCTGCTTTTGGGCGTATTTTTCGGCAATTTGCCAACCCAAATGATGCAAGGCTTGAAAATAAGGATACTGCTGTATGAGTGTTTCTACACGGCTTAGTGTTGCTTCTGGATCATCGTGTCCTTGCTCACGTAATTTTGTCAAATATGTACGCTCGCTGTTTACCATTTTGCCAACGATTCATTAAAAATATCTTGGGTAATACGCTCAAATAGTATTTCGTGCGCTTCAGATTGTATTGTTTGAACTTGAGTGGCAGCATCAAAATCATAGAAGAAACTAAACTTCTTCTCAAAGTCGTCTTCGTCGTTGAGGGTGTTAAAATAACGCACGTTAACGCTCATGGTAAGTCTGTTTTGCGCTGCAGTTTCTTGCGCTGTTGCGGTCATGGGAGTCACTCGATAGCCTACAATCTCCCCTTCGTAAATCAAATGGCCATTGACATTTGTCAGATCTAAGTTGGTTTGATTGAGCAACATTTCTTGGACAGCATTTGTAAAATCACGGTCAAGACCTGGTTCAAAAACGGAACCCACTTCATTGGCAGCATTGTTTACAAAAAAGTTGACTTGCACGGTTTCTGCACCCTCTGGAATAGAAGCTCCCGTGAAGGAATAATACTTGCACCCCACGAGCAATACAAAAATCAAAACAACACTTTTTTTCATACTATTTATCCAAATCAAATTGTTTAATCTTTCGGTAGAGTGTGCGTTCCGAAATACCCAATTCTGCTGCTGCAGCCTTTCTTCTGCCCTTGTTGCGTTCCAATGCTTTAACGATAAGCTCTAGTTCTTTGTCTTGTAAAGATAAGGTTTCTGCCTCTTCAATCTCTTCTGCATATTCATATCTGTCATTAAAATCTTGTTGAACGGGAGTGGCTGTATGCCCACTTTCTAAACGATAGGGCGCTTCTTCGTTGGGTTTGTCTCCGTATATTTTTTCAATTAACCCTTCGTGTTTGGCTTTTGCTTGATCCATACTCGAGGTATTCATGAGTTCGTGAGTGAGTTTTTTTAGATCGTTGAGGTCAGCTTTCATGTCAAAAAGCACCTTGTATAGAATTTCACGTTCAGAAGAAAAATCACCACCGGATTCTTTTTGGTCAATAACCGCAGGCAGGTTTGCACTTGCTGCAGGCAGATATTGAATGAGAATCTGCGCATTGATGTTTCTTTCTTGTTCTAAAACAGAAAGCTGCTCGGCAATGTTGCGCAGTTGACGGATATTTCCAGCCCACGGCTGTTGCTCAAGTAAGGCCTGTGCCTTGTCGTCCAACCGCACGGTTGGCATGCGGTATTTTTGTGCAAAGTCAGCAGCAAACTTTCGAAATAATAAGTGAATATCTCCCTTTCTGTCTCTGAGCGGCGGTAGGTTGATTTCAACCGTACTTAGCCTGTAATATAAGTCTTCTCTAAATTTTCCTTTGTGAATGGCTTCAAGCATTTTCACATTGGTTGCCGCTACCACGCGTACATCCGTTTTTTGCACTTTTGAAGACCCCACTTTTAAAAATTCACCATTCTCCAAAACCCGAAGTAGTCTTACTTGAGTAGATAGGGGAAGTTCTCCAACTTCATCCAAAAATATGGTGCCACCATCGGCCACTTCAAAGTAACCACTGCGCGTTTGGGTGGCGCCTGTAAAAGCCCCTTTTTCGTGTCCAAACAGTTCAGAATCTATGGTTCCTTCTGGAATAGCACCACAGTTAACTGCGATAAACTTTCCGTGTTTACGGTTCGACAATTGATGAATGATACGTGGAAAAACTTCTTTACCCACACCAGATTCTCCCGTAATGAGGACAGAAATTTCTGTGGGCGCCACACGAAGTGCTTTGCCAATGGCAAAATTGAGTTGGGGATCATTACCAATGATGCCAAAACGTTGTTTTATATTTTGAACATTATCCATGATGATGTTTTTGAGTTGGACCATAACCTACAGCAGTGCCAATAAGTGTTGCAGAGGTGCAGGAGTCAATTTTGACCGATACAAAATCACCTATTTTGTAAGCGTCTTTTGGAAAAACGACAACGGTGTTTTGTTGTGCCCTTCCGCTCCATTGCTGGTCAGATCGTTTAGATGTTTTTTCGATAAGCACTTCTACCGTTTTACCTAGTTGTTGGTCATTTCGGATGCGTCCGTGTTTCTGTTGCAGATCCACAATTTCTTGAAGTCTTCTCTTTTTGACATCATCTGGAATATTGTCTTCTAATTTTTTTGCAGCAGGGGTGCCGGGTCGCTCAGAGTACATAAACATAAACCCAAAATCATAGGTTACATATTCCATGAGGCTCAACGTATCTTTATGATCTTGTTCCGTTTCGTTGGGAAAGCCTGCAATCATGTCTTGGGAAATACCACAATCGGGCAATAGACGCTTTATGTCGTCAATTAATGCCATGTATTCCTCACGTGTGTGTTGGCGGTTCATGGCTTTTAGCACGGCATTACTTCCAGACTGCACGGGGAGGTGGATGTAGTTGCAAATGTTAGGGTGCTTGGCCATGATGTGCAACACGTCTCGCGTCATGTCTTGTGGATTAGACGTTGAAAAACGTATGCGGATTCCCGGATGTGCTTGTGCTACCAAGTCCAATAAGTGATGAAAGTGAACGGCAGTTTTTTGTTGTAGCGGGCTGGCTTTTTGAAAGTCTTTTTTAGGACCACCACCATACCAAAGGTAACTATCGACGTTTTGTCCCAGAAGGGTAACTTCTTTAAAACCATTTTCGGCGAGATTGCTCACCTCGGCTAAAATACTTTTTGGGTCTCGGCTTCGCTCACGTCCACGTGTAAACGGCACTACGCAGAACGTACACATATTGTCACAACCACGAGTTATGGAAACAAAGGCCGTTACGCCATTGGACTGCAGTCGTACAGGTTGCACATCGCCGTAAGTTTCTTCTTTTGAGAGAATAACGTTAACAGCGTCTCTGCCTGATTCAACTTCTGCCACAAGGTTTGGAAGGTCTTTGTAGGCATCGGGTCCTACAACCAAATCCACAATTTTTTCTTCTTCCAAAAAAGCACTTTTCAGACGTTCAGCCATACAGCCCAACACACCCACTTTGAGATTGGGGTTTGATTTTTTTGCTTTTTGAAAAGTGGTAAGACGTTTGCGAACGGTCTGTTCAGCCTTGTCTCTTATAGAGCAGGTATTGAGTAGGATTAAGTCTGCTTCGTTGAGCTCGTTGGTTGTTTGATAGCCTGCCTCTCCCAATATGGAAGCAACAATTTCACTATCCGAAAAATTCATTTGGCAGCCGTAGGATTCAATGAACATCTTTTTTGTGCCCTTGCCCTTTAAACCTTTAGAAACGGTCAGTACCTCGCCATTATAGGCATTTGGGTTTTTGGTATCAACAACTGGCGTGTTAGGCATGCGTTTTTTTTTGAGCATACAAAACTACAAAATATCATCGAAATTGACATTTTGTCAGGTTGTTGTGTTTTAAAGTATTTAGTGGGGCAGCCTCGGTTTTTTTGGTCAAGGGACTATGTTTATTAAGGATACACAAAAATACTATTATTTTTTTCAGCAGTTTTAAACCTGTTGAAATGCATTTTTTTTAACGTAATTATGCATCAAGGCTAACTTATAAATCATAAATTCTTCTACTTTTGTCCTCAATATTCACCTATGTCAGAAAATTTAGTCATCGTTGAGTCACCTGCAAAAGCTAAAACAATTGAAAAGTTTTTAGGGGATAAATTTAAAGTTGTGTCGAGCTATGGACATATCTCAGATCTTCCTGCCAAGGAGTTAGGGGTAGATGTTACGGGCGACTTTAGTCCAAACTATATTGTAAACGATGACAAGAAGAAGGTAGTACGCGAGTTACGCACTTTGGCTAAAAAAGCTGAAATCATTTGGTTGGCTAGTGATGAAGACCGAGAGGGAGAAGCCATTGCCTGGCACTTGGCACAACAACTCGACTTAAATCAGCAGCGTACCAAACGCATTGTTTTTCACGAGATCACAAAGGATGCCATACAGCATGCCATCCAACACCCAAGACCCATCAATCAGCATTTGGTAGACGCACAACAAGCGCGTCGTGTCTTGGACCGATTGGTGGGTTACGAACTTTCGCCCATACTTTGGCGCAAGGTAAAAGGAGGGCTTTCTGCAGGTCGTGTTCAATCGGTTTCGGTTCGGATCATTGTGGAGCGCGAACGCGAAATAGAAGCCTTCACTCCAAAAGCATCGTTTAAAATTCAGGCTGTTTTTCTTACAAATTCAGGCAAAGCCATCAAAGCATCTTCTGCTGCTACTTACGAAACTGCGGAGGAGGCAAATGCCTTTTTATCACAAAACATCGGGGCTGCTTTTGCAGTGTCAAATTTGGAAAAAAAGCCAGCGAGTAAATCGCCAACGGCACCTTTTACTACCTCGACCTTGCAACAGGAAGCTTCTCGAAAACTTGGTTTTTCGGTAAGTAGAACCATGTCAAATGCACAGCGTTTGTACGAGGCAGGGCACATCACCTATATGCGAACAGACAGTGTAAACCTTTCAAAGCAAGCCCTAAATGAGGCTCGTGAGGTTATCACTAATGCGTACGGGCCCGAGTATGCACAAACACGTGTGTTCAAAACAAAAAATAAGGGGGCGCAAGAGGCGCACGAGGCCATACGCCCAACCAAACTGGCTAGCATGCGTGTTGATGCCGCACCAGACGAACAGCGACTGTATGAGTTGATATGGAAAAGAACCGTAGCTTCCCAAATGAGCGATGCCAAATTGGAACGCAGCGTTATTCAAATTAGTGCCGACAAGCACGATAAGAAATTTACCGCTCGTGGCGAAGTGGTTACTTTTGAAGGGTTTTTAAAGGTGTATTTTGAAGGGAAAGACGAAGAGGAAGATGCACAAGAAGGCCTGTTGCCAAAAGTAACGCAAGGCGAGCAGTTAAGCGCCAAAACCATTACGGCGACAGAAAGATTTACCAGACCTCCGGCTCGTTACACAGAGGCTTCTCTTGTAAAGCGTTTGGAAGAATTGGGTATCGGTCGTCCTTCGACCTATGCGCCGACAATAACAACGATTATCAACCGTAAATACATTGAAAAAGGAACTGTTGAGGGCGATGAAAGAAACTACACCCAACTGGTTTTGACGCAGAATGAAATTAAAAAAGAAATACACAGCGAGCGTGTTGGTTCGGAGAAGGGTAAATTGGTTCCTACTGACGTTGGGATGCTGGTCAATGACTTTTTGGTAAAGAACTTCCCGCGAGTTATTGATTATAATTTTACTGCTGAAGTGGAGCAAGGCTTTGACTCAATTGCACTTGGCAATGAAGATTGGAAAAGTATGATGAAATCATTTTATAAAGATTTCCATCCTGTTGTTGAAGATGTTAAGGAAAATGCACAGCGCGAAATAGGCGAACGTATACTAGGCGTTGACCCAAAAACGGGACGCCAGCTTAGTGTTCGTTTAGGTAAGTTTGGAGCCATGGCTCAAATAGGAACTGCTGAAGAGGAGGAAAAACCCCTGTTTGCCAGTTTGCACCCCGATCAGCAATTGATAAAAATCACTTTTGAGGAGGCGTTGGACTTATTTAAACTCCCCTTGCATTTGGGTGAATTTGATGCCGAAGCTGTTGAGGTTAACAATGGGCGTTACGGTCCTTATGTGCGTCACGGAAAAACATTTATTTCACTGCCAAAAGGGAAAAACCCGTTGACAACCACGCTTGACGAAGCCATTGAGTACATTAAGGAAAAGCGCATTGCCGATGCCCCCATTGCCACTTACGAAGAACTCCCGGTCACCAAAGGCGTTGGACGATTTGGTCCTTTTATCAAGTGGAATGGCTGGTTTATCAATGTTTCAAAAAAATACGATTACGATAATTTGACAGCGGCAGATATTGCCCAATTAATTGAGGACAAGAAGAAAAAAGAAGCAGAACGCGTTGTTCACAATTGGGAAGACGAAGGCGTACGGGTTGAAAAAGCACGTTGGGGCAGACACACGATCATCAAAGGCAAGCAAAAAGTCGAACTTCAAAAAACAATTGACGTTTCAGAAATGACGCTTACTCAGGCGATGTCTTATCTTGAGAAACAAAAACCCAAGAAGAAAAAGCGTACCAAAAAGAAATAAAGGTGGATTTTGACTTTTTAAGTCCTATAGACGAACGACTTCTGGCACACAACCTAATGCTGCCAGAGCAGGTTATCGGGCGCAACCTTAGCATACACACCCAAAAAGATGGTATTCCAGAACTGACAGATGTGCGTGTTGCTTTAGTATCCCTAGAGCCACGCCTGGTCAAAGGAGAGCCGTTGCATTTGCGTTTTCGTCATCAATTCTACCAACTTTTCGTTGGAAATTGGGATTTTTCATGTGCTGATCTTGGTGTGTTGCACAGTGGCGACCATCCCAAAGACACCTTATTTGCATTAAAAACATTGGTAAAAGAACTGCATCAGCGCAATATCTTTACTATTGTTGTTGGGGGAGAACAGGAAAACACACTTGGCATGTTTAGGGGGCTGAGCGGCATGAACACGTATGTAAATCTAACTTCAATTGATGCGCGCTTTGATTTTGGTGAGCCTGGTATTTTGGTTTCAGATGATAGTTATATGTCAAATATTATTACTGAGAAACCAAATAACCTGAAGCAGTTTACCAATCTTGGTTACCAATCATATTACATTTCTCAGGAGGAGTTAGATTTAATGCAAAAGCTCTTTTTTGATGCATATCGTTTAGGTGATATAGCGGCTGATTTACACGAGTCTGAACCGATTTTAAGAGATACAGATATTCTTTCTGTTGATTTGAGCTCCGTAAAAGCAAGCGAATTGGACGATCCCAAAGGATTGCCCAATGGCTTTGATGGCGCACAAATATGTAAGCTTATGCGCTATGCAGGCTTGAGTGATAGACTAAGCGTTTTGGGTGTTTTTAATATTTCAGATAGCCTAAGAACAGACCAGTTACTCGCACAAATGATATGGTATGTGCTTGAAGGATATTGCCATCGGGTGAACGAATATCCGTTTTCAACACACGAAGTTTGCACAAAATTCGTTGTTCCACAAGAACAAGCAGCGTTGATTTTTTATAGAAGCGAAAAAAGTCAACGCTGGTGGATTGAAGTTCCAAAAGAAGGTAAGTATAATAATAATGACCAAGTTACGTTATTGCCATGTGCTGAAAAAGACTACCGATTGGCCCAAAAAGGAGAAGTTCCTAGCCGTTGGTGGAAATCAGTTAAGCGAAGTATGCATTAAATTCCATATTTTTGAGCAATACTTTTGTTAAAAGATAAATAATATTTAAAACTTAATGAAAAAGGTACCGCTATTTTTTCTTGCCGCATTGACCCTTATTGGTTGTGGTAAATCCAATCAGGGTGAGTTGGTCGGTGTGAAGCAAAAGAAGTTTTATCCCCAGAAGCCTCATGGAATGGCTTTAATACCTGGCGGTTCATATATTATGGGTTCGTCTGATGAGGATATTATTGCTTCCAACGACAATCCAACGCAAACGGTGACCTTGCGCTCCTTTTGGATGGACGAAACCGAAATCACCAATGCTGAATACATGCAGTTTGTTGAGTGGGTAAAAGACTCCATTATCCGAACAGAGCTTGCAAAGGCAGCATTGCTCAATGGTGGTTATTTCTCTGTTTCAGAATTCCCAACATCAGATGAAGACTTTGAAACCAACCCCATACTTGAATATTTGCCGAGTTATGATATGGATGCGCTTGAGAATCAAGATGAAGATGAAAAAAGCGGATACCAACAATATTTAGAAGAAAATTTTTCAGATGTAGTCTCAAACTATTATGAAACAGAGGATGCTCCAGACAACGAATTTCATTATCACCTTCCGCTCAACAAAGATGTAGACATCATTAAAGACCGTGAGGACTACCCAGATGTTGATTATGCGCGTGTTTTTGAAGAGACAATATATTTACCAGAAAAAGAATGGTTTAACGGAGAGCCAGCTATTAACACCAAGCTTCTTAAGTATCGTTTTACAAGTGTTGATTTAAACGATGCCATCAAAAATCCGGATAGCGCTCGATCGAGTTTTGCACGATATGAAGTACATGAAATCTATCCAGACACCACAGTTTGGATTAAAGATTTCAAATACAGTTACAACGAGCCCATGCACAACGACTATTTTTGGCATCAAGCTTATGCTACTTATCCAGTTGTTGGTGTAACATGGAATCAGGCTAGAGCCTTTGCACACTGGCGAACCAAAATGAGAAATGACTATTTGCGTAGCAGAAAAAAGCGCAAGTCCACCACAGGAAAGTTTAGACTGCCTACCGAATCTGAATGGGAATATGCAGCCCGAGGCGGATTGGAATCCGCTATCTATCCTTGGGGAGGTCCTTACCTTACCGATGACCGTGGCTGTTTTATGGCTAATTTTAAACCCAGACGAGGCGATTATGCTGCTGATATGTCTTTATATACTGTGGAGGCAGACTCATATGAGCCAAACGATTACGGCCTATACAATATGTCTGGTAACGTATCTGAGTGGACGCATTCAACCTACACGAAGGATACGTATGATTTTGTTTCATCCGTAAACCCTAACTATAACAACTTTACTGATGAACAAAAAGTAATTCGCGGGGGTTCTTGGAAAGATGTGGCTTACTACCTGCGCGTTGCGTCAAGAGATTATGAATATGCCGATAGTGCTCGAAGTTATTTAGGCTTCCGTTTAGTACGCGACTATTTAGGCGCAAATGACACACAACAACAATAAAAACAACATGAAAAAAAAGAAATTTCCAATTCCAGAAAATATAATTGAACTCCTCTTCGGAGCAGGTGCGTCAGTAGTTATTATTGGTGCATTAATGAAAATTACGCATTTCAACTCTGATTTTATATCAGCTAACACCATGCTTACTATTGGTTTAGTGACAGAGGCTGTAATCTTTCTTATTGCTGGGTTTAGAGGTTATGTGTTGTTAAGTGAAGACACAGCTACTGCGGGCACTGAAGACGCTACAGACTTATCCGATATTGCTGCTGAAGCAGATGCATTAAAAGCAGCTTATCAAAACGCGACATCACAACTCGAAACCTTAGGTACAAACCTAAGTAGTGCAGTAAGCGCAACAGGAACATTAGAAGTTCCTGCTGATTTGCCTGATAACATGACAAGCTTAAATAGCAATGTTGCCCAAACAAACCAAGCATTAGAGCAGTTGTCTGCCGCGTACAACGCAACGACAGCTGCCGTTGCAACGGAACCAAAAGCGCACAGTGAGGTAGTTGCCAACATGAATGCATTGCACACTGAATTGGCAACAATGAAAAATACGATTGCAGACCTTAATGCCAAATATGCCGACATTTTAGGCGCAATGAAAAACTAAATATGGCTGGAGCTAAACAGGATACTCGGCAGAAAATGATCAATATGATGTACTTGGTATTCATCGCCATGTTGGCGTTGAATATAAGTAAGGAAGTATTGGCTACACTGGGTGTAATTAACGATGATATTGCTGCTGCAACCCAAGATTTGGTTATGGACAGTAACGAGAAATACGATTTGTTCAGTAACAACAGTAATAACGAATATTACAAAGTTGCCGCCCAAAACACCCCTCAAATTAAATCCATAGCTGATGCATACTACAACTATATTGATACGCTCAAAAATCGCTTGATTGCCACTGGTGAAAACGGCTATCGCATTAGTCGTGAGGACAGAGCCACTGGTGTAATTGATTCCATTGTAGACTATCAAGTAATGGACAAGTCTCAGTATTTAGACGAGATGTTTTTTATTGGTGATAACTATTCTGAAGCCGGACAGGAGTTTGTGGATCAATTTTCAGGTTTTTCATCTAAAATTCAGCAAGAGCTTGATGCCTTTTTAGCCGCTGATGTGGAAAAAGATCCGCCTACTGAAGACGCGCCGGAAGGTGAGTACGCTGACTTTGACTTCTCTTTCTTAAGTGATTTATTCACGCGTTTTGCTTATTCCGAAATGGTCTTAAACAGAGAAGGTAAACAACAGCCTTTTCTAGACTATCACTATAAAGGTTTTCCATTAATTGCGTCATTATCCAAACTCACCAAAATCCAATCTGATATTCGATTTGTTGAGAACAAAATTCTGGAGAATATGTTGAGTACCATCAACGCACATGAGGGTGGCCTTAACAAATACCAAACGCTTTTAGAAACCTCTAAATCGTCTTACTACACAAGTGAATTGGTAGATGCTTCTATTGTAATGGGTAAGAAAGATTCGAATTTTAAACCCAACAGAGTTGAGCTTTCGATTAACGATCGACCTATGCGTCAAGGCAGGGATTTCGAAATTGCCGCGGGTGGTGTCCAACTTAATAAGCGCTTTAGTGCTCCAGGCTCTTATAAGTTGACCGGAAAGCTCTTTTTTGAGCGTAACAACAAAGAACAGTCTGTAGATGTTGCGCAAGTAATTTCTGTAATTGACAAACCCAATGATGCTGTTATTTCCGCTGATCAAATGAAGGTTGTGTATCGCGGTTTGCCTAATGATTTGTCTATTTCAATCCCCGGTATTCCGAACAATAAATTAAGCGTTCGTGCTACGAACGGTAAAGTACGCCGCAAAGGATTAAAATTCGAGGCAATTCCAGATGGCGACAAAGTAGGCGAGAGCATGCGTATTTTTGTTTCTGGAGAAATTAATGGATCGACCATTAATGCGCCTGGACAAGACTTTAGAATTAAACCATTACCGCCTGCACTAGGTTCTATTGATTTGGGTGAGCGTCTTGGTAAATTTAACAGTGGTGAAATCATCAGGGAATACGTTCCGGCTGGTACCATTGCCGCTAAATTTCCCGATGACTTCGATTATAACCTAAATGTAACCGTAAAGCGCTTTAATATCAAGGTAGGTAGTAGAGCGGCTATTCCAATTAATTCCAATCGAATTAAAGACTCCCGTGTTATTCGCTCTTATTTGGAGAATGCATCACGTGGAGATATTATTTTCGTTTATAACATTGAAGCTCAGGTAAAAACGGAAACCCAAGTTATAGATGATATTAAAGTAACAGACTTTGCCTTAACCATTAAGTGATGAAAAAGTATCTAAATCCTGTTTTCTTCTTTATGTGCTGCAGCATGTTCTTGCAAGCGCAAGTCAATGTACTCAACGCTGACCAACCAAGTGAAATAGGTGTGTTGTCAGATGAGCAAAAGTTAGAATTGTCAGAGAAAAAGTATTTGCAGTATCCTTATGTAGATGATAAAGATATCATGTGGAGTAAGGTTGTTTATGAAGAAATAGACTTATCTGAAAAATTTAACCACCCTTTGTTTTTTCCAAAAGACGGACTGTATACCAACGAACGGAAGTCACTATGGCGCACCATTAGTAATGCCATTTTATCTGGGAAAGTTGACAAAATTTACAATGACGCCAACCCCAACTTTACAGAGCTTTTTGATAAGGAAACGTACTTGAAGCGTTTGGAAAATGGAGATGGGCCTGAAGTTGTACCCTTAAAGTCTATGGATATTACTTCTTATAAAATTAAGGGGATTTGGTATGTAGACAAACGTATTGGTGAAATGCGCTACCGATTGTTGGGCATCATGCCGCGTGGAAAAGACATGAACAATTTGGCCAATGATGAGCCAGTTGATTTGTTCTGGTTATGGTATAAAGATTTGCGTCCCATTCTTCACGCACAACTTGTTTTTGATGATAGGAATAATGCAAGTCGTGTTACTTTTGATCAACTACTAACCTCAAGAAGATTTACGGCGCGTATCTATGCCCTTGACAATGTCTTTAACGACAGACCCGTGGATCAATATGTCGATGACCCATTCATGCAGTTGATAGAGTCTGAGCGTCTTAAAAATGTCATTAGGGATTTTGAGCAAGACCTTTGGTCTAACTAATTAATCTAAACCCACAATTGTGGTTTTTTATGCAACACGATGCACTTATTGTAGGCTTTGGTCTCGCTGGGTGTGCGCTTACTGAGGTTTTAAAGCAAGAAGGAAAGTCATTTGTTCCATTCGATGCAGAAAAAAAATCCAGCTCTAGTGTGGCTACGGGTATTTATAACCCTCTTGTTTTAAAGCGATTTACCGCTATTTCTTATGCCCAAGAACTTATGGATTTCTCTATCCCTTATTATGCTAACGCAGCAAACAGCAACTTTCAACACCCCATGTCGGTATACCGTGTGTTTGCCAAAGCCGCCGAACAAAACAATTGGATGGAGGCGTTAGATAAACCTGCTTTAAGCCCCTTCATGGTTGGCACCATACAAAACCAGGGCATTAACAATATCGCAACACCTCATGGTTTTGGTGGGTGCAGCATACAGGTAGGATAGACATAAACGGTCTTTTGCATTATGCAAGTAGCGAACTCGCACGAAACAGTGCTTTTGTTCGAGAACAGTTTGAAAATGACGCTTTAAAAATGACAAATGATGGCGTTACTTATAAGCAATGGAGTGCCAGACATATTGTTTTTGCTGAAGGAGTTGGCGTTAAGCACAATCCTTGGTTTGCGGCACTTCCAATTGTTCCCAATAAGGGGGAGTGGTTAACGGTTTCATGTAAGGGGCTTCAACTGTCACACATGATAAAGGGAAGTGTATTCATTGTCCCCCCGAGAAATGATAGGTATCGCGTGGGGGCTACCTATGCGCGCGCTTTTGAAAGCCTTGCACCCACAGCCGAAAAAAAAGCGTGGTTAATGAATCAATTTAAGAAATATACCGACTTGCCTTTTGAAGTTTTGTTTCATGGCGCTGGTTTGCGCCCTACAGTTCCAGATCGATGTCCTGTAGTGGGTAGACATCCCAAATTTACTTCGCTAAGTTGTATAAATGGGCTGGGTTCACGTGGGGTATTATGGGCGCCATTTCTCGCAAGCCTGTTGGTTAAGCACCTTTATGCGAGTGCTTTTATACCAGAGGATCTTCAACTAAGACGTTTTATGCGTCCTTAAAAAGGTATGCCTTATTAACAAAATACGTCTTTTTAAGCTAAAATGGTTGATTAATGCGTTTTGGATTCACTTTTTTTATCGAAGGGGTTTGTTTCGAGTAAACGTATAATTATCACATTATGAATCGATTACAATAATATTTAAAAGCATTATAACAGAATTCTAATTTTAATTTCATTAAATTTTATAATATGTGAATAAAATCCGCATTTTTCTATTACTTACAGGTTAGATGTACGAATTTTTTATTAACTTTATAAAAAACAAAAAACATGGCTTATTCATTTCAAAACAGTAAAGGTAAAACGTATTACCTTCATAC
>OZSS01000545.1_pt1 | contig 17963 bp, 16 predicted proteins | sample 1779911 | NCBI WGS metagenome assembly OZSS01 (sample SAMEA2603589, study PRJEB24840) | metagenome | biome: Water; feature: Photic zone; material: Seawater sample | place: Mediterranean Sea | collected 2013-11-12 | depth 10 m | reverse complement strand
AGATTATAGATTGTTAACCATTGAACGAGTTGTTTGGATATGATTTAAGAATCGAATGTTAACCCGTTTAGCTCTTATAGCTTACTTTTTCTATTTAACGACCTTGCTCACTTTTGCTCAAGAAGACGGAGGCACCAATGAATTGCCTACCCTTACCGTATTGGGACAGGAAACTGCCAACCAGCGCCCGGTGACTACTTATGAAACACCTATTTCCAACCTGGACTTTGACCCGCGTGTTGACATGCAATCGCGAAATATGGCAGAAGCTCAGGGGGATCTGAGTATCAGGGGAGGAACTTTTGAGAATACTGGAATTCAAGTAGGCAGTGCCACTCTCATGGATCCACAAACTGGGCACTACACCACCGAACTCCCCATTGCTCCGGAAATGTTAGGGGAACCCAAAGTGTTAACCGGTGCGGATAACGCACTTCGTGGGTTCAACAGTAGTGTGGGTACAGTATCCTATTCTTGGAGTGAAATTACCAAAGGAGGAAGTCTGACGGTCGGTGGTGGAGACCATGAGCTAAATTTTCAGCGTATTCATAATGCGATTACTGGTGCCTACGGAGACTCGAAAGATTGGATATGGGGAGCGGAGATTGAAAGTTCGCGATCTGAAAGTGATGGAACCATTTCATTTAGTGATCATGCCTTTGATAGAACTTCGGGTCGGATTCAACTTCTGGGACCTGACTCACAGACGGATTTGTTTGCTGGATACCAACACAAGCAATTTGGGCAATATGGAATGTATACAGGTGATCTTTACACCGCTTTTAATCCATTTGAGTTTGAAAATATAAAGACCCGACTTTTTCTAGTTAATCATCGTTTTGATTACGGTAATGATAGTCAATGGGAAGCATCTGCTGTCCATCGAAGAAATAGTGATCATTATTATTTTAACCGTTTTTCGCCGGATGATAGATTTGTTCATGAGGGAAAAGTAAATGCTTTGAGTATGAGCGGGCTACACGAATTTGATGGTCCTTTTGCCCTTCATTATGCGATGCAATCGACATCAGATGAGATTGAGTCGAGTGCTCTCATGAATGGTCCTTTCACGAGTCGCAACTATTACAAGGTCAGTTTACTACCAGAATATCGACACAAGGTAGCAAATGATGAAGATATTATCTTTAAGGCTGGAGCAGCATGGGAAGATACAAACAGAAATGAAGGAAGAATTTCGCCCATAGCTGAAATTTCTCGTGTAAAAGAAACGGGCTCGGGTCGATCTGACAGAATTTATCTTTCGTATGCTGAAAGTATTCAGTTTATCGGTTACGGGGCAATTGGGGGCAGTGAAACAAGCGGACTTTTTCGGAGTAATCATACCTTGAGCAGCGAGACTTCAAGAAATCTTGAATTCGGTTATCAATTTGAAAATAAATTGTGGGTTTTTCATACTACTGTATTTCATCGTTGGGATGATAATTTGGCAGATTGGACTTACACAGGAACGGGAGCTCGTTCAGCAGAGAATCTAGATTTGGAGACATCCGGAGTTGAGCTTTTGGCATCACGAAACTGGGAGAGATTCCAATCTATTATCAGTTACGGCTTCATTACCAAAAAAGAGGATTATGGCAATCTCATGATCGACGGTAGCTTTTATGCCCTAAATTTTCCTAAACATAGATTTACACTTGGATTGATCTGGGATGCTTTGGATTCGCTACAAGTTAGAGTCGATAATGAATGGCGTGATCAGCACGAAAACTCGTTAAGAAAAGGCCCTGATGAATCTTTCTACAGTCATTTAGCGGCCAGTTACTATCCCGCCAAGTTTAATGACCTCGAGCTTTTCATGGCCTACGACAAGCCATGGGATGAGGATTTTCAGGATGTTCCGGGTACACCTGGGCGGGGAGATCAGTTTTCCTTTGGGGCGACTTACAGCTGGTAATCGTTCTAATCCGGAGAGATAGATGATCTATCTTGCGGTTGTTTCAATCATCTGGGCTTTTTCCTTTGGTCTGATTGGAAGTTCCTTGGCAGGGTTGGATTCTTTTTTGGTGGCAACCTTGCGGTTGGGGATAGCATCGTTGGCCTTTCTTTTCTTTCTCAGAATAAGAACAATCGGTGCGATAGATCGGATTAGATTGGTGCTGATCGGGGCTATTCAGTTTGGAGTCATGTACGGGTGTTATATGAAAGCTTTTCAATTTATACCCTCCCATATCGTGGCTATTTTTTCGATTACAACGCCCATTTACGTAGTCCTGATACACAATTTTAGACAGAAAAGCTTTTCGAAAAAATTTCTATTGGTGGCTCTTCTCTCGGTTGTCGGCGCTGGGATCATCAAGGCACAAAGCGTTCCTTCGGGAGATATTTGGATGGGTTTTTCTCTTATGCAGGGAGCTGGGATGTCTTTTGCCTTTGGTCAAGTGGCATATCGTGACTGGAAAAAAGAAAATCCGGAGGTCGTGGATCATTCGGTTTTTGCCCTTCTCTCCTTGGGAGGATTTGCGAGTGTTGGTTGTTTTAGTTTTTTACTTACTGATTTCTCAAATCTCAATATCAGCCTTGAGCAATGGCAATCGGTGGTTTACCTGGGCATCGTGGCATCCGGTCTGGGCTTTTTTCTCTGGAATAAAGGAGCGACAAAAGTAAACCCGGGCACCTTGGCTGCTTTTAATAATGCAGTCGTGCCCCTGGCGATTCTATGTTCCTTATTTGTTTTTGGAGAGATTGAATCCTTGGGTACTGGGGACTTATTGAGATTGATTCTGGGCGGCAGCTTAATTTTGGGTGCCGTAGTGATGTCTAAACCTATGACTCAGTCCGTAGATTGATTAAGCTGGGGTATGGCTTGGCTTAGAAGATTATCCACATCAACAAAATTGGGAATGTTGTAGCTGATGCAGTGAAGTTGGCCGTGAAGAAGCACCAGTTTGTCGCAATTGATACGAATTACATTCCAGTCTGAAGGAAGAACCGAACGGTAAATGGCTTCAGCTTTGTTTTCAATAACCGGATCTACATCACTGAAAGAAGGCATCAGGAGTAGTTTATTGGCAATAATCACATTGGTATAGGATCTCCAATCTGTGCCCCACTTGGGAGGCATGGGAATCCTTTTTACCCTCATTGGACCGACAGTCGTATTGAGGGATGCGAGCATGTTTGCTGTTTCATCGAGGTTCCTGCTGCTATCAGGGTCAATCCCTGGTGAAACTTGCCCGACAATCGCTATATTTTTTGCCAGCAGGGTAACAAACATATCAATGTGTCCATTGGGTTCATCAATTAAGGGGGCAAATGAATAAACGCTATGAGCTCCCATGTAGTCGTTAAACATGCCCATTAATTGATCTGCCTGGAAGTTTCCTTGCTGTTCATTTACGGCAATAGTCTTGCCGCTGGTGAGGATCATGCCATCTCCATTGCTTAGCAGGTTACCCCCTTCTAACATGAGAGGAATTGAGCGTACGGGCAAATCGAGCATGTGTGCGAGTTCCATACTGAAGTAGTCGTCCTGTTTTCTTCTTTCCCGCTCGGTACGGGTCTGATACTTGGCATCAATAAGGAGAGCACGATCTTGGTCGTAGCGGAGAACAAAGGGTGCGTAGTCCCGGATCCAAATTGAATTCGATGGCATGGCTATAAACCTCATTGCTTCCGGAGGCAGTCCATGCTGCTTCATAATGTTTGCCCCCTCAAGGGCTTGTGCTTCAGTGGGAACTACTCCAATTAGAGGTACTCTTCCGCCGATGGCTTTCGCGATATCGACATAAAGTTTAGACATCTTGTTGAGGTTGTTTTGACAACCTAGAAGTATGGCCGCTTGTTTACGGAATTCAGCGGCGGGGAAGAAATCCTCAGGTTCAGAGTAGGATGAAGTGGTGCTTCTTTTAAAGAGGTTATTCTCTTTTTTTATGGATGGAGTCGGCTTTGTAGAAAATTTGTAGTTATTTTCAACATCAGCGGGGAGATATTTGGTGCCAAAATAAATGCCTGAAATAAATATCAATACTGCGGCAAATGAATAAACCACCTTTTCGAGGCTAAAACTTCTATTCGCAATCGCTTTTGGCTCACTTGCCTGAGAGTGCGAATCTGGATCTTTCTGATTATTGTGATGAGTCGTTGATGAATTTTCGCTATCTTGAGATTTTTTTCGGGAAGAGGAATTCTTTTTCATTACTTTTCTGTAACGACAAACTTTTCCCGAAAGTTTTCGAATTTGCCTGTTGGCAAATCAGGTGCGTTTAACGAAAGCGTATCAAAGTAGTAATTAGTAATGTCCATCCAAAAGAAAAGTGCGATAACTTATAATGAATCAGGAAGCATATTTCGAGACATTTATTTTTCGAAAATTACTAGGCTACAATGTTTTGTGAATTATCCATTCACGTCAATTGTACTATTTTACTTGCGGCGAGAATGTTCTTTAAGGGGCTTTTGAAGCACTTATCAGAGGTGATGTAGTTTTGTCATGCAGAGATGATCAAATTTATCAGTTGATGGTGTTTCCATTAAACTTATCAGTTTATCAATCATCTCGTTTACCGGCACCTCGATTGTTGATGTGGGGAACTTGAGGAAATCAATTGAATCAATCTTGTCAAAACCAAGGATCTGCAGGTCATCGGGGATCGAAATGCCCTGCTGATCTAAATATTGAGCAACGCCTTGTGCGATTCCATCGGAAAAAGTAACCAAATAATCAAAGTTCGAATCTTTAATTTGTGGCAAAAGATTCTGAGCTAGTTTCCGACCTAATAAAAATGGATTCTCTCTTAATTTGCCCCCTTGTGGGTTTGGGTAAGTCACCACTTTCTTAAGTTTTGAAAGCAACTTTTGGGTCTTTGAACTTTTCTTGATAAAAGAATGGATTTTTTCATCCATCAACAACCCTCCCTGTCTTTTTGTAAGTAGGCGTTTAATAAACGGGACATAAGCGTCGGGTCTGGAGAACCCTATTAAATGGCCACCGCACTTTAATAGACTTTGAGCCACATCTGGCGAATGCACATCAAAGGGGAAATTGTAAAAAAAGTGTGGGACCGCACTAAGGAATGGAGTTAATGATTTTTCCCTCAAATCTTCTTCACCAAAATTCGGAAGCATGGGACTTAGGACAATGATTATCCTGTTTACGCGGTGCCCCATCATTTCTTTCACTGCATTACATAGCTCCCCTTCATTACTCATATGAATCTCAACCGACTTCTGGGAATTGAGAAAGTAATGATTTAATTTTTCCAGTGCTATGGAAGTGTGCGAGTAGAGTGGACCGTGACAGAGAATCCCAATTCGGTCCTTTTTATTTTTTTTAAGAGAGATGGCGGTCCAGTTGGGAACAAAGCCTATTTCATACATCTGTTTGGTTATGCGGTCATATGTGGCCTGAGAAATTCTTTTTTCTTTCCAGTTCTCATTAATAATCGCCGAAATCACCTGACGGGATGTGCCCGTTTTTTTGGCCAAATCCGAAGTGGAATAATATTTGGCTTTCATTGGCATTGTCCGGTCTTTTTACCAGAAACTGTCAGACCCCGCAAAAGCAGGAAAAGCCTCCGTCTACTGCCATAACCGTGCCCGTTACGAATGAAGATGCATCCGTTATCAGGTAGTGAATTGCCCCGTAAACTTCTTCCTGTTCTCCGAATCGCTTAAATGGTGTTTTATTGATTACCTGCTGGCCGCGTTCCGTAAAAGTACCATCTTCGTTCGTCAACAAGGCTTTATTCTGTTTGGAAATAAAGAAACCGGGCGCCACGGCATTAACCCTGACCTTGTCCCCGTATTTGAGTGCCATTTCGGTGGCCATCCAGCGGGTGAAGTTATCGATCGCTGCTTTTGCATTCGAATAGCCAAGAACCCGGGTGAGGGCTTGCGTTGAAGACATGGAGGAGAAATTGATTACGCAACCGGTGCCCTGCTCTTTGAAGGCTTTACCGAAAACTAGGGTTGGGACGACGGTACCTTTAAGATTAAGATCCATGACTTTACTGTAATCCTTAAGATCAAGGTCGAAGATTTCTTTATCCGGTCCGATGGTGGCTCCAGGCATATTTCCTCCAGCTCCGTTGATTAATGCATCCACTCTTCCAAATTTATCCACCACATTGGAATACCCGGCTTCCAGTCCCTGCTCATCTAGGACATCACAGGTAACCCCCATGCAATCCGGGGAAATGGCTTCTGCATCAGTGATGGATTTATCCACTCTTTCCTGATTTCTTCCAAGATACACTACTTTAGCTCCGTTTTTCTGGAGATATTGAGCAGCACCGCCAGCTAGGATTCCGGTGGCTCCGGTCACTACAATTACTTTTCCGCTAACATCAAATAATTCGTTCATACTAGTATATTAGTTATTAAATTTATCTTACGACTCGGGCTCCTCCGCCGCTCATAATTTTTTTCACATCACTGAGGGTTGCCATAGATGTATCTCCAGGGGTGGTCATGGCCAACGCACCATGGGCTGCCCCATAATTTACAGCTTTGTCCCCATCGTGCCCCTGGAGGAAACCATAGATTAAGCCAGAGGCAAAGCTGTCGCCCCCGCCTACCCGGTCCATGATTTCCAGTTCTGGACGATGTGTCGCTTCATAAAAAGTACCGTTTTCCCAGCAGATGGCTCCCCAATCATTAATGGTGGCGGTTTTTACGCTTCTTAGTGTTGTAGCGGTTGCCTTGAAGTTGGTGAACTCGGCCACGACTTGGTTAATCATATTCTTGAACTTATCGACTTCGATATTGGAAATGTTTTCGTCCACACCTTCGACTTCGAAGCCCAGGCATGCGGTGAAATCTTCCTCGTTACCAATCATGACATCCACATTTCGTGCGATTGCCCGGTTGACCTCCTGGGCCTTTTGAATTCCGCCGATTGATTTCCATAGGGATGGGCGATAATTTAAATCATAGGAGACCACCGTCCCATATTTTTGAGCCGACTGGACGGCTTCGGCCGTAATTTCTGCCGTGGATTCAGAGAGTGCCGCAAAGATTCCTCCTGTATGAAACCAGCGAACCCCTTGTTTGCCGAAAATATCGTCCCAATCAAAGTCGCCCGGCTTTAGCTGGCTTGATGCAGTGAGTCCGCGATCAGGCACTCCAACGGCCCCGCGAATCCCAAAACCACGTTCAGTGAAATTGAGTCCGTTCCTTACTTCTCTTCCAAGTCCATCGTATGGCGACCATTTGATAAGTGAGGTATCAACCCCTCCTTGCATAATAAAATCTTCAATTAACCGTCCGATCTCATTATCAGCAAAGGCAGTAGCGACCGCGGTTCTCAGACCAAAACATCTTCGTAGCCCACGGGCCACATTGTATTCCCCTCCCCCTTCCCAGGCTTTGAATTCTCTGGCCGTACGGATCCTGCCTTCTCCAGGATCAAGACGCAGCATAATTTCTCCAAGGGAGATCAGGTCATATTTACATTCAGATTGAGGACGAAGGGTAAGGCTCATAATTTAGCTTTCTTTGGTTTCTTTCTTAAATTGTTCCAGTTCCCAGATTGGGTGCCCGCATTCATTGGCGATTTTATTAAATCCCAGGATTTCATTTTCAGAGAACAGAAGTCCTCCGGATTTCTTTGTCCGCTCAGCGAATTCAGCTTCGAACTGTCCTGGGATAATGCAGTCACTATTTCCACCGGCGAGGATATCATCCAGAATGACTTTGATATTTTCCTGCTGCGTCCTCCCGAAGGCAAAATTTTCGGAACTGATGGCGTCCGGGTGGATAACCTGGAAGTAAAAGTTGGGTGTATGCTTATCCCCGTCATCCAAATGGTTGCTTCGCAAGGTGGGCTTGGATGCACCGATAAAGCCGGCCACAATCTCATTGATGAGGGACAGCCCATAACCTTTATGGGCTCCAAATGGCTTGAGGGCGGAGACTTGATGCGGATCCAGGGTTTCTTGTCCATCTTTATCGACGGCTGCACCTGGAGGAAGGAATTTTCCTTCCCGCTTTAATTGCTGTACCCGTCCCATAGCGATGACAGAGGTAGCCCAATCAATCACAACCGGAAACCCAATGGCTTCCGTGGTTGGGAAGCCCCAGGAGTGAGGGTTGGTGCCAAGAGTGGGCTCGCTTCCCATGAAGGGAACGACCTCAGTAATTGAAGCCGTGCAATTGGTGTAGGCAATGTATCCACGCTTAGCGGCATCCATCACATACCCACCGCCCCAGAGGTAGTGAAAAGCATGATCGACTGATACCTGGCCAATTCCGTACTGATCGGCTAATTCAATGCAGCGGTCCATTGCTTCAAATGCAGTGGCCTGTCCCAATTTATACTGACAGTCCCATACTTCGGATGATGCAAAACGATTTTCCTTTTTAATGATTTGAGCAGAAGGTTTGCAACCGCCAGCTTTGGAGCCAAATAAGTCATCCAGGTGCAGGGCTTTTAAGGCATTGTGTGTGCGGATTCCATGAGTGGTGGCATAAGCTGAGAATTTGGCTGCTGCCTGACATTCAGAGTCATCGAAACCACGATGCCCGTAAGCCTTTTGAACCAAGTCGTTATGAGTCTCGGTGGGTACGATGTAAAATTGATCTTCCTGGGACATGTTTTTGTTTTCTAGAGATGAGATGTTAGTGGAGCCTCATTGGCCTGAGCCAGCGGTTTCTTCCCTTCCAGTGCTAGAATCAGATTTCTGGCAGCCATCGTGGCCTGCCTCTCCACAGATTCATAAGTCCTCGAACCAATGTGAGGGGTTATCACCGTATTGGGTGCTTTGAGTAAAGGATGATCAGCCGGTGGTGGTTCCACATCGAGAACATCGGTGCCGTATCCACCCACCGATCCTGAATGAAGTGCACTCACCATGTCGTCGGTATTTACGATCTCTCCCCTGGCACAGTTCAGAATGACCACACCTTTTTTCATTTTCGCAATGCTTTCCTGATTGATCATGTCTCGGGTTTCATCCGAGAGGTTGGTGTGCAGGCTAATAATGTCTGCCTGATGCATGGCTGCCTCGGCTGACTCACATCTCTCGACTCCATACTTTTGGGCAAAATCTTCATCCCAATAAAGGTCAAATCCCACAATTTTCATTTCAAATGCATGGGCTCGGATGGCCACTTCTTTTCCAATTCTTCCAAGTCCAATAATAGCGATCGTTTTCCCCATGATTTCATTGCCTGTCACCCGCACCCATTCACCGTTGGCGACATGATTGGCTTCCTTGACGAGTTTCCTGAAAAGAGCAAGCATAAGGGCAAAGGTATGCTCGGCCACTGTGGTGTGGTTAACTCCCGGGCAAAAAGTGAGGGGGATTTCCTTTTGGGCGACATAATCGGTATCGATTTTATCGAGACCGATTCCGTATTTTGAAATTACTTTTAATTTCGGAAGAGATTTATCGATGACTGCCCGGGTAATATCATCATCACCGCAAAGAAAAGCATCAATGTCGCCCACGAGTTCGAGCATTCTTGATTCCGTGAGTGGACCTCGTTCGCAAATGAGATCAAAGCCTGCATTCTTTAATAAGTCGTGATGGGGTCCGGGGGTGTCCTGGAATGATGTGGTGGTAAGAAGAACTTTCATGGTTAGCAAATGGGCAATATGCTTTACATGAGTTAAGCTCGATGTCAATTTACATCCACTATGGTTCATGAATATGACGGATAATAAATACAAAGTTGGAATTATTGGGGCTGGCGTGATCGCTGATTTCCACGCACAGGCACTCCAAGCCATGGATAATACAGAACTTGTAGCCGCCTATGCCCGCAATCAGCAGAAAGCCGATTTGTTTGCACAGAAATACGGGTGTGCCGCTTACTCGGACCTGGTGCAATTTACTCAGCATTCAGGCATGGATGTGGTTACGATTGGCTCGGTGAGTGGTGTCCATCTCGATCATGTTTCCGTAGCAGCTAAAGCGGGTAAGCACATAATCTGTGAGAAACCACTTGAGGTCACTCCCGCTCGGGTTGATGAAATGATTAAAGTTTGTGATGAAGCTGGCGTGATGCTATCGGGAATTTTTCCGCGCAGGTTTAATGATTCAACCCATATTTTTAAGGAGGCATTGGATGGCGGAAGGCTTGGGAAAGTTGTGCTTTGTGATACTGCCATTAAGTGGTGGAGGACGCAGGAATACTACGATAGCGGAGCGTGGCGTGGAACCTGGGATTTAGACGGTGGAGGTGCCCTGATGAATCAGTCAATTCATACGATTGATTTGATGCTTTATTTGATGGGCGATGTTAAATCAGTTTCTGCATCCGGTGGTTTGGAAGCACATCATGGGATCGAGGTGGAAGATGTGGCCGTGGCCATGGTCGAATTTCAGTCTGGAGCAAGGGGTGTGATTCAGGCATCGACCGCCTGTTATTCAAATACCGGACTGCCCGCTTCCATTCATATCTGTGGCGATCAGGGCTCGATTATGATGGTGGACGATAAATTCAGTATTTGGGATCTCATGCACTCAAATCAGGAGGATGATGAGATCTTGCAACAACACGGGTTACAATCTTCACAGACAGGAGCCGGTGCTGCTGATCCTAAGGCGATTGATTTCCAGTGGCATCAACGAAATTTTGAAAATGCATTAGACGCACTTGATAAGAATGAAACTCCTGCCGTGGACGGCAAAGAAGGGCGAAGGGCTGTCGAGCTGATCTTTGCGATTTACGAATCTATAAAAAATAACGGAGCCAAAATTAATTTATAATAAAAAGATAATATGTACCTTACCGGAATAGCAGACGAAGCCTCGCAGGATATAAAAGAACAAATTTCGGCCACAAAAGAGCTTGGTTGGAATGCGATCGAATCCCGTTTTATTAACGGCAAAAATATTCATGATATCAGCGAAGAAGAATTTGAACAGGTGTTCAATGCGTTGGATGGCTCAGGGGTTTACATCAATGCCTTTGGCTCTGCGATTGGGAACTGGGGAAAGGATGTCAGGGATGACTTTGCGATTACTGAAGCGGAAATTAGCCGGGCTATTCCCCGAATGAAAAAGCTGGGTGCTAAGTTTGTGCGCATTATGAGTTATAAGGTTTTGGACCAGGAGGATCAACTGGTTGATGAACGGATTCGTAGGCTCAGACTGATCGTTGAGGCTTTTTCCAAGGAAGGGATAACTGCGGTTCATGAAAATTGCATGAATTACGGGGGGATGAGTTGGAAGCATACAATTGAGTTGGTGGAAGCCGTACCGGGCATGAAATTAGTTTTCGATACTGCGAATCCTGCCTTTAATCGTGACCGTTCAAAGCCAGGCGAGCCATGGCAGAGTCCCTTAGAGTTTTACCAAAATGTGAAAGAGCATATTGCCTATGTTCATATCAAGGACTGCCTGAGTCCCTCTCCCGAGAACGACAATAAGGAGGTCTATACCTATCCGGGCGAAGGACATGGCTGTGTAAAAGAAATCTTACAGGATTTGAAGGATACTGGATACGCAGGAGGGATCTCGATTGAACCGCACCTTGCCGCGGTATTCCATGATGCAGATTCCAATAATCAAACGGATGAGGATCCCAAGGATATTTATATTCGTTATGGCAAAGATTTAATGAAGATCCTTGATGCCATCGGCTTTATTTTCAGCCCCTACACACCTTAATTGGTTCGACTTCTTTCATTTTACGATTAGACCGAATTCTATGGCCAAAGTTACTTACATCACTCCAAGCGGAAACGAAGTCGTCGTCGAAGATGCAATTGGTAATCTTATGGAGATTGCGCGGGAATACGATGTCGAGGGAATTGAAGGTGCATGCAGCGGATGCTGCTCCTGTGCTACCTGTCATGTGCGGGTTAAACCGGAATGGTTGGACAAAACCGGTAGAGCAACTGAAGCGGAACAGGACCTGATTGATCTCGAGAGCGATACAGATGAGCGTAGCCGTCTGAGTTGCCAGATCGAGATGACAGATGAATTGGACGGTCTCGTGGTCGAGGTGGCTCCGTTCTAAGAAAGCCAATCGAAAAATCACATTTTTGTTTAGAGAGCGAGTAACTCGTTCATTAATTGGGCTGTATTCTCGACCCCTCCATCGTTTCCCTCCCGGGTTGCCCAACCGCTAAATTCTGTTTTCTCTAGTTGATTGCGGACTTCTTTCCAGTTCACATCTCCCTGCCCTAATGGGCAGAATCCATTTTTTGAACCCCAATCCTTCACATCCAGCTTAAGGGTCCTTTTTCCCAATATCCTGATCCATTCATGGCTGGGTGCAAACTTTTGCATGTTGCCAATGTCATAGTATGCCTGTACCCATGGGCTGTCGATTTCATCAATATAATCACGGAATTGCTCAGGTTTGTAACAAAATCCGTTCCACACGGTTTCGATCAGAATATGAATCTGTAGTTCTTCGGCTAGGGGGATGAGCTTTCGGATTTGTTCGATGGATCGGTTCCAGACTTGTTTATGAGTTTCCTGTTCCCCTTTTACTCGTCCAGGGACCAGCAGGACGGAGCTTCCCCCCACCCCTTTTGCATCTTTCATTGCCTGCGCAAGTCCTTTACGGCTCTTTTCACGGACCTTCGGAACTGGGTCGGAAAGCCTGACTTTCCAGTGCTTGTTGTAAACCACTCCATGCATAGGGAGGCCGATTTTTTTGCAGGCTTTTTTCATCCCACTCACTTGCAAGCCAGGTGCAGAACCCTCGATTCCATCGAATCCCAGTTCCTTCAGTTTCCTCATCTGGGGTTCATTGGGTTTGGTTCCAAACTTAACTGCTTTATTGATAATTCCCTTAAATGATTTTGTCTCATTTGCCTGGGCTTCTGGAAAGCTGATTGAACCAGCAGTGGTGGATAAAAAAGTTCTTCTATTCATTGGTAGTTAATTCCATTGATCTAGGGAAAAAAGGTCGATAACTAATACTAAAATGATCTATGCTTTCGGCTGAGAAGCTTGCACTTACGGCACAGGATGTAGCAGATACTGTAGACTAAATGCAATTATGGGAGTGAGAATCTATTTATTAAATTAGTTTTTTGGGGCAATTGAGGTTGTTTGTTTGTCGATTTAAAGACAAGTCTATGAGTCTAACCTTTTATCGTTTATGAAATATCAAATTTACTTAATTACCCTTACACTTCTTGTTTCAGTTCATGGAAAATCCAAAAATGATTCCAATTTGTTTTCATCCGATGATTTCTCACAATGGACTAAAGTTAACGGAAAGCCAGTTGGCTCAGGTTGGATGATAAAAAATGGAGTTGTTCACCGCAAAAGTCTTAGTGGCGATATCATTACAAAAGAAAAATTTAAAGATTTTGAATTAACCTTTGAATGGAAGATATCTGAAGCTGGAAACAGTGGTATCAAATACCGTACACGGGGAAGTCTCGGTCTTGAGTATCAAGTCTTGGATGATCTGAAACACAGGGATAATAAAAATCCTACCCATCGAGCAGGATCTCTCTATGAACTCGTGGCCGCACCCGACACAAAACCCCTGAAGCCAGTGGGTATGTGGAATAAAGGGAAAATTATCGCCAAGGGTAATCAAATTGAACATTGGTTGAACGGTGAAAAGGTGGTCGAGATTACCTTGGGGACGGATGATTGGAAACAAAAGTTCCAAAAGAGCAAGTATCGTAAAAATGAAGGTTTCGGTAGCTGGGAAGGGCCCATTCTTCTACAAGATCATATGGATCCAGTCTGGTTTAGGAATTTGATGATCAAGCGTCTGTAAACCCGCCACCAATACAAAAAACCTTTGTGTTTTTAATTAAGTCCTATCTGACTTTTGAAAATACGATTTTTGTGAATTTACGAAGCTTTCCAATTCTAACTCTCAATACACCGTCTCTTACTACTTGATTTCGACTGCCTCCACTGGACACATTCTCGTCCTTGCCAGTCGTATTGTTGATATCCTTGGTAATAGTGCTGACATTGTATTTTGACCCATTCCTAAATCCTTCCCCCCTGAAATCAATTTTAGAGAATTCATTGTTATAATATTCACCATCTTGGATCGTGGAAGGGATGTAAACCTCAAGCGAGCCTGTTCCTGCTGCCCCATTGGCGTAAACGAGGACAGTGAATGACTTTTTAGTCCGATTGTATGAGGATAGCTTGTATTGTTCGTTCCCAGTAAGACCATTCCCATTCGTGGTGATATCATTTCCCCGTTCTCCGGCGATTGCATGTCTGATAACTTCATCAGAACCACCGGCAATCTGGGAATACCATTTCCAAATATAATAGTGCAAATGATTTGGATCACCCGGGTTGATGTAATCTTTTTCGGTAAACCGAAGTCCGCTTTCAGGAACTTCGTGGGGTTTGAGTTTTTCCTCTGGACCATGGATGCCTAGTTTACGGACCACCACATCTGGCCCACCGTTATTTGCAGGAATAACCCATTCAGGTTTGAGTTTCTTAATCTGCCCACTGTAATCAACCCTCTTGGTTAAACCCATAGACCAACGACTGGAGTTGTCACACCAAGGCATATTCACTGTATTTAATCCACGTTCAAGAACTTTACCAAAGATGGTTATGGTTTTTTCAAATGCATCCCTTTCGTCTTTTTTTCCGTCCGCATTAACATCGTGATTGTTACCTGAAGCATCCCAGCAAATCCAAGATTCCGAAGATAGGATTTTTTTGGAACGATAGTTGGCATCATCCATTTTTTCGCGAGCTAAGTCATACTGTGTCCAGCAATTTGGAATAAGTTTTCCATCCATCATTCCGTATCCATTAAAATGATCCGAGATATTAAGATTAAGGGCATCCACTTGAGACATTAATTCTTTATCGGCAACCAATTGATCGTAGTAGTCATCCACGGCGACTGCACCCACCCCCTTCAGTCCTTCTCTTGCTCCGCATGGTTGGCACGGTGATGTGCCGGAAGTGGATACAATAACATGTGCTTGAGGCTCCTTATCATAAACTGAGCGGATTGCCTTTGCTCCATTAGTGAAAATTTCTTCTTTAATGAAGTTCATATCGGCTTCATTCATCATACCCTGAAGATTAACCTCGTGATACAATTGATAAGCACCGACTCGTCCTTTAAAGTGTTCTGCCATCCGGGAAACGAATTTTGGGTACTCCCCTACTCTTGGTTTCCAGGCACCACCTTTTCCATTTTCGGATGCCCATGCCGGACAGTGCCACATCACAAGTTCTGCGTGCACGCCACGTTCGACGCATAGATTGACTGCGTCGTCGATTGCCTGGAGATATCCTGATATGTGTTTTTTATAATCCGTGTTTTGAGGATTAGGTTCGGCTGCATTCCAGCTTACCCAAAATTGTGCATAGCTGCTATGTTCCTTAATTAGCGGGCGATTGGCATCATAGATTTCACAATTCTTGAGACCAAATGGCTGCCATCTTACACCGATATGCATGTGGTCGGTTGTCCATGTGTAGGACTTTTGGGCAGATGCGTTTACGAATAATCCGAGAAGAATCGAACTAATTAGAGCTGGGAGTTTAGTCATAAGTTTTTGTGATAAAGGAGGAGTGGTCAAATAAACTATTCAGGATGAAACCTTAGTCATTCAATATTCTTTCCACTTCCTCAGAAGATAGATGATTTCCGACCAAAGGCTGGGATTCGTCTTTCTGAGATTGTTGCCATGCCGCAAAGATTGAGCCGTCTGCAAGTGAAACTGCTGAAGCGTAGCGACTGCAACCGGTTCCGTGTGGTGAAATAAATAGAGGGAAATCGATGGAGAGTTTATTTAGCTTGGGGAATTCAGTATCCCAACCCCATGCAAGCCCTCCGAGTTCTTCACATGAATAGCCTCGCGGCCTTTTGGCTGCTTTGGTGTTTTGATCAAGCGGGCGAAGGCACTCTGCTCCATCATAGAAATAGATAGATAAATCCGGCAGGTCAGCGAATGGACCTATTTTCGGCAAAGATAGCTTTTCGGTGACTCGTGAACAAGCTACATCCCAACTGTTTCCGCGCTCGAGGATATTTTCGGAAATGAGATCAAAGGAGGCTTGGTTTTTCTTTCTTGTGAGCAACCCACTATTTGAACTAGACCACGAAAATGGGTGGTGGCAGAAGACGATGTGGGTGTGTCCATCATTTGAAGTAAAGGCAACGGGGTCTTTGTAATGAAGCGTAGATCCTTTTTCAGATCGGGCGATGGTGGACATTTCATCTAGCTTAAATGAATCTAAACCATTTTCTGACTGTAAGAGATCAATAGACCATACCCCAGTTCCTGGTTTTTGAAAATTGATTAGGTTTTTCGGGTACGCTGATTTCTTCTCTGTGGAAATTATAAATTCAAACCCCGTATCACTAGTGCTATCAGGAATCAGGGATACCCCTTCAATCGAAACCACTTCCTCGGTGTGTGAGAGGTCCTTCTTTGAAAAGGATAATACTTTTTGAAAATCATCGGATGGAGACTCTGCTGAAAATACAGCACATTCAAGGCCTCTCGCTCCTGCCCCCGTTCCCGTCCTGGCATCTCCTTCATTACGAAATCTCCCAGTAATCAGAATGTTTCCATTATCTTCAAGGCAGATATTTCCACCTCCAAACCAAAACCCAGAAGAGTTACCCAATGGTGCAATCAGAGTCCTGGCAGCATGTTGATCAAGCAGTCTTCTTCCAAGTTCAAGAAGTTTCTGCTCTAGGTTTTCTTCTAATTTCATTACCGAAGCATTCCAGCAGCTAAAGTTTGATGAGTGAACGGGTCGATTAAGATAAAACTGCCGGTGTTGCGGTTACGCCGGTAGGTATCGTAAAAGATGGGCTCGGAAGTGCGGAATTTGATTCTACCAATATCATTCATGTTAAATTCTATGTCTTCTTCATTTTTACGCAGGCTATTTACATCGACCTTGTAGGTGATTTCCGAAATCATAGCTTGCGCTGTTTTAGTGGTATGCTTGATGAGATATTTGCCTCCCTGCGTGAGCTTTTTGGAACCGGAGAACCAGCAGATTCTAGCATCCAGGTCCTGAGATGAATTAGGCTGGTTGTTCGGCTTAACAAGCATGTCGCCTCGACTGATATCAATTTCATCTTCAAGCTGTATAGTTACCGATTGTGGAAAAAAAGCTTCTTCAATTTCATTTTCTCCAAGCATAATTTTTGAAATTTTCGTAGTGAAACCAGAAGGAAGTGCGGTAATTTCATCACCTAATTTGAATACTCCACCAGCGACTCTACCAGCAAATCCTCGAAAATCGTGATGTCTATCTGAATGAGGCCGTATCACCCACTGGACAGGAAAACGTGCATCCACATGATTTGCATCTGAGCCCACATAAACATTTTCCAAGTGATAAAGTAAGGGGGCACCTTTATACCATGGCATGTTATCTGACCTTTCCACCACATTATCACCCTTAAGTGCACTCAGGGGAATGAATGTAAGTTCTGATACATTTTCTAGACGACTTGCAAATTCACTAAATTGACGAAGTACTTTTTCGTATGCGTCTTCCTCATAATTAACCAAGTCCATCTTGTTGATACATACGGCTATGTGTTTAATTCCAAGTAAATCAGCAATGAAGCTATGCCTTCTCGTCTGTTCAACCACTCCATTGCGTGCATCGACAAGAATGAGTGCGAGGTTAGCAGTGGAAGCCCCGGTTACCATGTTGCGTGTGTACTGAATATGACCAGGAGTGTCTGCTATGATAAATTTACGCTTGGGGGTGGCAAAATAACGATATGCAACATCAATTGTTATTCCCTGTTCCCTTTCTGCCCGAAGGCCGTCAGTTAATAGAGCCAGGTTAATATTTTCGTCCCCCCTCTTCTTACTGCTTTGCTCTATTGCTTCTAATTGGTCCTCGAAAATGGATTTAGTATCATGGAATAATCTTCCTATGAGAGTGCTTTTGCCATCGTCTACACTTCCTGCGGTGGTGAAACGCAGCATGTCCATATTAATGTAATCTTTTTCCGTACTCATTGAATTTAGAAATAACCTTGTTTTTTACGATCTTCCATGGCTGCTTCAGATCTTTTGTCATCCGCTCTCGAACCCCGCTCCGTGATCC
>OZSS01000543.1_pt1 | contig 18020 bp, 19 predicted proteins | sample 1779911 | NCBI WGS metagenome assembly OZSS01 (sample SAMEA2603589, study PRJEB24840) | metagenome | biome: Water; feature: Photic zone; material: Seawater sample | place: Mediterranean Sea | collected 2013-11-12 | depth 10 m | reverse complement strand
TTTTTTATTTTTTTGATATTTTTTTGGCTAAAATTTATTCATTTTAGAGAATCTTTATTACAAGAGCTAAAATAAATAAATTTAGCATTCCAACATTGCATAACATATCTTCACAACATAAAATTATGAAAGGAAAATCTATGCTATCTAAAATTTTGAAGAATTTGTCTATAACAGCATTTGTTATATTATTTGCTGGGAATATACATGCTGACGGACACAGCAAAACGATTAAGATTGGGATATTACATTCTCTATCTGGAACCATGGCAATTTCTGAGACCACGCTAAAAGATACAATGTTGATGTTAATAGATGAGCAAAACAAAAAAGGTGGAATTCTAGGAAAAAAACTAGAGCCTGTCGTAGTTGACCCAGCTTCAAATTGGCCATTATTTGCAGAAAAAGCTAGAGAGTTACTAACTGTTTCTAAGGTTGATGTAATGTTTGGATGCTGGACTTCTGTTTCGAGAAAATCTGTATTACCAGTAATAGAAGAATTAAATGGCCTATTATTCTATCCTGTTCAATATGAAGGAGAAGAAAGTTCTAAGAATGTTTTCTACACTGGAGCTGCTCCTAATCAGCAAGCAATTCCAGCGACTGATTATTATTTAGATGAATTAGGTGTAAAAAAATTCGCATTATTAGGTACAGATTATGTTTATCCAAGAACAACGAATAAAATTTTAAAACAATATCTTATCGATAAAGGCATTCCTGAATCTGATATTTTCGTAAACTATACACCTTTTGGTCACTCAGATTGGTCTAAAATTGTTTCAGATGTTGTAGCCCTTGGAGCAGATGGTAAAAAAGTTGGTGTTATTTCAACTATCAATGGTGACGCTAATATTGGTTTTTACAAAGAACTTGCAGCTGCTGGTATCAAAGCTGATGATATTCCAGTTGTTGCATTTTCTGTTGGTGAAGAAGAATTATCTGGTCTTGATACTAAAAATTTGGTTGGTCATCTTGCCGCGTGGAATTATTTTCAATCAGCTGAGTCTGACTTGAATACTGATTTTATTAAACAATGGAAATCTACAATGGGTGATAAGAGGGTTACTAATGATCCAATGGAAGCACATGTAATTGGATTTAAAATGTATGTAAAAGCAGTTGAAAAAGCTGGCACGACAGATGTAGATGCTGTTAGAAAAGCTATGTATGGCATGAAAGTACCAAACTTGACCGGTGGAATGGCTGAAATGTTGCCTAATCATCACCTTTCAAAACCTGTACTTATTGGTGAAATACAAGCGGATGGACAATTTGACATTATTAGTCAAACTAAAGAAGTGCCTGGTGACGCTTGGACTGATTATTTAGCTGAATCAAAGCCTCTAGTCTCTGATTGGAAATCCTTAGGTTGCGGAATGTATAATAAAGACACTAAAACTTGCGTCCAAATGAAATCTAATTATTAATCTATAATTTAAAATTATTCTGTAGAGCTTTTCTTAAGCTCTACAGTGGAAATTAAAATGAATTCTTTTTTAAAATTAATCTTCCAATTTTTTTTCGTTTTAATTTTTTCTAACCCTCTATATGCATCAGAATCTAATAATCTTGAAAAAGTTTTAAATAATAATTTCAAGCTTATTATAAAAAGTTCTTCAAGAACTATTGAGCCTGTAATTGAAGATTTATTAAGTACCAAATCACCTAACCTTGAAGAATTTCTCAAAAGCTGGAAAAATAAAGAATTATATTATGTCAAAAAATCGAAACTTATAGCGATTTTAAAACAAAAAAACTCTAATGGTTACGAACTATTACAGTTTTCAAACAAAACTAGTCTGGGTTTCTTTAAAAAGAAAGAAATAAAAGTTATTAAGCCAAATAGTGGTGTTAGATCAAAAATATCTAATGCTCTTATTGGTTTTCAACTATTAAATGACGATCCTAATGTTAGATCTAAAAGTTTAGAAACACTTACAAGAAAATTCAATTCAAAATATTTAAAACCCTTAAAGAACGCTCTAGAGAAAGAAAATAATCCAGATTTAAAAAAAAGAATGTCTGAATTACTAGTTTTTGGAACTATTAAATATTCTCAAAATGAGGATGAAAAAATATCTTCGTTAAATTCTCTAAGAGGCAACATGTCTATAGAAGCAAGAGGCACTATTGCATCTCTACTTGAGTCAAAATTATATGTCTCTAATAAAATGCCTGATTTACCAAATTTAGCTAGAAATATTATACCTGGTAATTCATATAAAAATGCTGATGGGTCTAGTAACAAACCATTCTTTTATTTCAATAAAAAACCAGAAATTTCAAGATCAGAAGCAATAGATCTACTTATTAAAAATAATTTTTTAAAAGATTATATTACCCCATCAAGAAGAGACGAAATTTTAAAACAAAATATTTCAAACTCCCATATTGAGGGAATACCTGTAAAGCAATTAAATTCAAGTGAAGAACGAAACAATGCTTACAATCTGTTAGTAAAATTAGGAAAAGCTATTCCACTAAAATCTGATAAGGAAATTGATGACTTAATTAAGAGACACTTTTTTTATGCTGTCTATAAAGAAAAATCACCAAAAGTAATCAATACAGCAAAATTGGTTTTTAACGACATTAATTATAAGGTTAATTTTTATGAATATCTAGATCTTATATTAGACGGATTGAGTTTAGCTTCTATATATTTTTTAGGAGCTATAGGTCTCGCGATTACATTTGGAGTAATGAGAGTAATTAATATGGCTCATGGAGAATTTATAATGATTGGGGCATATACTGGTTATGTGGTCCAGTTATTCATACCTAATCATACAGTTTCACTACTTGTAGCCTTTCCATTAGCATTTTTAGTAACTTTTTTAGGAGGAGTTACTATGGAAAGATTAGTTATTAGACATTTATATAAAAATCCTTTGGATACCTTATTAGCCACTTTTGGAATTAGTATAGCTTTACAACAAATTGCAAAAAACATTTTTGGTACACAAGCAAGGCCCCTTACTTCTCCTGAATGGTTAGATGGTGCTTTGGTAGTCAATGATGTTTTATCTATAAGTTTAATAAGAATTGCTATTTTTGTTTTGGGGTTAATTTTCTTAGTATTACTTTTGTTAGTGATGAATAAGACAAGACTAGGGCTAGAAACCAAAGCAGTTACGCAAAACCCAATGATGGCCTCAAGTATGGGGATTAATCCCGACAGAATAAATATGTTAACATTTGGATTTGGATCGGGCATTGCCGGAATTGCTGGTGTGGCCATTGGATTGTTTTCTAAAGTAACATCAGAATTAGGAGCAGATTATATAGTCCAAAGCTTTATGACTGTTGTGGTAGGTGGGGTTGGTAACATTTGGGGCACTCTTGCAGGAGCAACAATGATTGGAATGCTTCAAAAATTTATTGAATGGTTTAATCCATCTAACACTCTTGCTGCTCAGACTTATATGATTATTTTTATAATATTATTTATTCAGTTCAGACCAAAAGGAATAATGGCGTTAAAAGGAAGGGCCGCTGAGGATTGATTATGAACAAAGACTTTTTGAGCCATATTGACAAAAGAAACTCTTTTTTTTGGGTTTCGTCCATAGTTATTTTATTTACACTAATTATAATTCTACTTAGCGAGGCATATGGTTTAAATTTAGTTTCAACTAGTTTTACTAAAGTGCTTGGAAAGACTCTATGTTTATGCATTGTTGCTTTAGCCATGGATTTAGTTTGGGGATATTGTGGAATTTTATCTTTGGGCCATTTTGCCTTTTTTGGTCTTGGCGGCTACATGATTGGAATGTGGCTTATGTTCGAAAGAACTAAAAATATCGTCGTAGAGTCAACTCAAAATAATGTGCTCCCCTTAACTGAAACAGAAATTAGTGAGGCTGTAGGAACTCAAATTTTTGGAGTCGTAGGTGGTGCAGAGATACCATTAATTTGGTCTTTTGCGGATTCACTTTTAATCCATATTGTATTAATTATTTTGGTGCCTGGTGTGTTAGCTTATATTTTTGGTTGGCTAGCTTTTAGGTCAAGAGTAACAGGCGTTTATCTTTCAATTTTAACTCAAGCAATGACACTAGCACTTTCATTATATCTATTTCAAAATGACAGTGGTTTAAGAGGCAATAATGGTTTATCGGGTTTACAAAATATTCCAAACTTAGATGATTTTTCCCAAGCAGAGTTATCGATATGGTTTCTTGTCTTAAGTGCACTAACCCTTATATTTACTTATTATATATGTAATTTAATTGTTAATAGTAAACTCGGGAATATTATAACAGGCATTAGAGACAATGAAACAAGAGTTAGATTTTTGGGGTATAAAGTTGAAAGTTACAAATTATTTATTTTTGTTATAACGGCTATTATTTCGGGAGTTGCCGGAGCGCTTTATTATCCGCAAGCAGGTATTATTAACCCTGCAGAACTTGCACCAATTGCTTCTATTTATTTGGCAGTATGGGTCGCTATTGGTGGAAGAGGTTATTTATACGGTGCTCTTATTGGAGCAGCTTTTGTTTCTTTGGCATCTAGTTATTTCACCGGTGGACAAATACCTAACATTAATTTTGGAATATTTACACTTAAATGGGTAGACTGGTGGGTAGTAATTTTAGGACTAAGCTTTGTTGTAACAACTCTTTATGCCCCTAAAGGGATTGGGGGCTTAATTGAACGAATTTTTAGAAGAAGCTGAATATGAGTGTTTTGTTAGAAGTAAACGGGATTAGTGTCTCCTTTGATGGTTTTAAGGCAATTAATAATCTTAGTTTTTCAATATCAAATAAAGAACTGCGTGCAATTATAGGTCCTAATGGTGCTGGTAAAACTACATTTATGGATATTGTTACTGGAAAGACAAAACCTGACGAAGGTACTGTTTTATGGGGAGAAAAAAATCTTTCGTTACTTAGAATGAGTGAAGCACAAATTGTAGAAGCAGGTATTAGTAGAAAATTCCAAAAACCTACACTAATCGAAACACAAACTGTTTTTGAAAATTTATTGTTATCTCTAAAAAAGTCTAGAAATCCCTTATCAACACTTTTTTATAAATTATCAATAGCTGATGAAAAAGAAATAAACATTATTGCTAATGAAGTGAATTTAACAGAAAGCTTAAGTATTTTAGCAGGCCAACTCAGCCATGGTCAAAAGCAATGGCTTGAAATTGGAATGTTGTTAGCACAAAAACCAGACTTACTTCTAATTGACGAGCCTGCGGCTGGTATGACTGCTCCCGAAAGGAAAAAAACGGTAGAACTTTTAAAACGATTATCTCAAAATCAATCTGTTATAGTTGTGGAGCACGATATGGAATTTGTTAAATCATTAGAATGCAGGGTAACTGTTTTACATGACGGAGGTGTTATTGCAGAAGGTTCTCTAGATTATGTGTCCCAAAACGATAAAGTTATTGATGTTTATTTAGGAAGATAAGAATGCTAAAAACTAATGATATATGTCTTCATTACGGGTCTTCTCAAATCTTATACAATATTTCTATAGAAGCTATGATTGGAGAAATTACCTGCTTAATGGGTTCAAATGGTGTTGGCAAAACATCATTGCTAAAGGTTTTGTCTGGTAATCATCCAAGTAGCTCAGGAAATTATATTTTAAATGAAAAAGACGTTACTAATTTTGAGGCTCACAAGCTAGCTTCGCGCGGCGTAGGATATGTTCCTCAGGGTCGTTTTATTTTTCCATTACTTACAGTTGAAGAAAACCTTATGTCTGGTTTTGCAGTTTTAAAAAAAGATGAAAGATATATTCCTAAATTAATTTTTGACTTATTTCCTGTTTTAAAAAAAATGTTATCTAGAAAAGGCGGAGATTTATCTGGTGGGCAACAACAACAACTAGCCATTGCAAGAGCATTAATAATGCAACCTAAACTTTTGCTTTTAGATGAACCGACAGAAGGAATACAACCTAATATCATAACACTGATTGGAGAAGTAATTGATTATTTAAAATCTCAAAAGAGTATGGCTATAGTTTTAGTTGAACAATATTTTGATTTTGCATTCCAAAGAGCTGATAATATATTTGCAATGACACGTGGTGAAATTGTATATGAGGGTTCGAAAGCTAAAATAAACAAAAATAAATTAAGGGAAGCAGTCAGCATTTGAATGCAATTTATAAAGAAAAATTTCAAAGGGCTCATGGTGATATTAACGTTGAAATAAATAATGACGACATTAAACGTTTTTATCAATCAGGTTCAGCAAAAGTTTTTTATCATAAACATAATCAACCAATTAAAGAGTTAGTTTTAGTAAATACTGCAGGAGGATTAACGAGTGGTGATAATTTTAATTACAATATTGATATCATCAAAGATTCTAATACCTTTGTGACAACTCAAACTGCAGAGAGAGTTTATAAGGGGTTAGAAGAAAATGCTAAAATTGATATAAATTTAACAGTTGATAACTCAAGCAAACTGTTTTGGATCCCCCAAGAATTAATCTTATTTAACCTTTGTAATTTCACCAGGAATATTGAAGTAAATATAGAACTAAACTCGAATTTTTTAATGGCAGAGTCTATGGTTTTTGGACGAACTGCAATGGGTGAGATTTTAGAACAAGGTTTCATAAAAGATAATTGGAAAATCTTTTTAAATGAAAAACTAATTCATGCTGAAGCAATTTGTCTGAGCGATAATATAAAAGATAGTCTTTCTAATATTGCATCTGCTCAGGATGCTGTTGCTGTGAGTAACATTTTCATATATGGCAAAAATTTTTTCTCTAAACAGAATAATATCATAAAACTAATCAAAAATTCAGATAATGTTTTGTTATCTCATTCTATTTGGAATGATAAAATTTTAGTCAGATTAGTTGCAAAAGATGCCTTCGATTTGAAAAAAATACAAAAAAAATTAATATTATCATTTTCTGATAATATTCTTCCTAAAGTTTGGAATAATTAAGGAGTAAATATGAAGTTATCACCTAGGGAAAAAGACAAACTTTTAATCAGTTTAGCAGCCATAGTTGCTCGAAATAGGAAAGAGAGAGGTGTGAAGCTTAATTACCCAGAAGCTATTGCTCTCATTAGTGATTTTGTTGTTGAAGGAGCACGTGATGGTAAAAGTGTTGCTCAACTAATGGAAGCTGGAGCTCATGTAGTAAAAATAGAAGACTGCATGACTGGAATTCCAGAAATGATACATGATGTTCAAGTAGAGGCTACATTCCCGGATGGAACTAAATTAGTAACAGTTCACCACCCTATAAGATAATGGAGACTATTATGAAACCTGGCGAAATTATTACAAAAAATGAAGAAATTATTCTGAACGAGGGCTCTCAAGCTATTACTTTAAAAGTCTCTAATACTGGAGATCGCCCTATTCAAGTAGGAAGTCATTATCACTTTTATGAGACTAATGAATTTCTTTCTTTTGATAGAGAAAATAGTAAGGGAAAACGTTTAAATATCCCTTCGGGTACTGCTGTAAGATTTGAACCAGGTCAAACTAGAGAAATCGAATTAATTGACTTTAAAGGTAAAAGAGAAATCTTTGGGTTTAATCAAAAAATAATGGGAGCACTGTGATGAGTTCAAAAATTCTTAGATCATCATATAGCGAAATGTATGGTCCAACTACTGGCGACAAAGTTAGATTAGCTGATACCGATTTATTTATAGAAGTAGAAAATGATTTTACCCATTACGGTGAAGAAGTAAAATTTGGAGGTGGGAAAGTAATTAGAGATGGCATGGGACAATCTCAAGTTACAAGAAAAGAAGGAGCTGTTGACACAGTTATCACAAATGCCTTGATAGTTGATGTTGGCGGAATTTATAAAGCAGATATTGGAATTAAGGATGGTTTAATTCACAAAATTGGTAAATCAGGAAATCCTGATACACAACCTCAAGTTGATATTATAATTGGACCTGGAACAGAAATAATTGCTGGCGAAGGTAAAATAATTACTGCAGGTGGTTTTGATTCACACATTCATTTTATTTGCCCACAGCAAATTGAGGATGCTCTTCATTCTGGTTTAACCACAATGCTTGGAGGAGGTACTGGACCAGCTCATGGAACATTAGCTACCACATGTACTCCTGGCTCTTGGCATATAGCAAGAATGATACAAGCAGCAGATTCTTTTTCTATGAATTTAGCATTTGCCGGTAAAGGAAATTCTTCAAAGCCAGATGCATTAATTGAACAAGTCAATGCTGGTGCATGCGCCTTAAAACTTCATGAGGATTGGGGTACCACACCTGGCGCAATAGATAATTGTTTAGATGTTGCAGAAAAAATGGACATTCAGGTAATGATCCACACCGACACCTTAAATGAAAGTGGTTTTGTAGAAAATACAATTAAAGCAATCAAAAACAGAACTATTCACGCTTTTCATACTGAAGGTGCAGGTGGTGGTCATGCACCAGATATAATAAAAGTTTGTGGTAAAGAAAACGTAATTCCATCATCAACTAATCCTACAAGACCGTATACTATAAATACTCTCGAAGAACATTTAGATATGCTTATGGTATGTCACCACTTAGATAAATCCATACCAGAAGATGTAGCCTTTGCGGAAAGCCGCATTAGAAAAGAAACTATAGCAGCAGAAGATATTCTTCATGATATGGGTGCTTTTTCTATTATAGCTTCAGATAGCCAAGCTATGGGAAGAGTTGGTGAAGTCATTATAAGAACTTGGCAAACAGCACATAAAATGAAAATTCAAAGAGGGCGATTAAAGGACGAAACAGGAGATAACGACAACGTAAGAGTAAAGAGATACATTGCCAAATACACCATTAACCCCGCAATAGCTCATGGTATTTCTCAACATATTGGCTCTATAACTGAAGGTAAACGAGCTGATATTGTGATATGGGACCCTGCTTTTTTTGGAGTAAAACCTGAGATAGTAGTTATAGGAGGCAGTATAGCTTGTGCACAAATGGGAGATCCGAATGCCTCTATCCCTACCCCGCAACCTGTATACACAAGACCTATGTTTTCGAGCTTTGGAAGATCATTAGAATCTTCTTCTGTAACTTTTGTGAGTAAAGATTCTCTAAAACTGGGTAGTTTAGAAAGTTTAAAAATAGAAAAAAATACTATAGCTGTTGAAAATACCAGAAATATATCAAAGAAGGATATGGTATTTAATAATTATTGCCCAGACATTTCAGTTGATCCTGAGACTTATGAAGTTACAGCCGATGGAAATGTCTTGACCTGTGAACCTGCAAAAGAGCTTCCATTAGCACAAAGATATTTTTTATTTTAGTTGGATAAAATGTTAGTACAAAAAGTAATACAAGAACCTACCAATAAAAATGTAATAGATACAATCACTCTTAATTATAATGATAGATTTATTAGAAGAAAAAAACTTCTATCTGACAACAAGCTTGAATTTTTAGTAAATTTGCCTGAAACAATTTCAGTTAATAAAGATGATGGTTTTTTATTAGATGACGGCAATGTAATTTTAATTAAGAATGCAAAAGAATCCTTAATAGAAATTAGAAGTGAAGACCTAATAAAACTTGCATGGCACATTGGTAACAGGCATATACCATGTCAAATTGAAACTAATCGCTTATTAATTCATGAAGATAAAGTTATTGAGAATTTAATAGTCAGGTTAGGTGGTTCAATAAAAAAAATATCTGAAGAGTTCTCTCCAGAAGGTGGCGCTTACGGCTTAGGAAGAACACATGGACACAAACACTAATAAAAACAATTATGATTTTGATTACCATCAATTATTAGCATCATGGTTTTCTCCTAGCTTTCCCATTGGTAGTTTTAACTTCTCTCATGGTTTAGAAGCAGCAATTGAGATGAACTTTGTTAAAGACGAGTTTAATTTAAAAAATTGGATTCATTACTTAATTACTTATGGTTCAGGCAAAACAGACTGTATTTTACTAGTAAATTCATACAAATGTCAGGATGTAAATGAGCTTGCATTTGCTTTATGCAGTTCAAAAGAACGCTGGGTTGAAACAAAAAATTTAGGAAATGCTTTTTGCAAAAACATTAAGGAAAACTGGGGATATAATATAGAAGATAATTTAGCTTACCCTGTTGCGGTTGGCCTAGCTGGTTTACATTTCAAAATCCCATTAGAACAGCTTGTAATAGCGTATTTACAAAGTTTTGTGGCAAATCTTGTTAATATTGGCGTTAAACATATTCCGCTTGGTCAAAGTGCTGGTCAAAAAATTCTTATTGAACTTATTCCAATTGTTAAAGATCAAGCTCTTTTATATAAAGAATGCCAAATTAATGATTTAGGAAGTTCTGCTTTTATATCAGATCTCTCAAGTATGTTTCATGAAACTCTTAAAAATAGGATATATCAAACATGATTAATAAATACGGTCCTCTCAAAGTTGGTATTGGTGGTCCAGTTGGTGCTGGAAAAACAAGTCTAACAGAAGCTCTATGTAAGAACTTATCTAAAAGAATTTCAATGGCAGTAATCTCTAATGATATTTACACCACAGAAGACGCAGAATATCTTATGAAAGCGCAAGCCCTTCCCTTAGAGAGAATTAAAGGCGTCGAAACGGGGGGTTGCCCTCATACAGCTATTAGAGAAGATGCTTCTATAAACTTACTTGCTGTTGATGAATTAAAAGAAAAATTTCCTGATTTAGATTTGATTTTAATTGAATCGGGAGGAGATAATCTAGCTGCAACTTTTAGTCCAGAGTTAGTTGACTTATCGATATACGTTATTGATGTTGGAATGGGAGCTGATATTCCTAGAAAAGGAGGTCCTGCCATCACACGATCAGATCTACTTTTAATAAATAAAACAGATTTAGCTCCATATGTGGGTGTAGATCTTACGCTTATGAAGAAAGATGTTGAGCAAGCTAGAAACTCCCTGCCCTATGTATTTGGCCAAATGAAAAATAACGAGGGAATAGAAAAAATTTCAGCTTTTTTAAATGATAAGGGTGGATTATCACTATAATTTTAAAACAATTTATTATTCAGATTTAAAATTTGTTATCCAAATAGTTTGGTATGGTTCTAGTCCTATTTGTTCATTATCTTGAAAATTAGTTTCTGGACTTAATAAATCGAACCATTTTTCATCATCAATTAAATTTATCATATTAGTGTTCAAAATAAATTTTGATGAGGTAACATTTGTAATTGCAAAGATACTTTGTTTTCTATCCCTACTTTGTCTCCAAACTGAAAAAATACTTTTATCTATATTTAAAGTAAATTGAGTAGCGTTAGGATGAAATGCAGGCTGAGACTTTCGTATGTGTACTAATTCTTTTAAAATAGAAAAACACTTATTTTCTAGTGAATCACGATTATCAATTCGAGAAATTAAATCTGAATAATTCCATTTATGCCTATTGAGATCTCGTTTAATGCCATTTTTTGAGTATGATGCTTTATCATTTTTAGTTGCAAAAAATGAATTAAAATAAAAAGCAGGCACACCTTCAATAGCCAGAATAATACAGTGTGAAGCAATAAATCTCTTTAAAGCGAAGTCTCCTGAATTATCATTGTCTGTGAATTCAAGCGCACTGAACAAAGATATATTCGCCTCATATACCTTATCTTCATCCGCTTGTATTTTTCTCATTGAAAACTCGCTACCATTCTTTTTTAAACGTACAAGCATATTATCAATCTCGTTATCAGACAAAACTCCCTCGGCAGGTCTCATGCCTATACCATCATGACTGGCTATGAAATTAAGGTATGCATTTCCAAATTGTGCAGGAGGCATTTTCATACTCCATTTGGTAATGGGCGAGGAGTCTTCAAATAAAAATGTATAAATAATCAGTGGCGGTAGTGGAAAATTATATATCCAATGAGCTTCATCATTTTTACCAAAATAACTGAGGTTTTCATTCTTAGGTAAATTTGTTTCTGTTACTATAACAATATTTTCATCAAGCTGATCTACTATATCTCTAAGTAATTTAATTATTTCATGTGTTTCTGGTAAGTTAAGACAAGTAGTTCCAGTCTCTTTCCAGATAAAGGCCACAGCATCTAGCCTAAATATTTTGATCCCATAACTTGAGAATTTAATTATTAGTTTAATAAACTCTAATAAAACATCTGGGTTTTTAAAGTTTAGGTCAATTTGGTCATAACTAAATGTACACCATAGAGTTTTACTACCATTTTTAAACTTAACTTCTTTTAAAAGATTATGATCTCTTGGCCTAATAACTTTAGAGCAATCATAACTTTCATTTACAGTGAAAAAATAATCTTGTCCTGGGTCTTTGTTCTCAATAAAATTTTTAAACCATTTTCCCTGTGAAGAAGCATGATTTAGGACTAAATCTGTCATAATATTAGTGTTTTGGGATATTTTTTTAATATCTTCCCAACTACCAAAAACAGGATCTATTTCTTCATGATTTTTCACTGAAAAACCACCATCACTACTTGACGTAAAAAATGGTAAAAAATGAATAGTATCAATGAAATTTGAAAAATATTTTTTATATAATAAAGTGAAGTCTTCTAATGTTTTTCCACTGACACCTTTATTTATATTGTCAGCGTATGTTATGAGTAAAATTGTTTTTTCAGACCATGACTCAGATTTTTTTTCAAAAGCACTCTTTGATTTATAATTATAAATCAACTCATTAATTTGTTTTGCGTAACCTAGTGTTTTTTCTTCAGTAATTATTGATCCATATATATATCTTAGTCTTTTTAAGATATCTAAATTAATAGGGTTATTTGATTTATTTTGTGAGTTCTGCATTATCTAATTCAACTGATTTTTTAAACCTTTCTAGAAAATCAGGGATAGCACTCAAAACTCTATTCCATGTTGGTATAAAAGGTGTTTCCATTGGGTTTTCAAAAAATGACTCTCCCGCTTTCATAATATTTAAAGCAAAAAGTTCAACAGCTTTTTCTTCAATATGAGAGTCAAATGATAAACCGTTCATCCTTGCATCACTTCTATATATATCAATCATATCTAGTGCAGCACGATAATATGTAGCTTTAATACTTCTAAAAGTCTCTAGGCTGAAGATATTTCCTTGTGTTGCAAGCTTCCTGACTAATGCTTTTGTAATATCAATAGACATCCTAGATAGGCCAGCATTGTCATTATTCTCAGATAAATCTTGGTGCTTGTGGTCATAGGTCTGGGCTAAGTCTACTTGACAAATTTTATTACTGGAATGATTTCTTTGCATTTCAGAAAGGACACCAATTTCGAGACCCCAATCAGAAGGGATCCTTAGTTCAGGTAATAAATTTTTTCTAAATGAGAACTCTCCTGCCAAAGGATAGCGAAAAGACTTCATAAAATCTAAGTACTCACTTCTTCCAATAGTTTTTTCCATAGCTAAAAGTAGGGGAAAGACTAATAATCGAGAGACCCTTCCATTCATTTTTCCATCAGCAACTCTTGGATAATAACCCTTACAAAATTGAAAATTAAAAAACGGGTTTGCTACAGGATAAAATAACTTAGCTAACATTGATTTTTCATATGTTAATATATCGCAATCATGTAACGCGATTGACTCAGCTTTTCCTCTGGCTAATGTCATCCCTATGCAATACCAAACGTTCCTGCCCTTACCAAACTCACGAGGAGATAAGCCTTTTTCAGAAAGCTCTTTATCAAGCTCCATAAGCCTAGGTCCATCATTCCACAAAACAGAAAAAGGAGTCTTCAACTTGCTAAAAAATTTAAATGCGCTCTTATATTCTTCTTTATTAGCCCTATCTAAACCGATAACAAGATGATTTAAAAATCTTGTTTTATTTATTTCATCGATAATATTAGGCAGTGCTTTTCCTTTGATTTCAGAAAACAAACAAGGGAGGATTAACTCCATTGGATTTGTATTTGAGAACTCTATTAACTCTTTTTCTAACTTTTGATAATTATCATTACCTGATTTTCCATAAGAAAAATCGTGTAGATTTGCTACGATGCCATTTTGATAAAAACTACCCATTTCTTTAACCCATCAAATTAATGTCTATTTTTTTTAATGACAATCTTATGACTTCTTCCCAACCTTCTGGAGCACACTGCTTTGCTCTTAAAATGTTATTAAATTTAAGATCTTTTAAATTACATTTATTTGGTAATGGGACTACACATGGTTGATTGGCTTCTTCCAGCATAGAAATGTCATTTGGACTATCGCCAACTACAATAATATAAGGATTTAACGAAATATCTTTTTTGATTTTACTAACTAAAGTTTTCATTGCGCTACCTTTAGAACAACTATCACTTATATTAAAAACCCTTCCGACGTATACGATAAAGACAAAAATAATCAAAAAAACCAAAATAGAAAAGAGAGATTTAGATTTGATTTACACGGTCATACTTTAGATGAAGCAAATCAAAGAGTTAGAGATATTATTTTTTCATGTGTTAAACAAAAATATAAAGAAATTCTTTTTATTACCGGAAAAGGACTTCACTCTACCTCTGATAAAGATGCTTATGCATCTAAAGATTTTAGTAAACTCAAATATTCCGTACCTGATTTTATAAAATCAGATGGCGATTTAAATAAATTTGTGTTTTCGATATCTGATGCAGATATTAAAGATGGTGGTGAAGGTGCAATTTTAGTTAAATTAAGAAATTTATAAAATAAACTTAGATAAGTCTGTATCTTTAACTAAATTACCTAAGTTATCTTGAACATACTTTTCATTAACAGTAATTGTTTCGCCCGCTCTATCTGTTGCGTTGAAACTTATATCATCTAGAACTTTTTCAATAATAGTATGCAGTCTTCTAGCTCCTATGTTTTCTACCGAAGAGTTTACTTCTGCAGAAATTTTGGCAAGCATATCGATACCATCATTAGTAAATTCAAGATTTACGTTTTCAGTATTAAGTAATTCTTTATATTGTTTGATTAAACTATTGTCGGGTTCCTTAAGAATTCTTTTAAAATCATCTTCCTTAAGTGCATCTAATTCTACTCTTATAGGTAATCTGCCTTGTAACTCAGGTAATAAATCTGATGGTTTAGCTAATTGGAATGCACCTGAAGCAATGAATAATATGTGATCAGTCTTAATAGGACCGTGTTTAGTGCTAACTGTTGTTCCTTCAATAAGAGGAAGTAAATCTCTTTGAACTCCTTCTCTTGATACATCTCCACCCACTCTGTCACTTCTCGCTGAAACTTTATCAATCTCATCCAAAAAGACTATTCCATTCTCTTCAGTAGCTTTTTTTGCTTCCTTAATGATTTTGTCTTCTTCAATCATTTTATCTGATTCTTGAGCTACTAAAATGTCATGGGATTCTTTAACGGTCATCTTTTTCTTTTTACCTCTTTTATTCCCCATGGATTTTCCAAGAATATCACCAAGATTAACCATGCCTACATTTCCACCGGGCATGCCAGGTATTTCAAAACTTTGAAGACCAGCCGCAGTACCTTGGACTTCTATTTCAATTTCATTGTTGTCCAAATCACCATTTCTCAATCTTTTTCTAAAACTTTCTCTGGTTGCAACGCTGGCTTTATTACCCACAAGAGCATCTAAAACTTTTTCTTCTGCTTTCAATTCTGCCTTAGCTTTTACTTCTTTTCTTTTTTTCTCTCTCTCCATTGCTATAGCAATTTCGATTAAATCCCTGATGATTTGTTCAACATCTCTCCCAACGTAACCCACTTCTGTAAATCTTGTAGCTTCAACTTTAATAAATGGAGCTTCGGCTAATCTAGATAATCTTCTAGATATTTCAGTTTTACCTACTCCTGTTGGTCCAATCATTAAGATATTTTTTGGAAGCACTTCATCTCTCATTTCATCTGATAAAGCTTGTCTTCTCCATCTATTTCTTAAAGCAACAGCTACAGCCTTTTTAGCTTCTTTTTGACCAATTACATATCTATCTAACTCAGAAACTATTTCTCTTGGTGATAGTGCACTTACCTTTGAACTATCTTTGGATTTATTTTTTACAACTTTTAAATTTGTTACTTTGCCTGATTTAACCATTTTAAACTTTCTCTACCGTAATATTATTATTAGTAAATACGCATATATCTGATGCAACTTTAATAGATTTTCTAGCGATATCTTCTGCACTCATATCAGTTTCCGCTAATACTTTTGCAGCAGCTAAAGCGTAATTTCCACCAGAACCAATTCCAATTATTCCATCTTCCGGTTCTAAAACATCACCAGTTCCTGAAATAATAAAACTATGTTTTTTATCAGCAACAGCCATTAATGCTTCTAATCTTCTTAAAAATTTATCACTTCTCCAGTCTTTAGCAAGTTCTACAGCTGCTCTTTGCAAATTACCTGCGTGTTTTTCAAGTTTAGCTTCCAGCCTTTCAAATAAAGTTAAAGCATCTGCAGTTGATCCTGCAAATCCTGCAATCACTCCTCGGCTTTCAATTTTTCTTACTTTTTTGGCTTTACTTTTTAAAACAGTATTTCCTAAACTAACCTGTCCGTCTCCGGCTACAACAGTTTCTCCATCTTTTCTGAGCAAGACAATCGTTGTTCCATGCCACTTTTCAGCTGTATTCATGATGTTATATGTGGAGATTAATTTAGGATCTTCAATAGCAAATCTGATTTATTGATAAAATGACCGATTATATATATATCAAAGGTAAATCAGTGTGAATTTATGAAAAGAAAAGCTAAAATTATTAGAAAAACTAAAGAAACAAGTATTTCAGTCGCAGTCAATCTAGACGGCAAGGGAAAATATAAAATTAAAACAGGAATAGGTTTTCTCGATCATATGTTGGAGCAACTGTCTAAACACTCTTTAATTGATTTAGAGGTTAAAGCAAAAGGCGACACTCATATTGATTTACACCATACTACAGAAGACACAGGCATTGCTATTGGTGAAGCTATTAAAAAAGCTGCAGGCAATCGAAAAGGTATTAAGCGATATGCTTCAACTATGATTCCAATGGATGAAACGCTAAGTAGAATATCTATCGATGTCTCTAATCGCCCTTACTTGATCTGGAAAGTAAATTTAGCCGTAGAAAAGCTTGGTGAAATGGATACAGAGTTATTTAAGGAGTGGTTTCAAGCTTTTTCACAGTCAGCGGGAGTTACTTTACACGTAGAAAATATTTACGGCGAAAACAGCCACCACAAAATTGAGTCGTGTTATAAAGGTCTAGCTAGATCATTAAAAGATGCTTTAGCCATTGATAAAAGAATTAAAAACTCAATACCTTCGACAAAAGGCTCTATTTAAATTTGATGAACGTCACAATTGTTGACTACCAATCGGGCAACATAAGCTCAGTCATTAATTCTTTTACTGAGGTAGCTAAAGGCAAAGTTAATCTAGAGGTAACTTCAGACATAAAAAAAATTGAATCTAGTGATAAAATCGTATTACCGGGCCAAGGTTCATTTAAAAGCTGTGTTGACTCTTTAAATAGTATTAGCGGATTAGTTGAGACGCTTAAAGAATTTGCAATAATAAATAATAAACCCCTTCTAGGAATTTGTGTAGGGTTACAAATGTTTGCAGATGTTGGTTATGAGGAAGCAGAAACAAAAGGATTAGGCTGGATCCCTGGAAAAGTTTCCAAAATTGATAATCAAAATGGAAAATTTAAACTTCCACATATTGGTTGGAACGAGATAGAAATTCAAAAGGCAAGCAAAATATTTAAAGACATTAAAAATAAATCTCATATGTACTTTGTGCACAGTTATGAGTTTATACCTGAAGATAAATCAGTTATTTCAGCAACAACAGATTATTCATCAAAAATTGTTTGTTCAATTGAAAGAGATAATTTATTTGGAACTCAATTTCACCCAGAGAAAAGTGATAAGAAAGGATTAAAAATTATCGAGAATTTTGTAAAATTATAATGAAAATATTTCCTGCAATAGATATTAAAGATAAAAAATGTGTGAGATTGATCAAAGGGGACTTTGAAAATAAAACCGAGTACGAAACATCCCCTATTGATCAAGCTAAGAAATATCAAGATTATGGTTTTAAGGACCTACACAT